>Ga0307489_10000774_pt1 | contig 20163 bp, 27 predicted proteins | sample SB12metaG_FD_202247 | JGI IMG/M metagenome (GOLD analysis project Ga0307489, IMG submission 202247) | Sea-ice brine microbial communities from Beaufort Sea near Barrow, Alaska, United States - SB 1.2 | ecosystem: Environmental > Aquatic > Marine > Coastal | place: USA: Alaska | collected...
GGCGGCGGTGGCGGCGGCGGCCGCGGCGGCGGGGGCGCTGGCGGCGGCGACGGTGGGGGCGGCGATATGGTAACGGTGACGTGCAGCAACGGGCGCACGTTCACCGGGGACGCCGTGCTGGTGACGGTGCCGCTGGGGGTGCTCAAGAAGGGCTGCATCGCCTTCCAGCCCCCGCTGCCCGAGCGCAAGCTGCAGTCCATCCAGGCCATGGTAGGGCGGTGCAGGTTGCCCCTATCAAACCCACGTTGAAACAGCCTTGATCTAAGCGCTTGAAACTAAAACATGATAGGTGCTTTCAATTTTGCCTCAATGTTGCTTTCAATTTCAACTTGCGCCGCTACACCATGGGCTTCGGGGTGCTGAACAAAGTCGTGTTACTCTTCCCTGAGGTGCGACCTGCGTTGCTACCCAAACCACACTACTAAACCGCGCGAATCTACCCAAAGAAACTCATTTGAACCCCCTCTGAACCCCCTGCAACTTGCGTTAGGACCCAAGGTTGACCACTACACCGCGCAGAACTACCCAGAACGCCTCACTTGAACCTCCTCTGACCCTCGCGAGAGCATCCGGCCCCCCGCCCCCGCCCCCGCCCCCGCCCCCTGCCCCCCGCCCCCTGCCCCCTGAACCCTTTAAGCCCTTAAACCCTAATCCCTAAATCCTCAACCATAAACCCTGAACTCTAAACTCTAGAACCTAAACTCTAAACCTCCCCGCCCCTGCGCAGGTGTTCTGGGACACGGCGCACGACACGTTCGGGTACGTGACCCCAGCGGTGCAGCGCCGCGGGCGGCACTTCCTCTTCTACTCCTACGCCGGCATCAGCGGCGGGGCGCTGCTCGTCGCGCTCGTCGCGGTGCGGCCAGAACCCTAAACCCTCACCCTAAAAATTCTAAACACTAAACCCTAAACCATAAACCCAAACCTGCCAGATCATCATGCCTGCCACGCCATCCACCACATTCTAGACCCACGTTCCCTAAACCCTAAACCCTAAACCCCAAACCCAAACCTGCCGTATCATGCCTGCCACGCCATCCTCCACATTCTAGATCCACGTTCCTTGAATTAAATGGCATCACGTGACGTGGCAAGCGTTAGCCGGCGGGCCTGAGGTGGCGGGGGACGCGGCGGAGGCGTTCGAGACGGAGACGGACGAGTCGGGCGCGGCAGGGGTCATGCAGGTGCTACGCGAGATCTTCACCGCGCAGGGCGTGGCGGTGCCGGACCCCGTGGACAGCGCCTGCGTGCGCTGGGGCTCCGACCCCTTCGCCTTCGGCTCGTACAGCAACATCAGCGTGGGCGCCACGGGTGAGGACTACGACGTTCTGGCGGAGCCGGTGGGCGAGCGCCTGCACTTCGCGGGTGAGGCCACCATGCGCCAGCACCCGGCCACCATGCACGGCGCCTTCCTCAGCGGGGTGCGCGAGGCGGCGCTCATCGCCGGCAGGGGCTTACACTCGTTCCGGTTTCAGCTCAACTTGAGCTCTTCTGTCCACCGTGTAACCCAACTTAATCCTGAATGTGTCATGGAGTTGCTCAAGTTGAGCTCTAACGTGAACGAGTGTAAGCCCCTGATCGCCGGCCGCCTGCGGGGCCTCAACAAGGGCGGCGACCTGGATCAGTCGCGCCCGGACGCCTCCGTGGTGCCCCGCGCGCCGCGCGTCAAGCTCGGAAACCCCAAAACCCTGAACCCTAAACCACCAAAGCCCGTGAAAGCTGCGTCGAGCCGGGGGGCTCCGCGGCGGCGGCAGGGGGTGGACTCGGCGGCGGAGGATGTGGGTGCCGTGTCCGCCGTGCTGCGGGGCAGGGACTTACGCTCGTCCACTTTTCAGCTCAACCTAAGCCGTTTTAGTCACACCTCCCCGTGTCCCCCGTCTGATAGACTGGGGGTAAATCATGCACCCAACGTATCCCACAAAATGTGCTTGTGGTGAGCTGAAAAGTGGACGAGTGTAAGCCCCTGCTGCGAGGGCTGTTCGCTGCGCCGGACCTTGAGGTGGGCTGCTTCTGTGCCGTACTGGAGGGGGAGAGGGGGGCGGAGGGGGAGGAGGGGGGGGAGGGGGAGGAGGGGGGGGGAGGGGAGAGGGGGGGCGAGGGGGAGGGGCGGGGAGGTTCGGCGGGGGGCGGGGGCGAGGCGCTGCTGCGGGTGACGATCGGGCCGGACCGCTTGAAGCTGCCGCTCTTCGCGGGCCTCACCAGGCAGGGGGGTTCTTGAGAACAAGCACTCGATCGACATTGCGTCTCATCCTCCTCCTCCGCCCGTCTGTATGGGCATGGGCATTGGCCCTGTAGGTAAATCAAGCTCCGATCTCGCTTCTAGGGCCGGCTTTAAATGACCCTCCCGTGGAATGACGCTATAATCCCTAAACCCTAAACCCTCGTGAGGCCCTAAACCGTAAACCCTAAACCCTAAAACCTAAACCTGGGAATGACCCTCCCTTGTGGCGGGCGGCGGAGCGGCTGATGGACGTGACGGGCGGCGATGAGGCGCGCATGGGGTATCTGTTGAACGTGTTGAAGGTGAGCCTGGTGGCGCGGCGCGGGCTGGGGGCGGCGGGCCGGGCGCTGGCGGCGCGTCTGGCGCGGCACCGGGGTGTGCCCGTGCCGCCGGGGCTGCTGCGTAGTGCTGAAAGCGTGGCTGCGGCGGCGGCGGCGGCGGCGGCAGCGGCGGCGGCGGCGGCGGAGGCGGAGGTGGCGGCAGCGGCGGCGGAGGCGGAGGTGGAGGAGGACGCAGCGGCGGTGGCGGCGGCAAAGGAGTTGGAGCATGCAGCGGCGGCGGTGGGAGAGAAGGGAGAGGAGGAGGAGCATGCGGCGGCGGCGGCGGCGGCGGTGGGGGAAGCGTGGATGGACATGTCAGCAGAGGCCAAGGAGGAGGAAGGCGGGGATATGGCAGCAGAGGTGAAGGAGGACTCAGGCGGGGATCAGCCGCAATAAAGGAGGAGGCGGGCGGGAACATATCAGAGGCGGTGAAGGAGGAGGGAGGGGAAACCCACACCGTGTCCGTTTTGTAAAACTGCAATAGCTAGGAAGCGTTCTTCGCTGCAGGTCGCGATGGATCAAATGTATAGGAGCGTGTGTAGATTACGAGGTTGATAGGAGTCGCGATGGAAGGCAATTCAGTTTCGGCATCGGAAGCCACGCTCCGTTGACAGTGGTCGAGGTTCTGTCGCGCGGATTGGCTGAATGACGCCGCAGTGGCACCGCAAAAAAATGGCGTCCAATACATTAGCTCTAGGCTCTACAGTACTCATCTATTTGAAATGAAATACATTATTGCTAGTCCCATTTGGGAGTAAAACTTTCAACTGTTCCCACTCTCCGCCCTCCACCGTTCCCGCCCCGCCTCCTGTCACCCACACTCCCCTCTCCCTCTCTCTCACACACGCACGCACGCACGCACACACACACCGGGCAGCGTGGTGGGGAGTGCGCCACTCGTGGAGGTGGGGCCAGCTGGGCGACGTGAACACTGTCATCACTCTCGTTGTCCACGCACCCGCCACACCTCACATGCAGCGCAGCGCCGGGCCGGGCCGGGCGGGGCTCACTCCTCGTCGTCCGACGAGAAGGAAATGTCCTCGTCCTCATCCTTGGACAAGTGCAAGTGTATGTGCTTGGAGGGCCGCGACATGAATGCCGACAGCGCCTCCCTGTCCGCGGCCCTCGCACCCGACGCCGCCCCTGCCGCGGCCCCCGCCCCCGCCGCGGCCCCCAACCCCGCCGCGGCCCCAGCCCCCGCCTCCCTGTCCGCTCTCTCCGTCCCCGTCGCGGCCCCTAGCGCGCCCCCTGCGGCGGCCCCCGTGGCCTCCGCGACCCCGCCCGCGTCCCCCGCCGGCAACTCCCGCCAGCGCGCCAACATGCGGCCACGGCGATAGGCGGCATGCTTCCCGCGGGCGACGCTAAGCCCCGCGCGGTGCGCATCCCGCCCCGCCGCCACCACCCACTGCCGCATGTCCTGCACCGCCCATGACGCCGAGCTGGACGCGCGCTCCGCGTCCCTCGCCGGGTCCTTCGATTTCCCCTTCGCCCGCGGTTTGTCCGCGTCGCCGGCCAAGCGCGCCATCTCCCGTTCCGCGGCGCCGCCCCGCCCCCCCCGCCCGCCGCGCCCCCCCGCTGCGCCCGGCGGCCGGCCCCGCCGCGCGCCGCGCGCCAGCGCCGCGTCCGGGTCGTCCACCTCGGTGTAGCGGCGCAAGTAGAATCCGAAAGCAAAAGTTGAAAGTAGTATATCCCAGTTTAGTTTCAAGCGCTTAGCTCCAGGCGGTTTCAACATGGGTGTGACAGGGTCAACCTGCACCGCCCTACCTCGGAGCGGTCACCGTCGTCGTCCTCCGCGGTCGGCCGGGTCAGCCACACGTTGTAGTAGTAGTCCACCATGTGGCAGGGGCTTCCACTCGTCAACTTATCAGCTCAACCTGAGCCGTTTCTGACATAAAATCACACCCTAAACACCCCCTAACACCTCCTAAACACCCCCATAACAACCATTAAATGCAGTCCCTACCCCACAGAAAGCGCTTACGTTGAGCCGAAAAGTGGACGAGTGTAAGCCCCTGCCATGTGGTGCAGTGTCCGGCCGGCCAGACGCTCCTCCCCCCCCCGGCTCACCGCGAAGATGTTGTACTTGTGCATAGGCATGTGCCAGGGGCTTACACTCGTTCACTTTTCAGCTCAACTTGAGCGCTTTGTATGGGATAGGGGATGCGCGTAGGGTTTGTGTAGCCCGTGTTAAGGGGATATTAGGGGGTGTTTAGGGTGCTTGCTTGTGTCGGACACGGCTCAACTTGAGCTGAGAAGTGGACGAGTGTAAGCCCCTGCCATGTGCTCCTCGAAGGCGGCGCGCTGGTCGGATGACCAACCGACCGTTTCCAACGACGGAACGCCCATGAGGGAGAGGCCCATGACGGTGGGCGAGCAGCGGGAGCCGCGCAGGTCGGCGTCGAGCGCGCAGCGCGCCGCCGCCACCTCCTCCATGGACGGGCCCTTGGGAAGCGGCGGCGGCGGCGGCGGCGGCGGTAGCGGCGGCGGGGGTTGGCAGGGGTCGGCGGGGTCGGCGGGGTTGGCGGGGTTGGCGGGGTTGGCGGGGTCGGCGGGGTTGGCGGCGGCGGTGGCGGCGGCGGCGGCGGCGGTGGCGGCGACGGGGTGGGGGGGCGCGGTGAGGGCGAGGGCGGCGGAGGTGGAGGCGACGAGCGCAGCGGCGGTGGAGGACGCGGTGGCGGCGGCGCAGGACGTGCCGTGGTCCTGCTCCGCCGCCGCCGCCATGGCCCTGCCCGCCGCCGCCGCCGCCCGCGCTGCCGCCGCCACCGCCCACGGTGCGTTGCCGTCCAGGGTCAGCACCCCGCCCCCACCCCCGCCACCGTCGCTGCCGCCGCCGCCGCCGTCGCTGCCGCGCCGCATGCACTTCGCGGGCGCCATGTCGGTCCCGCAATGCCCCCTCGCCTTCTTGTTCACGACGCAGATCGCACATTGTCCCTCGCTGCCGCCGCCGCCGCCACCACCACTGGTGTGCGCTGCTGCATCCGTATCCACGTCCATTGCCGTCTCCCCGCCCGCCGTGTCCGCCTCGCCCGCCAGGTGCAACTCGAAGTCCAGCAGGCACCGCTCGTAGTTGCAGCGCATGGCGAAGGACGCGCTGGTCTGACCCGCCAGGTCGTGACCCAACGCGCGGCACACGTCCTTCCACCGCTTGGCGCCCGTCACCGGCCCGTACCCGCCCAGCGCCTGCACCTCGCTGAAGACGCGGCGCAGGTCAAGCTCCACGTGGCAGAACATCGGCACCTTGAGGGGCTTGCCGCCGCCGGGGCCCGACAGGTGGAACTCCTCCAGCAGCGCCGTGAAGGTCTCGCGGGACGGCACGGGGACGGGCTTGGAGGCGCCGCGCGGCTGCGCGCCATTCGCGCCTGCGTCCCCGTTGTCATCGCCGCCGCCGCCGCCGTCGTCGTCCCTCTCCGCCTCTTCCATCCCCGTCTTCCCGTTGGATAATCTAGCTTTCTTTGGCGTGGTGGCGTCCCCGCCCCCGGCCCCATTCGCCGCCGCCCCGCCCCCGCGCCCGACCCCGCTGCTGCTGCCCCCCCCGTCGCCGCTGCCGCCGTCGGGTTCCCGCCTCTTGACACCCGCCGCAGTGACTATCATTGTGGCCACCTTGCCATCTGGGGACCCTTCAGCCTTCGCCCCCTCCGCCGACCGCCGTAGACTCGCCCGGACGGTGCTCAGGCTGCGGTGGAACCTACCTTTACTCCCGCTCCCGCCCGGGCTCTCGCTCTCGCCGCCGCCCCCCCCGCCCCCGCCGGACACCCTCCGCATGGTCCTATCACCTGGCGGCGGCCACACCATGTCACCCGCCAAGCGCTGCCGCCGCGCCGGCTCCGGCTCAAACACGCGAACCTTAGGCGCCGGCGGCGCCGGCGCCAGCGGCAGTGGCGGCGGCGTAGGAGGGCATTGCCCCACGGTTCCTTCTCCCCTGACATTCTCCTTTCCAGCGGCAACCTCAGCCGCTAATGTGGCTGCCGACGCCGCCGCCTCCGCCGCCGCCGTTTCCGCCTCCGCCTCCTCCTCCTCGGCCGCCAACGCCGCCGCCGCGTCCTCCTCAGCTTCCGCCGCCGCCTCAGCTGCCGCCGCCGCTGCCGCCTCCCAGTCCGGCCCCGCCCACTCCGGCACCTCCGCCTCAAACCAGGGTCATTCACACCTCCCATGGATACTCAGCGTGAGCGCCTTTGCGCTGCTGATTCAATAAACGGGGGTTCAAAATGCGTTGGACGACGTGGCAGGCATCGGGCCTAGCAGATATTTTTACTCATTGTTATTTTGGCATCACTCAAGATGGTGACTGCAGGGACAAGACCAGAGCTGCGACGGCTGGCGGTTGCGGAGGGAAGGGGACGGCGCGGGCAGGTCCCGCCTGGTAGAAGGTACCGACGCGGATCACGGAGGGCTTCGACCATCCGCCCCCCCCGCCGCCGCCGCCACCGCCGCCGCCGCCGCGTGACAGCGCCCCGGCACCCCAGGCGCTGGCCAGCCGCCTGTCAGGGCCTGACACTCGTTCCTGTGGTACCTTAACTTGAGCACCTGCGACGTACCATGTGGGGATACCTGCCAGTGGTTTCAGGGACAAAACCACTGCTCCCACATATCATGAGGGCTTGCAGTTGAGGACGCCGGCAGTTGAGGTGAAAAGGGGACGCCGGGCGGCCGGGTGAGGTGGTGCGGCCCTGCCAGCTGTTGCCGCCGCCGGTGGCGCCGCCGCCCGTGCGCGCGTTGCGCCGCGGCTGCGTCCGAGGCTGATCCTCGCTCGCGGAGGACACGCGGAAGGTGTCCAGCGCGGCGCAGTTCTCGTCCTGCGATGCCCCCAAGAGCGAGGGATCGGCAAAAAAAAACAATGTATTGAGCATTTTGGACTTTTATCAGCAAGCAGCGCAAGAACGGTCGGCAAGGCCCAGGGAACGGTCGTGTCAGCGGGTGGCTTTCTCCGTTCAACCGGAGTCGCCTGAGCAGTTCAAGTCGACCCGATGGACCGCAGGGCGGGTTTGGGCCTGGCGGATATTGCTCGCCACGTCGTGGATGCCATTTAACTCAAGAAACGAGGTTTGACAAAACTTGAGAGAGCACTTGGAGGGTTAAGGCCTGACACTCTCACTCGTTCCCGCTTCAGCTGGCACCTCACTATGCGCGTAGCGCGCATATGTACATCAATACCGGTGTACACGTACACACTCGCCGCATCCTCCTCCAGCCACGAGTCGCTGCCGCCGCTCTAGATACAAAAACAAGCTACTTATGATACGATACGAGTCTCAACAAAAACAGGGCGCGAGCAGAGTGGGTGGAAGTATTATTTTTGCTTTCGAGAGGCGCGCGGCGTACGGCCCCACCCCCGTGTGCCCCCCGTCGCTCACCGGTCGCCTCCCGCTCTCCAGCGCGACGAGCCTGCAGGGGAGGGGCAGGCGGCGTAGCGACGTGGGGCGTCAGCGGTTAGGTCAAAAAGCATAAACGCGTAAACGGCCCCAAAAACCAAAAAGGGGGAGCTGAGGAGGGGGAGAGGGGAGGAGGAGAGGGGAGGAGGAGAGGGAAGGAGGAGAGGGGAGGAGGAGAGGGGAGGATGGGAGGGCAGGAGGAGAGGGGAGGAGGAGAGGGGAGGAGGAGGAGGACGAGGCGGGGAGGAGGAGGCAGGAGGGAGCAGAGGAGAAAAAAGAGGAAAGGGAAAAAATGGTCCACACGCGCGGCGGGAAAACAGAAAGTACGGGAGAGTACGGTGCTGAGTACGGCGCGGCGGCGCGCGCGCGGCGCGCACGCGGCGGTGAAGTACGCGCGCACGCGGCGCCCGCATGTTACGCCGCAAACGCACACGTGAACACGCACCGGAGCCAGTGCAGCACGTCGCACGTCTCGGGCGCCTTCACGCCCCCCGCCGCGTCTGAACCCTGCACACTTGAGTCCTCGTCGTCGTCGTCCCCGTTCGAAACCTGGGCAAACTCGTCCATGTTTTGCGGCATTGATTGGCCCTGCCCCCTGCCGGAACCCATCCCGCCGCAAGCGTCGCGCACCACCGCAATCAACCAGTTAGATCATCGCGGGCGGAGCGCGGCGGCGCGCGGGGATAATGAAGACGCGCTGGGACTCGCGCGTCAAGCCAACGCGCGACTGACCGATTTTGCAAATCTTATATGCGTGGCCATTTTTTTCGTTTGAAAGGGGGTGGTTTGGAGGTGTTTTTGTGGGTGTAGACTTTTAGACGCCAAGAAATACGCGAAAGATACGCTCTGCGCGAGGGAGTGTGTGAGTATTGTACAGGCAGCCCTGCCCCTGTGATGGGGTCTGCCCTCCCCCCGGCGCGGGGGCGGCGGCGCGAGTACGCTGCTGCTGGTCCCGCGCGCGCCACCGCCTCGGCACCGCGTGCGGCACTGTACCGGTCCCCACTTTCGAGCGGTCGCTCCCCACTCATGATTTATATTGATTTATTGATTTATGATTCAGCAGCGAGTGACTTGAAAAGCCCATACGATTTTTCGCAAAATGGATTTTAACGAGTTAGTTCAGGGTCAAGCTGGCTGCAGGTTGATCGCGGAATCTGATTCACGTTGATCAGTGAACTTGTAGTCTGATAGGGTCAAATGGATGTGATGGGTTTCAAACTTTTATTATTAACTCAGACTGTCAGATGTTGATGACGTGGCGCAGAGTTTGAGATCCGGCCTCGCCTCGGCCAATAGAGAGATATATGCGAGGGTGCGTTGGTGCCAGCGCGGCGTCACTGACCAGCGCACCAGGCACTGACCACAGCACCACATCGGAGTGCGTCGGAAGCATCCCTCGCGGTCGGAGCGCTTCAGACGCAGAGCGCAGTGCGTCGGAAGACTCGTCAGCGGCAGCGTGTTTGTAAACGGAACAGGAAGCATGCTCGCCTTGAGCGGTTCTGCGATGGGGGCAGCGGCTGCGGCTGCCGGGGCCCCGGTGGGCAGGGGCTTACACTCGTTCACTTCCCAGCTCAACTTGAGCGCTTTTTATGGGTTCGGAGACGCGATTAGGGATTGCGTAGCCGTATTAAGGGGGTGGTAGGGGGAGTTTAGGTTGTGTAGGGTGTTTTGTGTGACAGGCACGGCTCAGGTTGAGCTGAAAAGTGAACGAGTGTAAGACCCTGCCGGTGGGCTGCTTCGCGCGGAGGGTGGGCGCGAGCGGCCAGGCGGCGCCGGGCGCCGGTGCATCGTCCCTACGGTGCCGCCCGGCCGCGTCGGTCGGCGGCGGCGGCGTGCACGCCGCCTCCCGCCAAGCGCCAGCCAGTTCCAGCGAACGCACTTGCCCTAACTCTTCGACGAGCTTCAACTTCTCACGCGTGAGATGCCGCGGCATCGGCAGAAACCCCGCGGCGGTGGTGGTGCGGGCGGGCAAGGAGGGACGGCCGGCGCCGCGGCCGGTGCAGGCGCCGGGAGATGGCTTCCGGGACCTAGATGCGGAGGACGCCGCGAAGGCGGCCGCGGCGCCCGTGGCACCGCCGGCGGTTTCGGAAATCGCGTTCGAGCCCGTGAGCAAGAGCAAGCGCCTGAACCGGAAGAACCGAACAGCAGACGGCACGCGGCGCGCGAAGATCACGGTGGAGGGGTCCGCGATGGACGCCGCGCGGGGAACCGCACCCAAGACCGCCGTCGGCGCCTCCGAAGAGGCAGGGCCGCACTATTTGTCTTTTACTGCCGTGCATCGAGCCCCAAGGCACTGACTTGGTGAGCAATAACCAGCCCCCTCCGCTCCGCCCATCTCAGCAAGCGGACAGACTCCAGGTCTGTCAGCGTTCAGGCCTATCAAGGGCCGGATGATCAATCACAGTTCCGTTTGCTGCTCAAGTTGAGCACCTTCGAGGTATGAAGCGGGGACAACTGCCGGTGGTTTCAGTGTCCCAAGCTCAGCACCCTACACTCATCCCCGTTTCAGCTCAACTACTCTTAGAGCACCTTCAAGGTATCAAGCGGGGATAAAACACTCATAGTGCGCGCCGCGGTTTCCACCACATTTCAGACCCAGGTTGCTTGAGCTATGTGACGCCAGATGACGCGACGAGCGCAATTCGTGCTCGCAGCCGTCGCTCAACACGTTGTGGACCATCGTCCAGTGCATTGAGTGACATCCTCTGACGCGGCGAGCGATGTCCACCCGGCCCCGCGGCCAGGCGTACATCATCTTTCTCTTCGTCTACATCCTGGTCATCTTCGTGGGGGGTCTGCTGCTGGCATTTTCTGCGTTCAAGGTGCTGCCCGTGGATTTGAACCTGTGGGTGGAGGAGACGCTGTACCCGGGGTTCTCCCCGCTCACGGCAGGGGCTTACACTCGTTCACTTTTCAGCTCAACTTGAGCCGCATCTGACACACAAAAACACCCTACACGCCCTAAACACCCCCTAACACCCCCGTAACACGCGCCACACAATCCCTCCGCGCAACCCCCTATCCCATACAAAGCGCTCAAGTTGGGCTGAGAAGTGAACGAGTGTAAGCCCCTGGCTCACGGTGGGTTTCCTTGGCTTCTCCTCCTTGTACGGCCTCGTCAAGACGCGCAACGACCCGGACAGCCTCAACTGAGCTTGGGTGGGAACGGTTTGGTGGGAACGATTTGGTGGGAACGATTTGGTGGAAATGGTTTGGTGGGATTGGTTTGTGGGAACGGGTTGGGAACGGTTTGCTGGGAACGTGGATGTGTGTGACGCCGCCAGCGCGCGCGCGTGTGCACCGTAACGACCACGTGATATGATATAATAGGGGGTTCCGTTACTGCTCACCATGTGAGTGTCTTGGGGCTCGATGAACTCGGTTGGAAGAAAGAAATTCCTTTTGTGAGCAACGTACCACCTCTTAATATGATCGAATACCATTGTGTGTCGAGCGGTGTGCAGATACGCGCGCGCGTGTGAGGACCTTGGGACGTGCGCGGCTCCCTCGGGGCGTTGTCGGAGGTGTGCGTGAGCTACTATGTGGTTACAACGGTGCTTAGTTGAGGGATTCACTGGTCAGCGTGTGCTTGGCCCCAGAAGCCGCGGGCTGGAGGGTGAATGGACAGGTTTGTGGTATCTAGTGCCTAGTCGGTAAAGTACTAGTAAGTACTAGTACTTGTAAGTACGTTTCGCGAGTCACGACTCGCCAAACGTACTTACTAAGATACATATATAGTACGCTTTACAGACTAGGCACTAGATGTAGGCGAAAACGTGTGGTTACTAAGGTGCTTGACATCTTACCTACAAAGCGACCTACTAAGGTGCGTAGACGCTTACCTCCCTAGCCTATCAAATGTATTTACTAACGTTCATCGAGCCCCAAGACACCGACATGGCGAGCATGAACCAACTCCCTCCGCCATTCCCTCGCCTACCGATTGTGTGATAAAGTCTAGTGCCTAGTCTGCAAAGCGTACTATATATAGCATCGCGTACTACCCGTAGTAAGTAGGCGTTTGGTCAATTTCACCAAAAGTCATTTGACTTTTGCCCAAATCACCAAACTCCAGCTTACTAGAAGTTACTAGCCCACAGACTATGCACTAGATGTGGTGGAAGTTGCTGACGGCCGCTTCTCGCAGCATCTGCGCCGCCATCATCTTGCCGTCCGCGGAGCAGGGTAATTAAACTCAGTGTCGGGTCTGGTATCGAAAACCTGGTACTGAATCCCGTTCGACCAATCAGAACAGTACATTTCATAGATGCCACCGACCGGCCCGCCGACAGTGCGACCTGTCGCGATCCTTGAGTAGATGGACCCTCGGTTTCGAGGAGAGTAATCTGACATGTCAGGCCGACACTGAATTTAAGTCAACGACTCGACCGACGCTGAACGGACTGGAAAACACACTCGGGGCTCCCGCCGGAGGGTACATTGCTCACAAGACGGTCTGGAGTACTCCACCACGAGCCGAGGCACGTACGCACGTACATCTGCATGATCATCCACCGTGAAGGTAAGTCGTGCGAGCACGTGCGATGTGCGGTCGAGTGGATGATAACAGGCCGATTTCGGTATATCGCCTGGGTGAAATACCCATACAGAGTTGCGGGCAAAGCGTCAGCGCTCCGCGCGGGAAAGTGGGCGTCAGGTTGAATGCCCATACAGAGTTGCGGGCAAAGCGTCAGCGCTCGGCGCGGGGTACAATATACCGAAATCGACCTATTCAATGACCCCCCTGCCTTGGTGAGGAAGGTGTTGACGGCGCACTCCGTGAGGCGGTAGATGATGGCGATGAAAATGACGGCATAGAAGGCGATCTTCAATAAGGGACTGGCAGATCTTGCTCGCCACGTCATAGGATGTCATCTGACTCAAAAAACGAGGGTGTGAAGTGCGTCTGATGACTATGGACTGACGGATATTGCTCGCCACGTGACAGGATGTCATTTGACTCAAGAAACGAGGGTTTGAAGTACGTTCAATGACGTGGCGAGAAGTATCCGGCAGTCCGTGCCTTAAACATGCGCGTCCTCTTCTCCGTCTCTAGCTGGTTGAAGATCTCCGTGACGTCCATGAAACACTCCCGCCGCAGGTAGCTGCGCGCGCAGGTTTAGGGTTTAGGGTTTAGGGTTTAGGGTCTGGAGCTTGGAATTTAGGGTTTAGGGTTTAGGGAGGGCGGCGGGCGGCGGCGGGCAGTGCAGGCGGGGTGAGCCAAGTGTCGGGAGGCAGAGTGGAGGCAGGGGGGGCGGCGGGTGACTGGCGTGGCATGGTTACTCTGTGACTGACCTTCGCACGTGGTAGAGCACCAGCGGCGTGTTGACGGCGAGCAGGCTCCAGCTCCCGGCAAACACAAACAGCCCCGCCGACCAAAGCCGACCTGGAAACCAAATCGAAGAAACGTGAACATTTCAAGATGATAAGTAACGCGTATGCTCTAACTTACTGAGTCAAGCGGTTTCATAGATAGCCCAGAGCCTTGCACCAGTTCCCGTGTTTCCTGCACTTGCGCGTCTTCCAGGTGCTCGGTACTCAGTACCGAGCTACCGGGTGGGGATGACGTGCACGGTATCAGGGACGAAGCCACCGCAGCCGCAGCCGCAGCGGTGACGGCTGGCAGTTGAGCTCGCTCGGGTGGGGATGATTTGAGTGGTATCAGGGGAAAAGCCACGGCCACAGCGGAGACGGCTGGCAGTCGAGCAAGCTGAAAAGGGGATGCCGCAGTGGGGATGCGTTGAGTGCTTTCAGAGACAAGGCCGCAGCTACAGCGGCCGTAGCTGTGACAGCTGGCAGTTGAGCTGGCTGAAAAGGGGCACGCTGCGGCGGTGCAGGCCCGACCGTCTGCGCCGCATGAATCACAAACTCCGGCACCACCGGCTGGCGAGGTCATACACGCTGGAGACCCTTCGCAGGTCAACTTCAGCGTCCTCCAGGTATTGATACCGAGTGGGGACGACGCGACGTGTGTGGTTTCAGGGACACAGCTGTAGCTGCCACAACAGTGACGGCTCAAGTGTGGAGCCTGAGACCTGAAAGGGAACAATATGCGAGGGTGGACGACAGAGCAGTGGCGCCGGCCACTGCGAGCGTGGTCGACATGGCAGCGGCGCCGCACACTTGTAGGGTGGATGCCGGACCAGCGGCGCCGGTCACTGAGCAGTGCCAACGTCAGGTCCTGGCCAGGGGCTTACACGCGTCTAATTTTCGGCTCAACGTGGGCGCTTTCTGTTGGATAGGGGGTGCATGTAGGGATTGTGTAAGGGGTGTTTATCAGGTGTTTGGGGGTATTAGGGGGTGTATAGGGTGTATTCCGTGTTGGAAAGGGCTCAGGTTGAGCTGAAAAGTGGACGAGTGTAAGCCCCTGGTCCTTGCCAGCTTGTTGATGCGACTGCTGCTGTCGTGCGGGTTGATGAAGTCGTTCTGCAGATCGGACAGGCAAATCACCTGCGACGGAGCCGAGGCGCGAAGGGAAGGGAACTCAGCGGGTTCGGTGAGAGGCGCGGTAGTCGGCCCTTGGGGGGGAGCGCAGAAGGATCGCATCGAGCAGCGCGTCCGCGGTGGAAATGCGCAGCGAGGGAATGAGCATATTTTTCCTCTGGACACGAGGGGGGCCGGGCGGCACGGAGGACGTCGACCGCCGGTGCGCGCGCGGTTTGCGACGGAACCCAACCGCCTCCCACGCCCCGCGCGACTCGGGTGACGACGTGGCGACGCGGCGCGGACGAACCCCGGGGGCGGCGCCGCGGCCGCCGCCCCAGCGCGTGGCCCGCGCGAAGTCGTGACCACATCATCGTAAACGTGCCAACTGTACTGCCACCTGTCCCGAGAGCTCTCCCCTCCCCCCCGCCCCTTCAAACACGCGGGTTGCCTGGCGGGTCGTAAGGTCGGGCCACGCACCATGTACATATTCATGCCCAGCAACGCGCCCATGAGGAGGAACAGCACCACCCACACCAGGATGACGCCCGCCATCTCGTCCCGACTTTTTGAAAATCGATACGCACCCAGGCCACCCACCCACTCGACAGCGACACTCGCTCTCCTCACAACAACTCACCACTCTTTCGCCGCTGCTATCCGCACTTATCTCCACACCCCTGAGCAGCAAAACACCCGCGAACAGCTATGTCTGTGTGTGCCCTCGTGTGCTCCCCTGCAACGGCATCGGCAGCGCCACTACCGCCTGAATAAACCCTAAACCCCGAGAACATATATTATATTATAACGCAACTAAACCCTAACCCACGCCCCGCCGCTGTTCTCGAATATTTACGAACGCGACGCACTCACACACAGTCGCGCCCCACCCCGGACGGCCAGCCATGGAGTCCCCGCCATGGAATCCCCGGCCACGGCGCGACCCGCGGGTACCCCCCTCCCTCGACCGCGGCGTCCAAAGGCGGGACGCGCCGACCCGCGCGCACTACGGTGCGCGCCTACCGATCCCTTTTCTCTTCCCCGCCAAAACTTGTTGCTGCGATCATACGAAATGTTCTGGGTGCCGTCTCCCCGCTACTCGCCTCCCTCCTCCTCCCCGGGTCGCCGTCCACGTCCCCGTGCCAGTCCCCGTCGCGGTATCCCGGTCTCTTGCTCTCGCCGTCCCCATCGCCCCGTCTCCTCTTCTCTCGCCGCGTCCTTCTCAACCTGACTGTTGACTCGTCGCGTACCAGTGTACCCGTGCACACTCGCCGCATCCTTCTCCCTGGCCTCTCGTCCCTTTGCGCACTTTAGTAAACATGACAGCTCGCCTCATAGTGTACCAGTGATCAGCACACACTTGCCGCGGCCTCCTGCGTGGCCTGACATCCCCCGCCGCACCGCGCGCCGCCGCCGCCCACAGGCCGCGTATTCGACCTCGCCTTTTGTCCCTGGTAAGGCCCTGGCAGATATTGCTCGCCGCGGCATCGGTTGTCATTTAACTCTCAAAACGAAGATTCAAAACGCGTGTCGAAGACATGGCAGGCAATGGGCCTAGCAGATGTTGCTCGCCATGTCATAGAATGCCGCTTAACTCAAGAAACGAGGGTTCTTCACAATGCGTGTCAGCTACGTGGCAGGCAATATGTGCTGGGCCGTAGCCCTCGGGACGATTCGCTGCTGGCGTCCGCGGGGTAGGGGCCTGCCAGATATTGCTCGCCATGTCATCGACCCCTCACGCGCATTTAAACCCCCGTTTCTTGATTTTAATGGCATGCTATGACGTGGCGAGCGCTATGTACCAGGCCCCACCGCGCGGGAGGACGAGACGGCGCGTGTGTGGCGGATGGATCCAATGATTAACGAAATCAACAACGCAAGCACGGGGACAGCGGAACACTGTGATCAAACACCCAGGTCGAGCGGCGGCGCGGGCGGCGGTGGATCAGGCGGCGCGGGAGTGGCCGCGCACGGTGGGGCGGTGTAGGTTGACTCTATGAAGCCCATGTTGAAACACCTGGAACTAAGCACGTGAAACTCAAATGTGATATACTGCTTTCAGCTTTTGCTTTCTAATTCAACTTGCGCTGCTACAGCACGGCGTGTGCCGCGGGCACACGGACGAGGTGGTGCGCGTGGCGTGGCACCCGACCATGAAGCTGCTGGCCACGGGCTCCGCCGACGGCACTGTGGCAGGGCAGACCGCATTACTTCGATACCAGGTGGTAGCGGTGTGTCGCACGCCTGGTACTTCGATACCAGGTGGTAGCGGCGTGTCGCACGCCTGGGGAACGTGATGTGGGTATGACAAGGACCTGAGACCAAGCTAGCTTGGCTGACTCAGCGTGTGTCTATACCACGTAGACCAGGCACACACCAACACGCATAGCGCTCCCCACCTCCAACACACGTTGAACCCTTGCCTTGGTTCTTGTAGCGTAGCGCTCCCCACCTCATCCACCACACGTTGAACCCTTGCCTTGGTTCTTGTAGTGTAGCGCTCCCCACCTCCTCCAACACACGTTGAACCCTTGCCTTGTTTCTTGAGTTTCAAGTCACCCTTGACGTGGCGAGCAATATCCGCCAGTCCCTATACTGTGGGGGTCTGGCGCGTGGCTCAGCCTGGTATCGAGACCGTGGCGTCCGCCCACGACCCGAACTCCGGCGCCGTGGTGCGCGTGGACAGCTTGGGCCCGTTGTGCGCTGAGAAGAACGAGGTGTACGGGGTGTGCTTCGTGGCAGGGGCTTACACTCGTGCACTCTTCAGCTCAACTTAAGCGCCTTCAGTGTGACAGGGGGTGCGGTTCAGGGTTGTTCCGGGGGTGTTTTGGGGGTGGTAAGGGGTATGAGGGGTGTTTAGGGTGTGCTTTTGCGCCAGAAACGGCTCAAGGTAAGCTGAATAGTGGACGAGTGTAAGCCTCTGCTTCGTGGGCGACGGGGCCGGCGGCGGTGGGGGCGGCGGCGGGCCGGTACTGGCGGCGGCGGCGGGCACGGACCTCCACTTCTTTGACCTGGAGGCGGGCTCGCTGTTGTGTCGGGTCCCACCGTTGGGCGAGATCGCCGGGGGCGGAGGTGGGGGCGGAGGTGGGGGCGGAGGTGGGGGCGGAGGTGGCGGTGGCGGCGGCGGCGGCGGGGGCAGGGGCGGCGGCGGGGCCGGGTCTGGGGCCGTGGCTGGGGCCGGGGCTGGGGGCCGCGGCGGCGGCGGGGGGGGCGGCAGCGGTCCCTCCTGGGATCTGAACGGCGACAGCGAGGGAGGCGGCGGCGGATCAAAGCGGAAAGCAGAAGGCAGGACCTGGCAGATATTGTTCGCCACGTCATCCTCCACAGTTAACACCCTCGTTTCTTGAATTGAATGGCATCCCATGACGTGGCGAGCACGATCAGTGTCTGCTAGGCCCTAGCGGAAGACGACGTCGCGGTGGGCCCGGCGGCAGGCGTCGGCGGCGGCGGCGGCGGCGAGGGCATGGACAGTGATGACGAAGGCATGGAAGGTGGCGGCGGTGGCGGCGGCGGCGGTGGCAGCGGCGGCGGCGGTGGCAGCGGCGGCGGCGGCGGGGTCGGGGGCGGTGGCGGCGGTGGTGGGGGTGGCGGGGGCGGGGACGGGGTGCCCGAGCGGTGGCAGCCGGGGTATCTGTTCAGCCTGTCATCCGACGCCGGCGCGCGCGGCCTCCTAGCATCCGCGTGCAGCGACGGCACGGTGCGGCTGTGGGGTCACGACTCCACCGCCCGCTCAGCACGCGCCATCGCCACCCTGCCCTTGCACCCGGGCGCCCTCGCCGCGTCCACCGCCTTCCTCCAAGGCGGCGACATCCTAGCAGGGGCTTACACTCGTCCACTTTTCAGCTCAACCTGAGCCGGTTCTGACACAAAAACACCAACACCGCCTAGCACCCTCTGACACCTCCTAAATACCCCCTAAACACCACCTAAATGCACCCCCTGTCCCACAGAAAGCGCTTAAGTTGAGCCGAAAAGTGGACGAGTGTAAGCCCCTGCATCCTGGCCTCCATGTCCACGGACGGCACCGTGGTGCTGACGGACGTGCGGATGATGACAGCTGTGCGGAAGGTGACCTCGCCGTGCCCGCTCATGAGCGTGTGCGCTGTGCCCAACCCGAGCACCGGCGCCAGCGGCTGGCTGGCCATGTGCGGCCGCGACGGGAGCGTGCGCGCGTTGGATGCCTCGGGGGTTATGTCGGGGACCAGGGTGCTGACGCCGGGTGCGGCTGGAGCGGGGGTCGGGGGTGGAGGCGGGGGCGGGGGACGGAAGGCAGCGCTGGCGCCTCTGCTGTGCGTGGCGGCGGACGGGACCGGGCGCCGCCTGGCCGCCGCGGGTCACGTGCCGCCCGCGCCGGTGCCGTTCGCCGGATTCGGTGACAGCGGTGGCGGCGGCAGCAGTGGCGGCGGCGGCGGCGGCGGGTTGTTGGGCGGGCTCGGGGACAGCGTGCTCACTGCCAAAAAGGTCGAGAAGCCCGCTGCGATTCACCTCTGGGAAGCCATGAGTTCGTAGTTCATAGCAGAGAACCAAATCGCACAGCTCCATTTATAAATTGCTTAGCTCTAGGCCGGCTCTACGAGCAAGGCTCTATTTATTCAAAATTATTTTGTCACACTTCGTCACACATTCGCTCGCTGGCTCCACACACGGCCACTGGATGTCAAGCCATGGCGCTGCGCGGGCGCGGCGGCGCGCTGCCTGCACGTGCACCCCCCCCGCCCGCCCGCGCGCTCCCCGGCCGGTCCGGTCGGTCGGAGCGCCGCGCGCGCGCCGCGGCGGCGGCCTCCATCTCCGTCTTGAGCCTCTCGCGCTGCAGGGTCAGCACGCGGTTGGACGCCGAGCTGCAGGGGCTTACACTCAACTTTCAGCTCAAGGTAAGCGCTTTCTGTGGGATAGGAGGTGCGTATAGGGGTTGTTTAGGGGGTTTTTGGGGGTATAAGGGGGTGTGCTGGGTGTGTTTTTGCTTCAGAAACGGCTCAGGTTGAGCTGAAAAGTGGACGAGTGTAAGCCCCTGCCCGCCTGTCCGCCCGCAGCTCCTCCTTGGCGGCCACCACCGCCCGTGCCTTGACACAGCAGCGCAAGTTGATTTTGAAAGCAACGTTTGAAAGCAGTTCATCATATGACATTTAAAGACAAGCCAACGTTCTAAAAGATATGTTAACTCAAGACGTCTTGAGTTAAAATGTCCGAAGATGAAATTTTCGAGCTTGGGCTTGTCTGTAAACGTCATATACAGTTTCAATCGCTGAAGCCGTAGGCGCTTTGAACACGGGGTTTGACAGGGTCACTCTGCACCGCCCGCGCCTTGGCCGTCTCCCGCTCGATCTTCTCCACCAGCTGCGCGTTCTGATACTCCTTGTTGTGGCGGCGCAAGTTGAATTTGAAAGCAGAAGTTGAAAGCAGTATATTACACTTGAGTTTCAAGTGCTTCCTTCCAGGCGGTTTCAAATTGGGTTTCATAGGGTCAACCTGCACCGCCCTACCTTGTACCGCCGCATGCACTCCACCTTCTCGCAAGGTCATTTTCCTGGTCCCTCATTGGTCGATGGGTTGCGACTCCCCCCGCTGACGAGCATCTCGACCAATCAGGGACCGCGGACAGATGACAGACTTCCCGATTGACCAATAAGAAGGGAGCCTGCCTTCTCGCGGCGCTCGTCCACGGAGATGCTCTTGTGCAGCGACTTCATGGACGCCTCCTGTTTCTTGCGCTTGGCCACCACCTGCAGGCAGGGGCTTACACTCGCTCACTTCAGAGCTCAACTTGAGGACCTTCGGGGACACATCGCTAACGTTAGAGCTCAACTTGAGCACCTTCGGGACACATCCGCAG
>Ga0307489_10000775_pt1 | contig 20139 bp, 25 predicted proteins | sample SB12metaG_FD_202247 | JGI IMG/M metagenome (GOLD analysis project Ga0307489, IMG submission 202247) | Sea-ice brine microbial communities from Beaufort Sea near Barrow, Alaska, United States - SB 1.2 | ecosystem: Environmental > Aquatic > Marine > Coastal | place: USA: Alaska | collected...
GCCCCGGGCAGATGAGTCAACTTCCTTGATCCTGACGGACCGTTTAATACGCCTCATTGAGATGGAGGATTGGAAGCGCTTTCGGGGTCCATGACAGTTAAATTGTACATTACAAAATTACGCAGCTTTGGCGCCTCAGTCGATAACTACAATCAATTGGTCCCGCTAGAGCTATTGCACATGTTCTTAGAAGATACACTCACAGCAGTTCATGGGTTCGGTGCCCCCTGTCGGGTTCAAAGCCCCCTCGATGACATAGCCCCCGCCCCCCTCAGTCTCACCGGGGTAGCTAGTTCTGTTGGATATCTTCTTTAAAGAACTGGCATTTTACGGATCCAGCGGTGGCCACTGCCGGAGCCGGGTTGAGGTAACCCATGCCAACGGCTTGGCGCGCCAGGGTGACCACCTCGTCGGCGCACCCCCACGAACACGTCACGCCGGCGCCGCCGCGTAGGACCCGGCATCAGATGAAGGCGACAGGCGGAGGAGGCAGAGGCAGCTGCACCAGGAGGAGGGGGAGTTGAATATGTACAGGTGCTCTGTATAAAGCTGACAGTCAGATGATACCAACGTGGACGATGGACGAAGGACGATGCCGAGCCTTAGATGGTGGACTTAGAGACGGATGGAGCTGTAGCAGCAGCATGATGCGGTGGTGAATATGCATGGGTGCCCTGTGAGCAGACAGTGGGATGATACTGGGCCTAACCGCCGTGGCCGTAGCAGTGCACCACTTGCCGCCCGCCGGGCCCCGCCTCACCCGCCGCCCCTAGCTCCAGCCGGCAGCGAAGGGCCCAGCGTGGAGTGGAGGCATGTGGTGATGCGGTCATATGGGTGAGGGGCCCTGTGTGGATCGGAGGCATACTGTGTTATGGCCATATGGGTGCGTGCCTTTGTGTGTCAGGTGGATGATACCAGGCGTTGGAATGCCCATGCTGATGTGGACGATACCGGGCCTCCTTAGGAGTGGTATCGTTACACGTGAAATGCCCATGGTGACGTAGACCCTACCGGCAGCCACCGTGGCGCCCCGGCCTCAGACCGCTCCAGCCCCCCAGCACCTCCGCGCCGTCCATCGTGCCAGCTGGCAGCATCGCCATCACGCAGGGCCTGGCAGACATTTGCTCGCCATGTCAGAGGATGCCATGTGACGTGACTCAAGAAACGAGAGTTCAATGTGTGATGATGTCAGATATTGCTCGCCACGTCATAGGATGTCATGTCACACAAAAAACGAGGCTGCAATGTGTGCTGATGTCAGATATTGCTCGCCACGTCATAGGATGCCGTGTGACTCAAGAAAGTAGGGATACACATGCGTCGCGTGACGTGCCGAGCAGTATCTACCAGGCCCCACCGTCACCTGCTCCATAATTCTCGCCGCCACCGCCGGGTCCTGGGTCTCCGCCCACTCCCCGTCCTCGTGCGTGCCGCCCAACACCGCGAAGTCCCCGCGCGGAATGGCGTAACCGCTGAAGCCTTCACCTGGGGCCTGGCAGACAATGCTCGCCTCGTCATGAGATGCCAATTAATTCAAGAACTGGGGGTAAAAGAACGTTGGATGACATGGCGAGCAATACCTGCCAAGCTCTGGACGGCGGACGCAGTAGTGGGAATGATGGTGGCGAGCAACATGACCGGAACCGCGAGTCGATAATGATTTCAGTGACAATGGGTCTGAATATCGATGGTTTTTTGAGATCAGCCTTTCAAAACCCGGAATCAATTTCAAAATGATCAAATCAGCCTTTCAAATTCCTCACCACGTCGCCACACGAATTTTCCAGTGCGTGGCGCCGCGCCGCTTTAGTGCGGAAAACATCGGCGCCGGCGGCGACGGCTTTCCTCACAGTGAGGAAAAATAACACAATAAACTGAGAGGTTTTCCGCACTCTTGCGCCAAAGCTGCTCCGTATTCGCGGTTTGTATGGGCAAACAGTGTAAAGGTGATTCCGCCATTGTTGATCTTGGACGGGCCAATCATTATCGACTCGCGGTTCCGGTCACATGCGTTGGATGAGGTGGCGAGCAATATCTGCCAGGCCGTACCGTCACCCAGCTCGGCCAGGTACACCCCGTCCAAGTTGGGCACTTTGGCGCGGATGGTCTGCCCCCGGATTGGGTAGCACGCCGCGTCCTTCGCCAGCCGCTCGTACTCCGCCGCGTTGCCCGGCTGCTACGGCCTGGTACACTATGGACAAACAATTAGCTTCGATGAGGATGACACTGGGCCATAGAGGCGGAGATAGAGGATGAGGAGGATGTGGAGGATGAGGAGGAGGAGGAGGAGGAGGAGGAGGAGGAGGAGGGGCCGGAGGAGGTAAACGTGTACCGGTGACCTATGAGCAAAGAGTCAGATAATACCGGGGCTCGAGGAGGAGGATGAGCCAGAGGAGGAGGAGGTGGATGTTTACAGCTACACTACGAGCAAACAGTGAGATGACACCGGGCCGCACCAGTCCCGCGCAGTTGACCACCACGTCCGCGGCGCCCGGCGCATCCGCCAAACTCGCCAGCTGTCGCCGCTCAAACCTGCCCCCGAGCTAGGACCTGGCAGATATTACTCGCCACGTCATAGGATGGAGGGAGACGTTTCCGCGTGACTTGGGAAGCACCAGGCTTTCAGCCTGCCCCCCGTGCCACGTCATGAAATGGCGGTAAACTCAAGTAACGAGGGTCCAAAACACGCGTCGATGACGTGGCAGGCAATGGCTTCCAGGCCCAACCCCGAGCGTCTCCACTTCCCTGCGCAGCCGCGCCAGGTAAACCGGCATCTAGGGTCTAGCAGACACATCTCTCCACGTCATCGACACACATTTTGTGCACTCCGTTCTGGAATTAAATGGCTCCCTATGACGTGGCGAGCAATATCTGCCGGGCTCAACCGGCATCTCGACAATCGGCGAGCCCCATGTCCACCCGCCCGTGGCCACCGCGTTATACTTTGGGGCAATGGACGGGAGTTCCTCGGGCGTGAGGTCACGGAGATCGGGTGGCGCCCAGCGGTAGGGCCTGCTAGCTACATATTGCCCGCAACGTCATCGACACGCGTTTCGAGCCCCGGTTGATTGAGAGGCTGCCTATGACGTGGCGAGCAATATATGCCAGGCCACCGCATTCTTTGTCCTCGTTTCTTAAAGTTGGATGGAATCCTATGACGTGGCGAGGTCTATCTGGCAGGCCCAACCCAGAGCGGGCGCGGTGGGCGCTCCGGCAGGTCGTCGTAGAGGCGCACCTGCTGCATCCGCACCCCCCACGCCTCGCCGCCGCTGCCTCCGACGCCGCCGCCGCTGCCGCCGCCGCTGTCTCGTGCTACCGCGTCTGCGCCCGCGCCCGCTTCGTCGCGTGGACTCGGGTCCTCCTCCTCTGCCATGATGCGCACGAACTCGTCGTAAGTGTCCGCCGCCCAGACCCCCGCGCGCTCCATGGGCCAGGGCCTGCCAGATAACGCCTGCCACGTCATACTCCACATTCTAGACCCTGATGTATAGCAATGAAACTGGCGTCCCATAACGTGGCGAGCATCATCCACCAGGCCCTACCATGGGCTCGATGAGGTACGGGAACCAGAAGCCGCCCGCGCCATTGGACACCACCGCCTCGGTGTCGTCCGCATACGTCACCGTCACGTTGAACCCTGCCCGCAGCCAGTGCCTTGCACACAAACCTTTACAGCTCAAATTTGACGCTTTCCGCGAGCGCTTTTAGCCGTTGTCCAATGAATGATTGAAACCACTCGAGACGTCCATTTACTGGTAAGCACGCAGTGCACCTAATGTTATCATACGTCACGGTTGCTTGAACGCATTGTCTCATTGCCTCCCTAACGCATCGTCTCATGCCTCCCTATCGCATCGTATTGCTCGTTGCCTCCCTAGTGCCACGTGGGAAAAGTACATGCATAAAAAGGCCCGGCCTGCAGGAGACGCACCGCGACGGACAACCCCACGACGCCGGCACCCACCACCGCGGCGGACGGGCGGGAGCTGGCCGCCGCCGGAGCGGGGGTCGACGCCGACGCCGACGCCCGGGCCTGGTGTTGGCGCAGCGCTGGCGTCACGGATGGTTGGGAGGGCGACGCCGACGGTCCGCGAGCCCGGTGTTGGCGGAGCGCTGTCGTCACCTTCGAGGCCACGACGCCGGCGCCCACCACCGCGGCGGACGGGCGGGAGCCGCCCACCGCCACCGCCGACGAGGACGCCGACGCCGACGTCGAAGCACGGGCCCGATGTTGGCGCAGCGCCGGCGCCACGGTCGGGGTGGAGGTGGTTGCCGTCGAAGGGGAGGCGCCAGCCCGAAGTTGGCGGAGCGCTGGCGATGGCGTCACCTTCGAGCCCACGACGCCGGCACACACCACCGCGGCGGACGAGCAGGAGACCGCCGCCGCTGAAGCGGAGGCCGATGCCGACACACCAATGCAACGTTGGCGCAGCTGAGGCGCTGGCGTCCCCTTCGAGGCCCTCGCGACGGTTCGATGCTTCGAGAGGATACGAAATTCGCCTCCGCGCGTGACGGCGACGCTGGGTGCCGCCGACATGGCGGCCATGTTCTGCCGCCTCCGCTGTGCGCACTGCTAGAGGCGCGCTGATGAGCGGCAGCCGGGACAATGGGGTCGCGGCGGGGGGCGGGTGCGCTTTATACAGCTGTGGGCATTTAGGTCTATGAGTAGTCTTGGAAAGGAGTTGTTATTTCAGTTATTGGACTGGCTGATTTCTCGGAAACTCGGTTTGAGGACCAGACCGTTGCCTGTCGCCCGGGCATCTCCGTCTAGCTACCACAACGAGCTGCGTGCGACGAGGCGCGGCCACGCGCGCTCAGCGCCTCTAACCACGAGTAGCGAACCGGCTGCGGCGCTCGGGGAGCTGGAGGTTCGCCTCGGGCTGGGCTGGGGACGAGTAGTAAATCTTCTGGGCGGTCGGTGCGGCTGGCCTTTGCGGTCCCAGGGTGCCGTCGCCGTCGCCACCGCCTTGGAGGAAAGCCATAACGGGGAAGGCCGTGTCGCTCTGCCTTCGCCACCTCCTCGGTTCGCATGGCGCCGAACACGGTCGCCAAGGGCTATCAGAATGGGGCGGGCAAGGGGCGGGCGCATGATCAATACCTACTGGGCTGTTGCTACGCATTGCCCGGGGTGACAGAGGGGCTGAAGCCTGACGCAGGGCTTGCTGTAGAATGGCTAGGAAAGGCAGGGCCCGCGCCTCTCCTCCGCTCCCCCTCAAACCGCCCCCGCCGCCTCCGCCCTTGCCCTCCTCCCCCCTCCTCGCCCCCCCCCCCCTCCCACCCACACCTTCCCCCCAACGCAACGTTCGTTAGTTTTGTTCTGGAAACATTTGCTGAGGTAGAGCTAGACTCTACGAGTACCTAACAAGCAGATTTGTCCCTGAAAGCACTGCTGGCACACCTCGAGTTGAAGTGACATGGGGACGAGTGCGGGGCCCTCGCGCAAGGCTGCCATACAGGGGCACTTCGAGGCGCAGTTCCGGCTCGGAGACGTGTACGAGAACGGCCATCTGCGAGTACCAGGGCCTCTCGGGCCCGTCACCGCCAATGCCTTGGCGGTTGGGTGGTACGAAAAATCCGCGGCGAATGGCTTCGCAGAGGCCCAGTGCCGGCTTGGAGTGTGCTATCGCGACGGCCAGTTGGGCAGGACTTTATAGATTCTGTCTACATCACAGCGACATGCCTTTCGAATGCCCGTTTCTTGAGCTGCAAGGCATCCTGTGACGTGGCGAGCAATATATGCCAGGCCTATTCCCCGCCACGTCATCTACACGCATTTTCAACCCTCGTTTCTTGAGTTAAATGATATCTACGACGTTTCGAGCAACCTCTGTGAGCCCCTAGGGGTTGGGGTGAAGAAAGACCCGGTGGCGGCGGCAACGTGGCTCGGAAAGGCGGCCGAGCAAGGAAGGGACAATAATGTGTTGCCCACCATGTCATCGACTCGCATTTCGTACCCTCGTGTCTCGAGATGCATTGCATCCTATGACAAAACACGTTAAAACTTAAAAGCACTTACTGATGATCAGCTGATACAGTTGATTGATATCGATATGTACTGATTTGTGGATGGCCGAGTGGATGACTTCGACTTCTTGACCAATCACACATCAGTAAATATCAGTTGACATCAGTTGATATCAATTGAGATCAGTCATAGCTTCACTTATTTTGTCATGACGGGGCGAGCAACATCTGCCGGGCCCTGGACCAAGATCACCCGTCAGCCATGGTCGACTTGGCTATGTTCTATAAACTCGGCGAGGGGGGGGTGACGCAAGACTTTGCAATGGCGGCGGCGTGGTATAAGCGAGCCGCTAATCTGGCAGGGTGTTCATTGAGAACAAGCGCTCGACCGACGTTGGTTTCCGGCGTTGGTTTCCGCCGAATCGAGTCGCGAATCGAGTGCGCGTCTGTTTGAGTAGAGCATTCACCCTGAAGATGCCCGGTAAGTCATGCGGGTAAGTCATGTCGAGTCGCGAATCGAGTGCGCGTCTGCATGAGTAGAGCATTCACCCTGAAGATGCCCGGTAAGTCATGCGGGCAAGTCATGTCCGATGTCGGTCCGAGGGCTTTCCCAGCGACTCTCCTGCCTGGGGTACGCTATGGGCCAGTACAACTTCGGCGTTTCCATCCAGAATGGCGAAGGCGTGGAGCTGAACGCCGCTCTGGCAGGATGGTCGTTGAGGACATGCACCTGACCGACGTTGAATATCCTCCACCTCTTCCGTATACTCCACGCGTCTGTACGAGCACTCACCCTGCGAATAAGTCAGGGTCCAAATAGGCCGATTCTGGTATATCGCTCCCCGCGCCGAGCGCTGATGCTTTGCCCGCAACTCTGTATGGGCATTCAACCTGGCGCCCGCTTCCCGCGCGGAGCGCTGACGCTTTGCCCACAACTCTGTATGGGCATTTCACCCAGGCGATGTACCGAAATCGGCCTATTGTTCGAGTGCTTGCTCTCAATGACCCTCTTGTCCGGCGGCGGAGTGGTATGAGAAAGCGGCCGACCAAGGTAGGGCCTTACATATAATGCTCACCACGTCATGCTACGCGGTCGGCGCCCCTCTACTTTAAGAAACTGGGGGGTAGATCACACTGATGTACAGTTGGGGGGTGAATAACTCAAGAAGGCACTGAAACCGGTCGGCCGGGTGTCGGTCGTGAGTCCCAGATTCAGGTACCTCACTACTGAACCCTCCAGTTTCTTAGAGTAGAGGGGCGCCGACCGCGTAGTAGGATGGCGCGTGTGACTCAAGAAACGAGGGTTTACAGTGCGTCGCCACGTCATCATCATGCATTTGCGTCAAGAATAGAGGGTTTCAAAAGCGTTGCATGACGCGGCGAGTAATACTAATGCCTGTCAGGTCCTATACCAAGGTCACAGCCACGCCCAATTCGTCCTCGGTCAATGCTACGCCCGCGGCTATGGCGTGGTGGGGCGGTGCAAGTTGAAAGCCGTGTTGTTCGGTTTCCGCACTTCAGAGAAAAATGCAGTGAATCGCTCTGAAGATTTGCTTTCAAATTCAACTCGCGCCCCTATTATGTGGTTGGTGACCATGTGAAGGCGAGCAATCTCTTTCGCCAGGCCGCCGTTGCCTTGGTACGGCCTGGCAGAAATTGCCCGCCGCCTCACAATACGCTGTTTCGCAGCCGACACTATATCGATTACAATGTCCAAAAATAAGGGCCTCGGTACAGTACCATTTATCAAAATCGACCGTCTATTAACTCAGACTGCGATTCCCAGTGGCTCCTGGGATCTGTGACAGCCGACACTCACGTTAAGGAAATTGGGGGGAATGCAATCGAACTAGTGTACGAGAGCAAACCTGCGTAGTAGAATGCCGTTCACCTCAAATTGTGTGTCGATGACGTGGCGGGCAATATCGGCCAGGCCCTACAGCCAGGGCTTTGAATCTAATGAGCTGACCTTGCCCGCTCTGGCCGAGCACTTCCTGGAAACTGAGGACGGCGAGGCCCAACACTTCCTGGGCGTTTGCTACGAACGCGGCGACGTCCCCATGTTACATTTTGGCCAAGTGGTGTTGCGTGGCGTACCGCAGGAAGACTTTGTGTTGGATGGCGTAACGAAGGACGATGCTGCGGCGGTGTCTTGGTTTCAGAAGGCTGCCGTGCGGGGCGACGAGCGCTCCCAATTGACGCAGGGGGGTCATTGAGAACAAGCACTCGAGACTTGACCGACGTTGAATTTCCTCCTGCTGGTGCGTCTATATGAGCGTCAATGCCGAAGGTGAGTCATGCTCTAATCTCGGTACGTGTGCATGTTCTCAACGTTTTCTTTTTCCTCCGCGCATCTGTGTGAGCATTTACACCGAAGGTACGCCATGCGGGCACGTCCCATATCGGTTCGAGTGCTTGTGTTCAACGACTCTCTGACCAGGCTGGGCAGGTGGTACATGCACGGCGAGTGCGGCCTCCCCAAGGTCGGACGGTGCTGGTTGACCCCGTGTTGACCGTGGGTTGACCGCGCTTGGTCTCAGCGCTTGAAGCTAAAACATGATGAGCCACTTTCAAACTTTGCGTTCAAATTCATCTTGCGCCACTACACCAAGAACCTCAAGTGCGCCAGAAACTACTTGAAGGCCGCCGCTGATCAAGACAATCTCGACGCTGGGCGGTGCAGGTTGGCCCTATCGAATCCGAGTTGAAAGCGTCTGGAACAGAGCGCTTGAAACTAGAAAGTGATTAGCTGCTTTCAAATTTTGCTTTCAGATTCAACTTGCGCCGCTACATCGAGGCAATCGACGCCCTGAAGGTAGGGCCTGGTAGATATCGCTCGTGCTCGCCAAGTCATAGGATGCCGTTTAACTCGATAAATGAGGGTTCAAAATGCGTGTTGATGACGTGACAGGCAATAGGTCTGGCATGTATTTGTCGCCACGTCCTGGGGTGCTATTATAACTCAAGAGATGAGGGCTCAAAGTGCGGGTCGATGACGTGGCAGGCCATATCTGCCAGTGCCCCTTCATAGGATGCCATTAACTCAAGACTGGAGGGTTTAAAGTGATTTTCGATGACGTGGCGGACAACATCTACCAGACCCTACCTGAAGGTGATCCGGACGTGCTCGAGATGCGGCGCCGGCGGCGCGAGCCGGACGTGCCGCGGCTGCATGAAGGTCCGGTACTGCGACGTGGCATGCCAGGCAGGGAGGGTATTGAGAACAAGCACTCGAACAACATCAAATCGACAGACCGAGTCCGCGTGTCTGTAGAGCTCTATGAGCATTCGCCCCAAACGCAAATCATGCTCCGATCTCGGTTCGAGTGCTTACTTATTCTCAATGACCCTCGTGCCAGACGCAGCACTGGAAGGAGCACAAGAAACTCTGCGGGCCGTGCCGGTGCGCGCGATGCCGGAGCGGTGAGGGTAAGTATCAATGCGGCAGCGACGGCGAGAGCGACCTGGAGGTGCCGGACTGAGATATGCAAGATACGGCGACGAGTATAGCGAGCCAGTGACTGCGTGGTTGACGCGAATGTGAATAAGAAGAGGCGCTTGGTTAGTTTAGTATAGAGTGAGAGTTAGACGCTTCCGCGTGTATGAAGAGGCACCAGGCTTTTGCCCAGCCCCCCTTGGGATGACGTGGGGTGAGTGAGTAAGATAGAAACGCGTCCGCGTGTATTAGAAGGCACCAGCCCCCCGCCTTGCCTCCCGTAACGTAGCTTAGTAGCACTGCAAAGACCATTGACAATGATAGATTACGAGTAGCAGGTACGACCGCGACCCCAGATGTTGAAACAATGATAATGAGCACAATGATAATCCGACTGACCCAACATAAACAACCCCGCCGCTTCCGCCAAGCGAACAATGTCGACGGCTGATTCGCCTCTCCCTACTGCTGGTGGGGTCCCCAAACTGGCATCGAAATGTTTCCCCAGGTCTAGGTCTAGGTCGGGGTCGTGGCCAAGTTTCAAATGTCGACTAGTGCCTGGTCTGCTCTGTAGTACGGATCTCAATTTGTAGTACCGTCTGTCTTTTGGCCAAATCAGCGCAACACATTTGACTTTTGGCCATATCACCAAACTTCAGACGGACAGGGGAAGGTTGTCGGAATATCCAATTGTTGCGGCCGCGTCACGCGTCTCCGCTGTCCACGGGCAGCCGTGCTCCCGCGCCCACTTCAACACCTCCATGCGCCCGCGATAAACAGCGTACTCGCACGTCACCTCGTCCCACCGGCAGCCGTGCGCACGCACCCACTTCAACAACTCCAGGTGCCCGCCCTCAGCGGCGGCTGCGCAAGTGGAAGAGTTCCACGGGCAGCCGTGCCCCTGTGCATACTGCAGCACGTGCAGGTCTCCGGCCGCCGCGGCGGCCGCACTCGTGACTACGGTCCACGGGCAACCATGTTCGTGCGCCCACCTTAGCACCTCCAGATGCCCGCCCTCAGCGGCGAAGACACATACCCATTCATTCCAGTCACACCCGTGCTCCCGCCCCAGGGGCTTACACTCGTCCACTATTCACCTCAACGTAAGCACTTTTTGCGGGATACGTAGGGTGGTTTTCGTGAGGAAATGTCTCTCGGTGAGCCGAAAAGTGGACGACTGTAAGCCCCTGCCGCGCCCACTTCAGCACCTGCAAGTGCCCGCCGTCAGCGGCTGACGAGCACGCGGACGAGTCCCACGGGCAACGGCGCTCCCACGCAAACTTCAGCACCTCCAGGTTCCCGCCCCAAGCGGCGGACGCACACACGCTCGCATCCCACGGGCACCCCCTCGCCTTCGCCCACGCCAGCCGCTCGACGGACCCCACAAAGTCCTGGACCCTGAGGAGAAAAGGCCCTCCACCTCCCGCGGTACCCTCGTCGTCGCTATCGTCGCTCGCTTCCGCCTCCTCTTGCGGCACGCCGAAGGCCACCACCGCCGCGCGGCACGCGCACCCCGCCTGTCCAAACACCACCAGATCCGTGGGTCCCAGCTGCGCCAGCACCTCCGCCGCGAGGACCTCGGGCAGGCCCTCGAGCAGTCCCCCGAGCAGCGGCGACGGGTAGGTTATCAACCCTAGCTCCCGCAGCCTGAGCAGCAACTCGTTCTCACCCAGATCGGCTGCTTTTAGAAGGTCAGCGAGCACGCCCGCCGGGCGCACGACGTAGCGGTCCGTGGGGCGATCGGCGGCGGCGGCGGCGGTACCGGCAGCGACGGGGGCGGCGGGGGCGTGCATGGCGGAAGGAAGGTACGAGGTGGCGTGGGGCGGCGGCAGTGGCTGTGCGAGGTTGTGGGGGCGTACGGGGTGAGGGGCAGCGGCTCTTCACTTAAAACAGCTGGCCGGTCGGACCCGTTGCGACCAACCTTTTTCGGCAGGGAGCACCAAGGCAGCCAGGGAACAGCGGCGCGGCGGGCGGGGGCGGGGTGTGGACCCGCTGCCCTCATACCATCCAGGGCGGGCAACGGGGCCGCCGGTGATCCACTCGCGCGCTGGAACGTCAGCAGTGGTGCACGTTGACGTCGATATACAAAAACAATTAGTTTTAGCATCTCATCTGAAACAACGCTTGAGGAAAGAGAGGGGAGGGGAGAGTCATCAAAGAGCACGCGCATCGTCATGAGTAATTCATCATCATTTGGCTGTGTCGCCGACGTCCTGGTCACCGCCCCCGGCGGATCATGGCGTGTTCTGGGCATTCAGCTGCGGCAGTCGGCATCAGACGGACAGGGGAAGGTTGTCGGTATATCCCTTGGTGGCGGCCGCGTCACGCGCTGCCGCGGTCCACGGACAGCCGTGCTCCCGCGCCCACCGCAGCACATCCAGGTGCCCGCGTTGAACGGCAGCGTCGCACGTCGCTTCGGTCCACGGGCAGTGATGCTCCCGCGCCCACTTCAGCACCTCCAGGTGGCCGTTCGAAGCTGCATATGAGCACGTCGATGAGTCCCACGGGCAGTGGTGCTCCCGCGCCCACTGTAAGACGTGCAAGTGCCCGCGTGCCGCGGCGTACCAACAAGTGGATGCCCCCCATGGGCACCCATTGTCGTGCGCCCACCTCAGCACCTCCAGGTGCCCTCCACAAGCGGCGTGCATGCACGTCCCCGCGTCCCAGAGGCACCCGTGACTACGCGCCCACTGCAGCACCTCCCGATGCCCGGCTCCCGCCGCAGACCAACACACGTGCGAGACCCATTGGCAGCGGCGGCAACGGCGGGTGGCAGCGGCGGCAACGGCGCTCCCATGCCCACTTCAGCACCTCCAGGTGCCCGCCCTCAGCGGCGTCCAAAAGAACGTTCTCGTCTAACGGGCACCCCCTCGCCTGGGCCCAGGCCATCCGCTCGACGGACCCGACAAAGTCCTGGCCCCTGAGTAGAAGCGGCCCTCCCTCAATGCCTTGGCCCGTGCCCCCCTCTTCGTCGCTCTCGTCGCTCAGCTCCCCCTCCTCTTGCGGCACGCCGAAGGCCACCACCGCCGCCCGGCACGCGCGCCCCGCCTGGCCGAACAACACCACATCCGTGGGTCCCAGCCGCGCTAGCACTTCCGCCTCAAGGACCTCGGGAAGCTCGAGCAGCCCCCCGAGCAGCGGCGACGGGTAGGTTATCAACCCTAGCTCCCGCAGCCGCAGCAACAACTCGTCTTCACCCAGATCGGCCGCTCCCATAATATCGGCGAGCGCGCCCGCGGGGCGCACGACGTAGCAGTCCGGAGGGCGATCGGCGGCGGCGGAGACGGCGGCGGGTGCTTGCATGCCTGGAGGAAGAGGGGTCCAGCAGCGCGTGCACGGTGGCGTCGTTCTGCGGCGGTTGTGGGGTTCGGGTGGGGGCGACTCTTCACGTCAAACGCGAGCAGGAACCTGCGGCCAACTCGTTGCGACCGACCGTTTGGCGGCAACTGCACGTCTGCAACTCGTTATCGTCATGCCAGGTGAGGCGGGAAGAAGTAACTCACAACGACGCGCCCTGCGCCGCCGCCTTCCCCGCCCCCAACGATGCTAAATGTTCTTGCGGTGAATGCGCCGCCGCCGGCCGCCGCCGCCCCGCGTCCCGCGCCACCCCCGCTGCCGCAGCTCCCGCCCAACGCGCGCGGCAAGCTGCGTACCCTGCTCCAGGCCCTGACTGCTGCTGGAGATTTCGCCTCGACGGTGGCTCTCCCGCCAACCGCTCCGCACCCGGTGATCTCGTTCCGCAAGCCGGAGCCCGCGGGCGGCAAGCGCACGCGCGGCGGCGGCACCGAGAAACTGCGCCTGCCTGTCGACGCCTCCAGCCTCCAGTACCGGGCGCTCGTCGAGGCAAGCCCCTCGCGCGTCCCCCTCTCCCCACCCCCCCCCTTTTCCCGCCTCCCGTTCACCCCTCCTCTCTATGGCTATTCATCCAGGCAACTAGCCCCCGCCCCTTCTCTCACCCCCTTACCCCAACTCCCCCGATATCTCCACACGATCATTCAACTACGCCCTCCCGCTCCACCCCACCACCGCCCCTCCCGCGCATGTCGTGCAATGCCGCCTTTTCGCTCGCCTGCCCAGAAAGTGAGAAAAGCCCCCAACCAAAAGTCCAAAACGAAATACCCAGAGAGTTCCACCCCCTCCCCCCACGACCTCCCCACGGCCGCTTCCTCTCCTCCTGTCGCGCAGGCGTCCACCCGCGCGTGCGTGGGCAAAGGCACGGGCAAGGAGGTGGACCTGCACGTGCGCCGCTGCTGGCAGGGTATTACCTTCTCTTCTTTTCAGCTGAACTTCAACTCTAAACTGGGGGCTCAAGTTGAGCTGAACAAGGGAATGATCGCAAGGCCCTGCTCAAAATAAGCTGTTTTGTCCCCGATCTCCCTCCTGGATGGTCTCACAAGGGGCTACAGTTGAACTAAAAGCCTTCTGTTTTGTGTTTAATTAAGCTACTTGCCCGTGAAGCCAATGGAGACATCCCACGCAGTGCCTCAAAGAGACTCAAGTGCCAGCTAAAAAAACAATTAGGAATGACAGGCCCGGAGTGCGGGCACCTGCTGCCAGACAACTTCGCGATCGACAACGCGGCGGAGTGGGAGGCGCGCGTCATGGCACCACTGCTGAACCAGGTGGCAGCCAACCTGGGGAGCAAGCAGTGGGCAAGGTCGTCTGATATCACAGTGCTTTGTCGTTTCAGATGAGGTCTCAAGTGAGGTTTTAGATGAGGATCAGTTGAGGTCAGAAATGTGTCACTGGTCGTTCCCGCTGTTATTCATCGGTCGTCGTAGCCGAGTGGCCGTTAATAAGTCCTGTTCCGCGCGTCTTGACAAGCGTCCTCTCAGTTTCATACTAGCTGTCCTAGTCGTTCTACCCTCGAAACAGCTGGTAGTTGGTTGAGGTGAGAGGGGAGCGAGTGACCGGCCCTGACCGCAGGCCCCCGTCCGCGCGGACCTGTATAAGCTGCTGCTGTACGAGGTTGGGACGCAATGTTGATCGCCATGTCACAGGATGCGACTTTACAATTGTAATGACCCAAAAACAGGCCCTTGGTGTAGCGGCGCAAGTCCAAATTCAATCCAGAACCTGACAGCAGCTTATCAGATGTTAGTCAGTCTCAAGCACAGAAAAGAGGCGCTTACAACATGGGGTTCAACTGATTTCAACCTGCACTGCTCTATCGTGGATGACAAGGCGGGCAATATTTGCTTGTCCACGCAATCATTGCTTGCCACTTCGATGTCAATTTACTCAAGAAACGAAGGGCCAAAATGCGTTGGATGACGTGGCGAGCAAGGTTTATTTGCTAGACCCTGATGCGAGGAAGGGTGCTTCTTCCGCCGCCACCGCGACAATAAGCGCGCGGTTGGGCCTGGCAGATGTTGCCGAAAATATCCGTCAACACAGAGATGGAGAGACAGACGATTCCGCGTGTATAGGGAGGCACCAGGCATTCGCCCTGCACCCCCATGACACCATCGCTTCTTGACTTAACCTGCATCATATGATGCGACGAGCAATGTTTGCCAGGCCTGAGCGTGAGGAGGGGTGCTTCGGCACGCTGGTCATCCAGCTGCCCTCCATTTTCCAGGCAGGGGCCTCACACTGCTCCCTCCCAGGGTTTAGGTTTTATGGTTTAGGTTTGAGGTTTACTGTACAGCTTACCAATAGTGCACCCGTACACACTCGCCGCATCCTCTTCGCTGGCCTCTGAATGATTCGCTTGCCTCATAACCTTTCGCTTGTCAGCTAAACTTGACTGTTTGTTCATACTGTTTGTTCATAGTGTACCAGGCGAGGGTGCCGGTTTCCCCGTACTCTTACACACCTGCCAATGTTTGCACGGCACTGGTTGCAGGGTGGCGAGCTGACCGTGTACCCACCGGCTGATCTCACGGATGTCTCTGAAGCGTCCTCCGTGGCAAGGCCTCATCAACGGTCCGTGTCCGGCTGAACCTGATTCTTTGCTCATAAAGTACCAGTCTACACGTAGAGAGAGGGACGCCTACACGTGCATGAGGAGGCACCAGGCATATGTTCTGCCCCCCGTACCAGTGTACCCATGCACTCTCGTGTCTCGCCGCATCCTCTACCCTAGCCGGCCACTTGTTCGACTGGGTAAAGCTGAAAAAGGGAACACATGTTCGGCGCTACTGCTCGGCGCTGAAGTTCAGCCAGCAGGGCGTGGACGCGAAGCGGCGGATGCATGCCTTCTTCTTTTACGCCGACTGCTACCACGAGGTGGACGAGGCCGGGACCATCAACTTCTGCCCGCCGCATCATTCAACGAATTTTAACCCCTTTTTCATTGGGTTATCATCATCTCGTCTGGGCGTTCTAGAACCACATTGCGCCTCTGCTAACATGAATTGAGCCCTTTATTCGTTAAATGGCATCCTGTGACGTGGTAAGCATTTCCTTGTGTCCCAACTTCGTACAGCGTACAGCAGCAGCAGCCTGTATAGGTCCGCCCGGACCCTCGTGTTTTCTTCGTTGGATGACATCCTGTGACGTGGCGAGGAAAATCTGACAGGCTCTAGTAGGAGGTCACCTCCGGCGCGCGCCTGGCTCTCGTCTACACCCTCTACCACAACGCCGGCACCGGCGCGGGTGCCGCCGGCGCCGCGCTGCCCTCCTCAAGGTCAGGTGGCGCACGTTGAAACGATAAAACCTGTGTTGAACGCGCCTGGAACTACTCGCTGCAGCTATAAAGCGATAAACTGCTTTCAAGCTTTGCTCATATTTGCTGAGCAACTTGCGCCACTCCACCAAGGCTGTTGCCGCATGCCGGCACGGTCTCCGCACACAGCGTCGCACCACCCCAGGCGGTAGGCAGCGTGTTGTTCGAGGCAGCTAAATCCGCCGCCGCCGCCGCCGCTGCCGCCGCCGCCGTCACCGCCGCCACCGCCGCCGCCGCTGCCGTCGCCACTGCCACTGCTGCCGCCGCTGGCGACGGCGAATACACTGCCGCAAAGAAGGCCACCTCCGTGTACGCGGCCTACGCAGGCATTGGGGTAGATGAGGCGGCGGGACTCGCTGCGGCCGCCACCGCCGCCGCCGCCGCCGTCGCTACTGCCGAATTCAACACCGCCCGCCTGAAAGTCCCCGGCCCCGCGCCGCCGCAGCCCGCGACCAAGTATGTCGTGGCGCAGATCGCCCAGGTAGGACGGTGCATGTTGACCCCAGGTTGACCTCAGGTTGACCCCAGGTTGACCCTAGGTTGACCCCGGGTTTAGCTCGTCTGGTTTCAGCGCTCGAACCTTGACGATATATGTTGAACCGCTTTCAACATTTGCTTTCAACTTGAACTTGCGCCGCTGCTGTCAGACGGTTCGCGAGTGGGAGACCGAGAGCCCGCGCCTGTACCACCTTTTTGCGGTAGGGCCCAGTAAAACCAAACGCGCGCCAGTCGCCGAGGCATCCGTGATCCGCTCATCATATCCCTTGGGTACATGACACAGTACCTACAATGCTACGCTCAATGTCCGCCGAGGCGAAGGTCTGAGCAAAGTCAATGTATTGTACGAGTATTGAAAACCTATGGTGTGTCGCACATGATTTGCTTGGCTTTACTGAGCGGATGACCTGGACCCGGCCAAGTTCGACGCGAGCAGTGTTCAAAAGCCCAAGAAGTTCGTCGCCGTGCTGTCGCACAACTACACGCCGCAGGCAGGACCTCAGTATTTTGACTCACTTCGTTCCCTCTTCAGATCAACTTGACTGTTCGCTTATAGTGTACCAGTGTACCCGTGCACACTGGCTGGATCCTCCTCCCTGGCCTGGCCACTCGACGTTTCTGCTCCAGCTCAACTGGACCGTGATCTCACAGTGCACAGGTGTACCCGTACACACTCGTCGCATCCTCCTCCCTGGCTTTCCACCCGTTGCCTTTTCAGCTCAACTTGAGCATGTGCGACGTAATAAGTTGGGATTATTGAGTGACTTCAGGGACATAACGGCTCATGTTGAGCTGGAAAGGGAACTAGCATAAGCCCCTGCATGGTGGCGTTGATGAGCGGTCTGCACGCGCTGAAGGGCCGCGACCGCGTGCTCGGCAATCTGCTGGATGCGGCGCGCCGGGTCTCCAGCGGGGACGGGGGGCTGAGGCAGGGGAGCCATTGAGAACGACAAACACTCGACCGACGTTGAATGTCCTCGTTTCCCTTCGCGCGTCCATACAAGGGGGTTCATTGCGACAAGTACTCGACCGACGTTGAATCTCCTCCTCTTCGTCTGTACCTCCTACGCGTAACCGAGTCTGAACGTCTCTGTGAGCATTCACCCAGAAGGTGAGTCATTCACCGACATCGGTTGATTGCTTGTTCTCAATGACCCTCATGTGAGGACGCTGTGCGCGGAGATGCTAGTGCGCACCGCCGGCAGGGGTTGACACTGGTTCACCTTCTGGCTTGACGTGAGCACTTTCTGTGGGATGCATTGGGTGGCTTTGTGAAATTTCTGTGACAAAAAGGGCTCACGTTCAAGTGAGAAGTGGAGGAGTGGAAGCCCCTGAATGCCGGCGCGGAGGACATGAACCGCCTCGACCCGTTCCAGTATGACATCGTGCGCCGCTGCCTCCGCCGCCAGCCGGGCGCTGACCCCGACGTGGCCGCCGGCGCCGTTGGTTCGTCCACCAACGTTGCTTCATCTGCCGCTTCATCTTCCGCTGCCGCCATCGCTGCTTCATATGCCATGTTCGGTCCATCTGCCGGTGCCGCCATCGCTGAATTTATATCGGCCGCCTCCGGATCATCTGCCGCCGGCGCTGGTTCATATCTCGCCGGTGCTCGTTCAACTGTCGCCGCCGCTGCCGCCGCTATGCAGGAAGATGTAGAGCCGTACGCGTTCGACGTGTTCCTCACGCTCATCACAGGTACTGAGCGCAGTTCGGACATGGATGGAACTCAAGGCAGGGCCTGCACGCCATTGCTCGCCACGTCTTCAAACGCAATTTGGATCCTCGTTTCTTGAGTAACATGGCATGCTATGACGTGGCGAGCAACATCTGCAAGGCTGGAAGGTATTCCTCGCCACGCCTGGCAGATATTGCTCGCCACGTCATCATATGCAGTTTGAATCCGAGTTGCCTGAGTTACATGGCATCCTATGACGTGGCGAGCAATATCTGTCAGACTGAGCGATGTTGCTCGCCACGTCTTCAAACGCAGTCTGAATCTCTGAAAACTCGTTGCTTAAATAACACGGCACCCTATGACGTGGCGGGCACTATCTGCCAGGACCTGAGTGAAGGGTCGTACACCACCGGTGATCTCATTCCGCTGCTGCCGGGTTGGGCCTAACAGATATTGCTCGTCACGTCACGAGACACATTTTGAACACTCGTTTATTGAGTCAAATAAGGCATCATGTCACGCTGCGAGCTATATCTGCCAGACCCTACTGTTGCTCGCCACTTCACCCAACGCATTCCGAGCCCTCGATTCCTCAGTCAAATATGGCATCCTGTGACGTGGCGACCAATATCTACCGGACCCAGATTTTGCTCGCCACGTCACACTACGCATTTTGTGCCTTCGTCTCTTGAGTCAAATATGGCATCCTTTGAGGTGGCGAGCAACATCTGCCCGCCCCAACTGCTGGGCGACCCTGGCGTGTTCAAGGCGCTCGCCGACAGAAAGACTGACGACCCCCCTTGCTGGCAGCCCGCCTCCTTTGATGGTATTGAGGCAGGGGGGTAATGAGATGGGTATAAGCACCCTCCATCATGTCCTGAATGCCGCAATAAGCAGTGGAAGCGCGGTGGGCCCATACCCAAAAGTGAATTGACTAGCCATACCAAAAGCCGACTGGATGCCGATTGGCGGCGTTTGGGAAATGATGTAGGTTACCTTTACCCATGTCATTACGAGAAGCGTACACTTATCCTCTTTTCAGCTCAACCTGAGCCGTTCTCATCACGTACACCAACCATACCACACAAAAGTGATCACGTCCAGCCGAGAAGGTGGACGAGTGGAAGCCCCTGGATTGAGGTCATGACTGAGCTGGAAAGTATGATGCAGTATGGTGGCCTTGGTAGGGCCTGGCAGAATTCTTTTAGACGTTTCTCAAACGAACTTGGACCTTCAACAAACATGCAATCCCTCGCTGAATTGAATGCCACCCGTCTGATGTGTTTGCGCGGTATTTTCTGCCGGACCCTAGGCTGTGGTGAATTCCCAGACGACATGTACGATAGCCTGGAGGATGCGGGTCGGTATGATCCTGAGTCTGGTCAGATGCTTCGGCGGAACGCTTCCGAGGTGGTTTAGGTTCACCACGGGTTGACCGCGCTTAGTTTCAGCGCTTGAAGCTGAAACATGATGAACCGCTTTCAAACAGTAAAGAATGGGGTCTCAACTCCCCATAGATCTCCCTGAATGCCACCAAAGGACAGTCGAGACAGTCAGGCGTATTTTGATGAGTAGGACTGGATCATATGCACTTCAGCTTTCAAGCCTCAATTATAATTTAATTTTAACTTGCGGCGCTACACGGAGGCCAACGCCGCGCTTTGGGCCGCGTGGGAGCGGGATTACGGCATGCCGCCTTCTGGACTTCAAGAGATTCACAACGGCAGGGGTCGGTGGATAGTACCTGCCACTTCATTCAACACATTTGTTTTTTCTCTTCTCACTGGGATGGCATAGATTGATGAAGGAAGTATACGTCTACGCGTTTCAATAGGTCCCCACCTCGAGTAACCGTTTGCCTGCGCCTTCCAGGGCCGTCTGACCTTTTTCCACCAC
>Ga0307489_10000776_pt1 | contig 20136 bp, 19 predicted proteins | sample SB12metaG_FD_202247 | JGI IMG/M metagenome (GOLD analysis project Ga0307489, IMG submission 202247) | Sea-ice brine microbial communities from Beaufort Sea near Barrow, Alaska, United States - SB 1.2 | ecosystem: Environmental > Aquatic > Marine > Coastal | place: USA: Alaska | collected...
GATCTCCATCATAAAAAACACCACAGTGACGAGAAGCGAACGTGAAGTCGACTCTTCCATTCAATGGGCAATTGTTGTGCGACGAATTAATGTCGAAGCACACTAGTTGGCGGGTGGGTGGAAAGGCCGACAACTATTATATTCCTGTTGACTTAAATGACTTGCAGCATTATCTGCAGTCAATCCCTAGTAATGCAGATATTAATTGGGTCGGCCTCGGTAGTAATATGTTGGTGAGAGATGGCGGCATACGCGGATATGTAATTTCGACAGTGAATGCGCTAAGAGAAATTACTTTGTGTGACGATGGCTTTGTTTATGCTCAAGCCGGTGTTACCTGCGCCAAGCTGGCCAAATTTTGTCTTAAAAATGGTTTAACGGGTGCTGACTTTCTGGCTGGCATTCCTGGTACAGTTGGCGGTGCTTTAGCGATGAATGCTGGTGCATTTGGCAGCGAGATCTGGTCATTTGTAACGTTGGCTGAAATGATTAATCGACAAGGCGAATTGATTAACCGCAAGACAGAAGAGTTTGATGTTCATTATCGTCGAGTAAGCCAGTTTAGTAACGAGTGGTTCGCTGCGGCAAGATTCCAATTCGACAACGAGTTAGAACAAAAAAGTTCGAACATAAAAAAATTATTACAACAGCGTAATGCGAGTCAACCGATTGGATTGCCTTCTTGTGGCTCCGTGTTTAAAAACCCGAAAGGACAGTATGCCGCTAAATTAATTGAAGCGGCTGGATTAAAGGGCTATTGCCACGGTCATGCCTGGGTATCAGAAAAGCATGCTAATTTCATTATTAGTAATGCACAGACATCAGCCAAAGATATAGAAGGCTTAGTTGCGTTTATTCAACAAACAGTGAAACAAAAATTTGATGTCACGCTCGAGACAGAAGTGCGAATACTGGGAGACGAGTTATGAATTATGAAGACTTGAAGCCGTCAATCGAATCAGCTAAACACAGTGGACGAGTCGCTGTACTGATGGGCGGTACTTCCGCCGAACGCGACATATCGTTAATGAGTGGCAACGCTGTTTATGAAGCATTAATTAATATTGGCGTCGATGCATTCAAACTTGATATCAAAGACAATGCGATCGATCAGTTACAAAAGCTAAAGGCCGACCGAGTTTTTAATATATTGCATGGCCGCGGTGGTGAAGACGGGCAATTGCAAGCCGTAATGGACTTGCTTGGAATCACCTACACCGGCAGTGGCGTTTGTGCATCAGCTCTTGCCATGAACAAGTTACTGACAAAACGCGTACTCGGTGGCAGCGGTTTACCGACCCCCGAATTTCAGGTGCTTAATAGTGAAGAGGACTGCGAACGATTAATAGAGGAACTAGGCCTGCCGGTATTTGTGAAACCAAATCTGGAAGGTTCTAGTATTGGCATGACAGCTGTGACTCGAGCGAAAGGTCTCATTCCTGCCTGGAAAAAAGCCAAACAGTTTGGTGACGTGTTTGCTGAAAAGTGGATCGTGGGCACAGAGTATACAGCGGGGTTTTTGGGTGACCAAATATTGCCATTAATTAAGTTAGAAACACCTCGTGAATTTTATGATTATGAAGCCAAATACTTTTCCAATGATACTATTTATACCTGCCCCTGTGGACTAGATGATGAAACCACCACAATCATTAACGAATTGGTCTCCAAAACAATTGAAGTGACGGGTGCTAAGCATTGGGGACGTGTTGATATCATGCTTGATGAAGAGCGTCAGCCATTTATTATCGAAATTAATACTGTGCCGGGCATGACTGATCACAGCCTGGTGCCAATGGCGGCCAAACAAGCCGGGTTAAGTATGTCTGAATTGGGATTGAAAATTCTTGAGTTAACCTTAAAAGAAGATGAGTTATCGTCAGCTGGAGGAGATGATGCTTAGTTTTGGTAAAAACAGTGGACAGGCAAAAAAGAAAAAGGCTACAAAAAACAATTTTGATTTTAAATGGCGCGGCATTTATACCTGTCTTTTGGTAATCGTGCCTTTATTTGGTGGTATTTCATACCTGATGCAGAATCATACTTTTTTGCCAATTGAAACCATTCAGTTATTAGGCACCTTTCAACATATCGATCAGCAAGAAATCGAGACGGCGTTACGGCCCTTTGTTGGAAAGGGTTTTTTCTCGCTCAATATCCAGAAAGTCAGAAATAGTTTGAGTGATAAATCGTGGGCAGAGTCAGTTTCTATTCGGCGAGTTTGGCCTGACCGAGTGATGATTAAAATTGTAGAGAAAAAACCATTAGCACGCTGGGACGTTGATCATCTATTAAGTGACAAGGCAAACATATTTGAAGCGGACGCAACTGCATTTATGCATTTGCCACAGGTCTTTGGTTCGAATATTGAGCCTAAGCAAGTATTGCTACAATATTATGATTTTTCTGAGCAGTTTCGATTACTTGATGAGGCCATTAGCCAAATTAATATTGATAGTCGTGGCGCAGTCGACATCGAGTTGGAAAATGGTTTTAAAATAAAGCTGGGTAGAGACAACGTAAATAATAAATTAGAAAGGCTGGTGTCTATCTATGCTCAACAAATAGGGCCGAGACGGACAGAGATCCAACAACTCGATCTACGCTATAGCAATGGGTTCGCAGTTGTATGGAAAAAGGAAGCACTGATAGACAGAGACGAAGCGTCACTGTGGGGGAAAAATAATGTCTAAAAAAAGTAGCAATAACTTGATCGTTGGACTCGATATTGGCACTTCTAAGGTTGTCGCCATTGTTGGTGAAATTACCTCTGAAGGCGGCATTGATATCATTGGTATTGGTACTCAACCTTCCAGAGGATTGAAAAAAGGGGTCGTAGTCAATATTGAATCGACAGTGCAATCTATTCAGCGTGCAGTTGAAGAGGCTGAGTTGATGGCGGGTTGCCAAATTAGATCTGTTTATGCTGGCATTGCAGGCAGCCATGTTCGCAGTATCAACTCGCACGGCATAGTCGCGATAAAAGATAAAGAGGTAACGACTGCCGATGTGGCGCGCGTTATTGATGCAGCCAAAGCTGTCGCTATCCCAGCTGACCAACGCATTCTTCACGTGCTGCCTCAAGAATTTATAATCGATAGTTCGGAAGGTATTCGTGACCCAATTAGCATGTCGGGTGTGCGGCTCGAAGCTAAGGTTCATTTGGTGACAGGCGCAATGAGTGCAGCACAGAATATTATTAAATGCGTCCGACGCTGTGGCCTCGAAGTGGATGACATCATCCTCGAACAGCTGGCGTCAAGTGCATCCGTACTCACGGATGACGAAAAAGAGCTAGGTGTTTGTCTGGTCGATATTGGCGGTGGTACAACTGATATAGCGGTGTTCTCTGATGGTGCAATTCGCCATACGGCAGTCATTCCAATTGCGGGTGATCAAGTGACTAACGATATTGCTGTAGCGCTACGAACCCCAACGCAATATGCCAACGACATCAAAATTAAATACGCCTGTGCATTGCGTCAACTGGCGACAGCAGAAGAAACAATCGAAGTCCCAAGCGTAGGCGACAGAGAACCTCGCAGGCTTGCGCGTCAAACGTTGGCTGAAGTTGTCGAGCCACGTTACGAAGAATTATTGAGTCTGGTTCATGCCGAGCTCAGGCGTAGTGGTTTTGAAGAAATATGTGCCGCAGGTTTGGTATTGACCGGCGGTAGTTCCAAGATGGAAGGCGTTATCGAACTGGCGGAGGAGATTTTTCATATGCCTGTTCGGTTGGGTTATCCACAACATGTGTCAGGGTTAGTTGATGTGGTGAGAAACCCAATACATGCCACGGGTGTTGGACTGCTTCTGTTTGGAAACAGACAGAAAGCTGGCTTGTCTAGTTATCAATTAGGTGATAATTCTGAAAGCGGCACTTGGTCGAAAATGAAAAGCTGGTTTCAAGGCAACTTTTAATAAAACAATAGCAATAGCAATAGCAACAGCAATAGGAGAAAAAAATGTTTGAATTAATGGATACGCACTCAAAAGACCCTGTCATTAAGGTCATTGGTGTCGGTGGTGGTGGTGGTAACGCTGTCCAACACATGGTTAATGCTGGTATCGAAGGTGTTGAATATTTGTGTCTGAATACTGACGTACAGGCGCTAAATAAAATGGATAATAAATCGACCATGCAAATTGGTTCGAGTATTACTAAAGGGTTAGGTGCCGGTGCTGATCCGGGTATTGGGCGCCAGGCTGCACTAGAAGATCGCGAGCGCATACAAGAAGCGATTGAAGGCACCAATATGTTATTCATTACTGCTGGTATGGGGGGTGGAACCGGTACGGGCGCAGCACCTGTTATCGCACAAATAGCAAAGGAGATGGGTATTTTAACCGTCGCAGTGGTAACCAAACCATTTGGTTTTGAACGTAAGAAGCGAATGGAGCAGGCTGAAGCTGGAATCCGTGAACTATCCGGCGTCGTTGATTCATTGATTACAATTCCAAACGATAAGTTAAAGATTGTGCTTGGAAAGGATACGACTGTAATGGAAGTATTTATGAAGGCGAACGACGTCTTGCGGGGTGCTGTTCAGGGTATAGCCGAATTAATGACGCTACCTGGCCTGATTAACGTAGATTTTGCTGACGTTCGCACTGTTATGTCAGAAATGGGTATGGCAATGATGGGTACTGGATCTGCCACTGGTGAAGATCGTGCTATTAAGGCCGCTACCATGGCGATTTCGTCACCATTGCTGGAAGACGTCAATATTGCGGGCGCTCAGGGCATTCTGGTAAACGTTACAGCAGGTCTAGACATGTCAATTGGTGAGTTTGACGATGTTAGCCGAACCATTACTGAACTGGCTTCAGACGATGCAAATGTTGTCGTTGGAACCTCGCTCGATGCCAACATGCCTGAAGGCGAAATACGGGTCACTATGGTTGCTACCGGTCTTGGCAGAAACGTATCACACACGGATGCACCTTCAACTGCGGCAGTTACACCAGAATTAAATGGTCAGGTTGATTACAAAAAACTGGATAGGCCAACGGCTATTCGTCAAAAGCTAGCAGTAGACTCAATCGAACTACCACAAGACAAGGAAAGTATGGAGTATCTAGAGATACCAGCTTTTTTGCGTCGACAGGCTGACTAGTTAGTAGCTATTGCATTAAAATCTATTGTTAGCAATCAGCTCAAGGATGAGCTGTATTGTGTTATCTTTTTTTTCTTTAAGGCTTAACGTTTGATGAGTGAATTGGCGTAGGACTCATTAGTGCCATATTTTTTTATTTGATAAGATTGTCCAGTTCAGTAACTGGCCGATGAGAATACGTTTACTGACTGCACCTTTTCAGGCTTTATGATTAGGGGTTTAGTTAACGAGGAATGAGTAAAAAGATTGATAGACTGTATGCTACACAGTGCATCTCACTTAATCTTAATAGCGTTTTGTAAAAAATATAAAAAGTACTAAAAACTTAAGTCGGTAGTTACTTTTACCTTACCGGTTATAGCTTTTATTTTAATACGACATAGGTTAGATCTTTAATAGACTCTTTAGCTGCAGTAATGTCTTCTACTTTATTAAGGGTTAAAGTATCAAGTGCCAAAAGATTATTATCTATTCCAGCTCTATAATATACCGCCTGGTTGGCAACAACTGTAACATCTACCTGGTCATCTTCACTACCAATAGACATTTTGTACGTACCCGGCTTTAAGCTCAAAACGGTGTAAGTATTCCATGTAACAGCACCTGCTTGTTTTCCATCAACGTTAATATAAATCCCTGAAAACGAATCGGCCAATAGTTCTACTGTTGATGACCATACAACATATAAAGAACCATTGTTGATGTTATCATTTTGATAATGCTGTTCTTGTTTTACAACGACAACATCATAGTCGGTTGGATTAAAAAAGTATCTTTTACCTGCATATAAGTTCCACAGCCAGCAATTACCGCTGTGCTCATTACCATTATTAATAAAGCAATTTTTTTCATAAATTTTAATTCCAAATAATAAGTTAGATTTAAGTTAACCTATAATCAACGATAGAATTCACCTACATCATGCCAGTTCTGGTTAAAACACCACTTTTATTTTCGGAGGTAAAAACCTTAACTAGTTGAGCATACGGCAAAAAATATTTTATCCCGAGTATGTTCATCCAAAGTCTGTCCTATTGATATTATTGACTGTAATATCTTAAGATTTTACACCATAAATTTACAGGGCATAATAGGCCACGGATTTCCTTCGGATGATTTCAATGTTGAAACTGAAGGCTGCTACCTCGATGTAGATCATAGGAAACAAATTATATGGATGATTTATTTTTTTATAGTTCAAAAATCATCTGGTTTGTGATTTCACCCAGCCATTTATATCTATACCTGCTCAGCATTTGTATCCTGTTGCTATTTACCCGCTATAGAAAAAGTGTTCGGAAAATTCTGTGTGTAATGCTTGTCTGTATCTGGACAGTCGCTTTATTTCCAGCTGGGTCCTGGTTGTTCTATCCCCTTGAAACAAGATTTCAAAATAATCCTAAATTACCCATAAAAGTCGATGGAATTATTGTATTGGGTGGGTCAATATTGCCATCGATGAGCCACTATTGGCAACAACTAGAAACAAACCAGTATCACGAACGTTTAACGACATTTATTCAACTCGCAAAAGTCTACCCAGACGCAAAACTATTATTCACTGGTGGCAGCGCGGCTATCAAAAATAACCAGCCAACCGAAGCTGAGTTTGCGCGTCAACATTTCATTGATAGCGGTGTGTCAGGCTCTCGATTAATTATCGAAGACAAGGCGCGTAACACCGCGGAAAATATTCAATATAGCAAAATGCTAGTTAAGCCACAGCCAGACGAAAACTGGGTGGTCATCACTACTGCTTTTCATATGCCGCGTTCCATCGGTTTATTTTGTAAACAAAATTGGCCCGTTATTCCTTACCCTGTTGATCATGCCACTAACCCTGAAACCTTATTTAAATTAAATTTTAATTTAGCAGACCACGTCGGTAGTTTGACCGGTGCAAGTCATGAATGGGTAGGGTTGCTGGCATACTTTTTAACTGGAAAAATTGACCAGATATTACCAACATCTTGCCATTAATTTATAGGGCTTTATGATTGAGCTTTCATCAAATATAAAATGCCATGATGCTGATTCAGACTATCCTCAATCGTTTGCAAAATTCAAATCATTTTTTTATAAAATCGTTCTTTGGGTTCAAGGCATGTTAGTGGCTATGCCTTTAGTCAACATAAAACCGCCCTCGAACAGTCAACTGCTGACGCTGTGGTATTTGCGTTGAGAGGATGTCGAAGTTGACGAACGAACATCAACCTGTTGAAACTTACTTTTGGTTTTTAATCAGTTGGGCAAAACGACTCAGCTGGTAATAAGTACATCAGGATTTATCGTTAATAACAGCCATTTATGCCAAAGAAATAGATAAGTATTGTTGACAACGCAGCCTGATATTGATTTGTCCAGTCGATGAGCACAAAAGAAGACTACTCTGAATTAGAGAAAAAGCGAGCCATCGAAAAGCAAGAAGATGACACAAGACCTGTTGACGAATGCGTGTAAAAAATCAAAGAGCTGGGTGGTGCATACCCGTTATCCTTATGTACCACCTCGCCTTTAAACTAATTGGCCGCTAAAGCGTCATAATCAGCTTTAGATATTTCGATAATCTCATACTCTCCACATAAAATTCCAGTGTCATAATCAATTTTAAAATAATAGCTTTGTTTAGTTAAATTGAAATCTTTGGCAAATTTACAAACGCCTTGTAAACCAATGCTAACGCCTACCTTAGTGGCTATTTCATGATTTCCTGATTTAGTTGTAGTTTCAAAATTACTACCGTTTCGAATCTCACCTACTTCATGATCATTTATATATAAATCAACAGCTTGTCCTGCTGTCAATAGGGCTGATGTTCGAAAGAAATAAAGATCGACCTCTATCTCTGTGCCAGGTATCGCCTCTTCAGTCACTTTATTACTAACCGAACTGTCTTTCAAAGGGTCTTCTATATCCGATAATGTGGCACAACCCGATAAAAGAATTAAAATTAGAGACATTAAACTATAAAGAATGGTTTTTTTCATTTTCTGGACCTTTTATATTAAGCGGATTCAACTTTGAAGTGCATAAAAACTATACTGCTAGAACATTTATTTAGCTTAAATGCGAAGTGTGTAATGAATATGAAGGGTTTGTGCAATTTTGTGCAAAGTTAACAGGGATGGGTTCAACCTTTCCATTATCGGCAGTCATCACTAATACCGCCGCCTTATAGGGCGTTAGCAACGCGATCTTTGCTGCAGCAACGACATCAGCCGACTTACTATTGACTCGCTTTGAAACCGTAAAGCTCGTTACCCTGTCGACTATTATGACGAGTGCACCACTGTGCTCCTTGCCAATCACAAGATCAATTTCCCAACCCCCGACCCAAGATTTCTCCTCAACTATGCCTGGTTGTTCCTTAATACTGACTCGGCTAGCTCTTACAGCGTGTCTGATAGCGTTTTCCTTTACGTTGTAGGCGTTGATATAACTGACCTCCAAAATGCTTGTCACGCCAAATATATTGATAAACTGTTTCATAGCTGATTAATGTGTCCTTGGCTTTTCACAATCAACTCGAAATTTGATTTGGACTCCATTTCCGAGGTAATTTTGAATCAATTAAACGTATTACCTTAGGCGTAATTTTAACCTGCTTAGTAACGGTTAAACGCCTATTTACACTCAAGGTCTGTGTCTGCTAACGTCTATAACCACACGAATTTTTATTGCGTCGAAGCTCTCTACTGATAGTTGGCTGACTAGTACTAACAGCGGCCGAGATTGCTGCTTGTGTATCACCGGTTTTATTTAACACATCAATCTGCATCGTTCGCCATAGGGTAGCTGGGAGTAGGTTTTCATCGCATGATCTCTTGCCGGAAAAAAATGAGCTTACAACCAGGTATTCGTTTTTCCTACCGATTCAAGTTATGCACTTCAGAGTTGAATCTAAGTTAAGTTAAAAGACATAATCTTTAATAATAACTATGTCATATTACCTGAAGGTAGACTTTATATTTTGACCGCGCACTTTCTATATGGTCAATAGAAAACACGGATAACCATCAGTTCCCATAAACAATGAACGGCGTATTCGTAGTGGGTGAATCAGTATTGCCATCGATGAGCCGCTATTGACAACAATTATAAAAAATCAGTATTACCAATATTTAAGACATTTATTCAAGGTTCAAAAATCTACCAGAATCAAATTTGTTCTTTGCAGCTGGTAGTTTAGTTATCTAAGTGTAAGGAAATGAATCTGTGCATCGAGTCACAAGGTTAGTAATCATCTGATCACAAATGCTCATCTGAGACCTCAATACAAATTCGTCTGGTTTGTGGGCTTGATCAATACTGCCTGGCCCACAAACGACACTGTTGATCCCCAATTGCTGATCAAATAATCCAGCCTCGGTGCCAAAGCTGACATTGTCACCCATTTCATCTATCGGGTTGATCAGGCGCGTGTAATCAATCACTGAAGATTTGATGTCAGTATGCAATCCAGGATAGCTTGCGATGGGTTCAAATTGGATATCACAATGCTCGTACTTAGCTTTCATGTCAGGCAGTAGAACGTCCCTAGCGTAATGTTTTACGTCGTGTATCAAACTATCGAGCTGTTGTTGTGGCAGGTTGCGCACTTCAAATTCAAATTGACAACTTTTAGGAACAATATTGAGGGCAGTGCCGCCATTGATATTGCCCACATGAAAAGTCGAATGCGGTACGCTATAGCTATTGTCCAGGGGCTGTTGCTGTACTTTCAGGTTCATTTTACGAATAAATGACACCAGCTCAGCCGCGTATTCGACGGCATTAACACCATTCGTAATATAAGCTGAGTGGCAGGATGAACCTGTTAATTTCACTTTGAAAGCAGCTTTGCCTTTATGACCGACAATCATTTTCATATCAGTAGGTTCACCAATTAAGCCAATGCGTGGTTTGACCTCGAAACTTTCCATTGCGTTGATTAATTTCTTAACACCGACACAACCAATTTCTTCATCGTATGAAAATGCGAGATGAATCGGCGTTTTCAGTTTTAGGTCAGCCATCTGGGGCACACCCGCCAGTGCGCAGGCGATGAAACCTTTCATATCACAGGCACCGCGTCCATAGAAAGCATCATCGTCAGATTTAACCAGGTATGGGTCGCTGTTCCAGTTCTGTCCACTGGTAGGCACAACATCAGTATGCCCTGACAGCATCACGCCACCGATATCATCCGGGCCAATCGTTGCATATAGATTAGCTCGGGTATTGTCGTCATTCGGTATCAGTAATGATTTAATCGAATAGTCGTCAAGGTAATTACGAATGTAGTCGATTAGTTCAAGGTTCGATGTCGTGCTGGTGGTGTCAAAAGCAATTAACTTTGACAACAACTGTTCACTATTCATTCGTTGTGAAGAAGGTCGCATCAAAGATCTCCTGGGACGCCGTAAGAGGGTGCTACACCAGGGTCAAATGCCCGCGTAATATAATCGTCAATCTGGGGTTCATAGACGGTCCAACCGGCGATCATTTTTGCGATGGGGTTTTCATCCCAGTCGATGCGTAATTCGGCAATTGGCCAAGACACATCGGCGCCGATCAGTAATCCGGCAGAATGCAAAGGTCCTGCTTCGCCACCTGCATCTACGCCGGCTCGAAGTGCATTCAAAATGCGCTGGCCTAACGAACCGCTTGATTGTTCGAAGCTCGTAATCATCGCGGCCGGAACACCTTCATTTGCTAACATGTTACCCGCTGCAACACAGTTTTTACCTTGCGCGGATGAAAAACAACCGAGTACCTGGTCGCCCGTAAATAGTGCTGTTTCTCCCTGGTTGTTAATCAGTGCTAACTGACGATATTGTGCGTATGGGGTACTGGTAACCGCAGCATTGACCGCATCGCTAGTCGTCACGCCATCGGCTAGCAAGCCAAGCATGCGCTGACCCAGACGTGGGTCAGTAATATTCTGACTGAGCGCTATACCCACATTGGGACGCCAGTGTAGGCAGCGACTACTCACGCTAATACTGGATGACGCAATAGCAGCACCAAACTGGCCTGTTTGTTGATCCCAGGCGGCGATGGATATAGTCATAGTCAATTGCCTCTTTTAATTGTTGTGATTGATGAAGAATAACCTGCACGACATTAATGGAATCTTGGATGGATTCAAAGTATTAGCTGTTTTTTCGTTGAAGTTGAGATGGTTTAAAACATCAAGCCGCTGGATGCGAATCGAATTGCAACCAGTAACTATTTTGAAGAGACCAAAGTATTACACATTTTATTTGGCTGTTGGGTAGGCTAGATAGGCTCGCTGCGTGGCAATATGCCCCGCTATATGCTTGGCGTCATGCCATACACCCCAAATGAAAGAAGAAGCACGACGCGACAGCCAGGGCAGTCCCAAGAAGTAGACACCTGGTTCTGTCGACACACCGCGCTGATGCTTTGGCTGACCTTTATCATCGAAGGCATCGACCTTCAGCCAGCTATAGTCAGTCTTATATCCTGTCGCCCAAATGATCGAGGTAACGCCGGATTTGACTAGGTCTAGTTCGAGAATAGGGTTGGCCACACAATCAGGATCGGGCAGAATATCGCGTGCTTCAGGTTCTTCTGGAAAGTTGAGACCGTTGCGGACAATGTAGGCATCAGCCAAGTCTAGTGACCCCAAATAGTGTTCATCACCGAGTTTGATATTGTCTTTAAGATCTGTCTGGAAAGTTACCCCACCATCGTTGAATGACTTCGTCAGACCAACCAGCGTAATGCCCTGATTGGCTAGACGCCGAAAGTCAATGGCCTGCCCGCCGTATGCGCCACTGACGGCAATAGTGACATGTTCCATACCGGGTTTAATGGCGTCGGTATCCCATTCGCCCAGCACGCCCAACCACCAGACGAAATCACGACCACGATAAACACGCGGTGGGCGACCGTGTGAGCCAATCGATAGATAAACTTGTTTACCTGCCCTTTGTAACTCATCGGCAATTTGTACGCCAGATGATCCGGCGCCAACCACTAAAACACTGCCTTCGGGCAATTGCTCTGGATTGCGATAATCAGCAGAATGAATTTGTTTGATCCTTTTATCATCAGGGGCAATTGGCGGAATAACAGGTACCTGAAAAGGTCCGGTCGCTGCTATCACGCGGTTCGCTTCAATCACACCTTTGGAGGTTTCAACGGTGAAACCAGGGCGGTTAACCTTAGCGGTCACCTTTGTTACCTCTACCCCGGTCCGGATGGGGGCATTAAACTTTTTAGCATAGTCATTAAAGTAATCTGCAACACGTTCTTTGGTGGCAAAAGTATCTGAATCAATGTCGTCAAATTCCATATTCGGAAAACGGTCATGCCAGGCTGGACCATTGGCTACGAGCGAATCCCATCTTCCGGTCCGCCATTTTTCGGCAATACGGTCGCGTTCTAAAACTAGGTGGGGAACCTCAAGTTTGGTCAGGTGTTCGCTCATTGCAACACCTGCCTGACCGGCACCAACAACTAGGGTATCAATTTTTTCTATTGTCATTTCTGTATCCTTTTATACTTGTCAATATTCAAGGCGGTGATAGTTAGGGCAAATAACTGTTCAGCTTATGAAAAATTCTTTAATGGGTAAAATGATATTCACCGAATCACTGGATCAAAACCCGAATTAAAGGAATAAATAATACCAATTTACATGCATTATAGATCAGAGCAAACTATTTCATTTTAGCTACTTAGCTTTAGAACAATTGAAATTTCGGTGGAACTAAACCATGACGACTAACACGACAATGAAGGCGGTAACACACAAGCGTATCCGTATGTTTAATACCAAGGATACTTATCCCAATCAGTCTCTCGATAACGATCTGTGCCAAGCCGTAGTGGCTGGCAACACGGTGTATGTCAGAGGTCAGATAGGGTCTGATTTTGATGGGAATTTAATTGGCCTTGGTGATGCGGGTGCACAGGCAGAGCAGGCGATGAAAAACGTCAAACAGTTGCTCGAAGAGGCAGGTAGTGACCTGAGCCACATTGTTAAGACAACAACTTATATAACCGATCCACGGTATCGAGAACCGGTCTATCAGGTCGTTGGTAAATGGTTAAAAGGTGTTTTTCCAATTTCTACTGGCATTGTGGTCGCTGGTCTAGGCCAGGCTGAATGGTTAATGGAGATTGATGTTATTGCTGTTATTCCGGACTAGAAATTCGGCGGCGTAGCGGCCGTAACTACGTCACAATCTACGCTGTCAATATTACGAAAACGGTGAGGGATTCCAGCATCAATATAAAATCCATCGCCGGTTTCGAGTATCTGAGCCCTGTCATCAATCGTTAGCTCCATGCGACCCCGCACGACGACACCGACTTCCTCAACATTATGCGTAATTAAATTTTCACCAGTGTCACCCTCAGCGGGATAGTGCTCGTGTAGAAATCGAATTTTAAGGTTTTTTCGATCGGCTGACTTTATTACTTTCGATAACAGATATTGCGCTGTTGGGAACACCTGCACGCCGACTGAGTTCGCGTTGGGACAAACCATAATGCTTTCTCAGTTCTTTTAGCCGTTCGCCAACATTAATCGAAGTCATCTTAGTTTTGCACAACCTTATAAAGATTCGTTACTCATTAACCCTCGTATCCTTGCAATACATTAACTGCATTAATCCCAATTTCTTCTACAGCATAACCGCCTTCCATGATGAACAGCGTCGGTAGTTTGAGTGCACCTATGGTCGCACCATAACGCTTAAAATCGTCACTTTGTAATTTGAAAAAGGAAATAGGGTCATTTTTAAATGTATCAACGCCCAGTGAAATGATTAATGCGTCGGGTGCGTAATTAGCGACTTTTTTACAGGCTTGGTTTAATGCGCTACCCCAGGTTTTGAAACTAGTGCCTGGTCCCATCGGATAATTGAAATTGAATCCTTCCCCGTTGCCAGCACCCTTTTCATCGTCATAACCCAGAAAGTGAGGAAAGGCGTCTTTTGGATCACCGTGTAAAGACAGGAACATGACGTCAGAACGATTGTAGAAAATATCTTGGGTACCATTGCCATGATGGAAGTCGACATCGATTATTGCTACTCGACTCGCGCCCTGGTCGATAAATGCCTGTGCCGCGATGGCGGCATTATTAATAAAACAGTAGCCGCCATACATGTCGCTAGACGCGTGGTGGCCTGGCGGGCGACACAGAGCAAACGCTTCTTTAGCACCATTTTTAATGGCCTCTTGTGCTGTCAGTGCAACATTGGCACTTGCTCGTGCAGCTTCCCAGGTGCCGTTGGATATCGCTGTGTCACCCGCTAATGCGTAATAGCCCATTTTACCGTCGATCTGATTAGGAATACGTTTTCGAGGCATAGCTCTCGAGGGCCAAACGATAGGAATAGCTTCACCTTCATAGCCACTAGCAACCCAATCACCCCAGCATTGCTCTAAAAAGGTGAGAAAGTGGGTGTCGTGGATTCGGGATATAGGGTCTAGTCCAAACTCTTTTGGTTTGATAATGTAACCAATTTTTTCAGACTTTAAACGCTCTAAAATGTATTCCACTCTTACCGGGCATTCAAATGGGGTGACCAGTTTTCCACCATTAAGCTCTGTTTTAGGGTTTCGTAGTCGGTGTTTTTCGCTATAGACGGACAGCATAACTAGTCTCAAACATTTGAGTGCAGCTCTAAAAATCACTAGTTTTAGAGTCGCCCTTGAATTATTGATCAATATATCGATCATTAAGTGAGTGATATTTGTTCAAATTAGAATAGCTGTCAACCTTAGTAGTCTTATAGAATATCTTGTCGCTACATTATTCCTTTGATAGTGTTCTATATATTGATCACTAGCGGAGGTTTAGAGTAATTTAATCCTTCGGCATTTTTATTTTAGGCTGTATTCCTATGGACAATTATTCTCACCTAGAAGGCCAGTCTGAACCTCGCTGTCGCTCTTACTACGCTGAAACGATTCACAACGAAACCAGTTATCAGCCACTCAGTAACGATATTCAGGTTGATGTGGTTATCGTTGGGGGTGGATTTACTGGTGTTGCATCAGCAATCGAGCTTTCCGAACGAGGATATAAAGTTGCAATACTAGAATCGAATAAAATAGGCTGGGGTGCAACGGGTCGTAACGGTGGACAAATTACCGGTAGCCTTTCGGGCGACCAGGCCATGATTCGCCAACTCAAACGTAAAATTGGAACGCAAGCCGAAGATTTTGTCTGGGGCTTACGCTGGCGTGGGCACGATATTATTAAGAAGCGCGTCGAAAAATATGGCATTCAGTGCGACTTAAAATTTGGCCATTTGCATGCGGCCTATAAACCTGGCCATATGAAGGAACTGCAAGCGAGTTATGATGAGGCGGTGGCTAGAGGTATGGGTGATGAAGTTCGGCTAATGGCAGCAAATGAAATCCCCGATATTCTGGAAACCGACATATATCACGGTGGCCTACTCAATCAACGCAACATGCATGTGCACTCTCTGAATTTATGCATCGGTGAGGCGAGGGCAGCCGAAAGCCTTGGCACTCAAATTTATGAACACAGCGAAGTACTCGATATTATCGACGGTGCTCAAACTAAAGTAGTAACAAAGCACGGCAGCGCGGTTGCTAATACGGTACTGCTGGCCGGTAATGCTTATCATCGTCTCGGCGGTAAACCACTCAAGGGCATGTTGTTCCCGGCATCACTTGGCAATCTTGTGACGGTGCCTTTAGGCGATGAGATTGCTAATAAAATTAACCCACAAGACCTGGCGGTTTATGACTGCCGATTCGTGCTAGATTACTATCGATTGACTGCAGATAAACGGTTGATGTTTGGTGGCGGTACCAACTACTCGGGCCGTGATTCGAAACGAGTCGCAGAAGAGCTTCGGCCTGCTATCGAAAAAACCTTCCCGCGTTTAAAGGGAGTTGACATTGAATTTGAATGGACCGGGAAAGCTGGAATTGTTATTAATCGAATACCTCAGTTAGGTAAGCTGTCGCAAAACGTTTATTACGCGCAGGGTTATTCGGGGCATGGTATAGCGACTACCCATTTTGTAGGTGAAATTATGGCCAATGCAATCGATGGCGATGCCGATTCATTCGATATTTTTTCCGATTTTAAACAAATTAGAATACCTGCCAATGACTGGGCGGTGCAGCAAATGCTCGCCCTCGGCATGTGGTATTACAAAATGCTAGAGCGGGTGGGATAGCGCTGGGCGTTGAACCCAATCAACTATAAACTCGATACTGAACCTCACTAATCCTACTGTGACGTGGATGAGTTTCACTCATTTTGACCGGCTATTCTTCTCCGTCTTCCATTTCAGCCACTATTTCTGCAACTATAGGTGAGGTGCGTGGAACTATGGTATGAGTACCTTTATCTTCGACAGCTATGCCTTCACGTGCAGACATTCGCCAAAGTGTTGATGCGACGGTTAGAGTTGCAATGACTGCAGTAAATACAAATAGCCCCGAAGGGCTATCCAATAAGGTGTTAGTGCCAGCCGCTAGTAAAGGGCCAGCTGCCGCACCAATGCCATACATGACTAACAAACCTGCATTGGCACTTACTCTTTGTTCAGTGGTTGCATGGTCGTTTAAGTGAGCCGATAAAATCGTATACAACGGCCATGCAGAAGCACCGTAAATCAATGCGATTACACTCAGTAACCAACCCGCTGGTTGCAATGCGGCTAGCCCGACACTAGAGGCAGTGACAATGGTTAGAGCTATCAACAAGGTGAAACGGCGATCGATAGTGTCCGATAATTTACCCAGCGGCCACATGCCGATGACGGCACCACCAAGTAACATAAACATAAACCAGGTAACTGCTTCAACATCAAGCCCGATGGCATTGGCGTAAACGGGGCCAAGTCCATAAACGGAACCCTGAAGTGCGCCAGTCGAAACAGCCGCAATCATAGCCAGTGGCGATATATGATATAACTCAACCAGATTGAGTGATGCCAAGGTGGGTGGCGGTGGTGCATCGACTTTGGTGATGGCAATAGGCACGATTGCAATCGAAGCCAAAACAGACAGTAGCACAAATATCGATATGCCCGTGCTATCAGGTACATTCAATATTAACTGCCCCAGTGACACCATCGCCATCACCAGCAATGCGTATAACGAAAATACTCGTCCTCTGATTTCATTGGTGGACTTTTCGTTTATCCAGCTTTCAGTGCAAATATACATACCGACCATGCACACGCCTTCGATAATCCGCAAAAAAGTCCAAAACCATGGGTCGATGAAGAAAGGGTGTAATAACAAAGCAGCTGATAATGTTGAGCCAAAAGCTGAAAAGGCTCGAATATAGCCAATGTGAGTTACCAGCCGTTGTACATAAAATGGCCCTACGATCATGCCAAAAAAGTAACCTGAAGAAATTAAACCAACCGATAGCGAGGAGAAACCAGCCTCCGTAATTTTGAGTGCCAATAAAGTGCCAGCAGCACCATTACTAAATGCCAGAATGCAGATGCTGAGAAATAAGCTGAACATCAGGGTGATCGCTTGCAACATGGAACTGTCTCGAGATTAAGGCAAAGTGTCTTTTCTGGAAAAGGCTACAAATATCGAATAAGTTAACTGAGAATGTCATCAATTTATTCCGCTATATACACTATTTTAATGTCATTGCCATAGACAAATTTACATATATTTTGTTGCTGATCCAGCACCAGGATTTGCCGCATATTTTTTCAAAATTTAGACACAAGAAATCGGTGAGGTAAGCACAAGTGTCAAAGTTGTCACTGCCACAAAAGGTTCGTGTATTGGTTTTTTATGTGCTTAAGACGCACTATTAATAGACATTTTAGATAGTAATAATCTATTAATAAAATGAATTTATTTAATTTGAAGGTGGGAGTGACGGGTGTTAATCTATTTATCTAGATGTAAATACATTTTTAATTGTCGATTGAATATATAGGGGAGAAATGAGTTATGAATGAATCGCTAAATATGGGCAAGTGCCCCGTTATGCATAATGCCAGTCAAGCGACGGGTAGTTCAGCCAATCAGCATTGGTGGCCTGAGCAACTGAACCTTAAAATTCTAAATCAAAACTCCCCATTGGTTAACCCAATGGGTGCTACTTTTGATTATTCCGCGCAGTTCAAAAAACTGGACTTGAAAGCCCTTAAAAAAGATCTGACAGTCTTAATGACTAGCTCTCAAGATTGGTGGCCAGCAGATTATGGCCACTACGGCGGTCTTTTTGTTCGTATGGCCTGGCATAGTTCAGGTACTTATCGAACCTATGATGGTCGCGGCGGGGCTTCAACTGGCTCTCAGCGTTTCGCGCCCCTTAATAGTTGGCCTGACAATGGCAACCTTGATAAAGCGCGCCGATTACTGTGGCCTGTTAAGCAAAAATATGGCCGAAAAATTTCCTGGGCTGACCTGATGATTTTGGCTGGTAATGTCGCAATGGAATCGATGGGATTCAAAACCTTTGGTTTTGGAGGCGGGCGTGCCGATGTTTGGGAACCTGAAGAAGATATTTATTGGGGCCCTGAAACTGAAATGCTTGATGATAAACGTTATAGCGGTGATCGAGAATTAGCGACACCATTAGCTGCAGTACAAATGGGTTTAATTTATGTTAATCCAGAAGGACCAAACGGTGTGCCTGATCCACTCAAGTCAGCCTTCGATATTCGTGATACCTTTGCCCGCATGGCGATGAATGATTATGAAACAGTTGCGTTAACAGCCGGGGGACACACCTTTGGTAAAGGCCATGGTGCAGGACCAGAAGACAAAGTAGGTGTCGAACCTGAAGGTGCACCTATCGACCAAATGGGCCTAGGGTGGATCAACTCACACGGCACAGGTAAAGGTGGCGATACAACCACCGCTGGCTTTGAAGGTGCCTGGACGGTTAATCCAACTCAGTGGGACATGGGCTATTTTGACGTACTACTGGGCTACGACTGGGAACAAACAACCAGTGCAGCAGGCCACGTACAGTGGACACCAACAGCAGCGTCTAATGCTGACCAACCAAAAGCGGCCCATGATGCATCGCGCACCGAACCACTGATGATGACCACTGCCGATATGGCACTTAAACTCGACCCAGAATATGCCAAAATCTCAAAACACTTCCATGAAAATCCTGACGAGTTTGCCGACGCCTATGCACGAGCCTGGTACAAATTAACCCATCGTGATATGGGGCCTATTGCTCGCTATCTGGGTGAAGAAGTCGCCACTGAAGAGCTCATCTGGCAAGATCCAGTGCCTGCAGGCACCACGCTGAGTGACGCAGATATTATTACCCTTAAGGGCATAATTTTAAGCTCAGGGTTATCTGCGCAAGCGCTAATATCAACCGCCTGGGCATCGGCATCTACCTTCCGTGGTTCAGACAAACGTGGTGGTGCCAATGGCGCTCGTATTCGCTTAGCGCCTCAGAAAGACTGGGAAGCAAATAACCCCGAGCAACTAGCCAATGTATTAACAGCGCTCGAAGGCATTCAAAGTGATTTTAGCGGTAACGTGTCATTAGCCGATCTTATCGTGCTGGGTGGTAGTGCCGCGATTGAACAAGCCAGTGGCGTCAAGGTGCCATTTACATCAGGTCGAGGTGATGCGTCGCAAGCGCAAACCGATGTGGAATCATTTGACGTACTTGAGCCTACATTTGATGGTTTTCGTAATGTTAAAAACACCAAAGACAAGCGTTCAACCGAATCACTGTTAGTGGATAAAGCACAACTGCTCACCTTGACCGCGCCAGAGATGACTGTTTTAGTCGGTGGCCTTCGCAGCTTAAATGTGAATGCCGATGGCTCTAAGCAGGGTGTATTCACTGATAAGCCAGGCACACTGAGTAATGACTTCTTTAAGAATGTTCTTGATATTGGTACTGAATGGCAAGCGACTGATAACTCACAAGAACTTTTTGAAGGTCGTGATCGAGCATCAGGTAATGTGAAATGGATCGGTACCCGTGCTGATCTGGTTTTCGGTTCAAACTCAATCCTACGTTCGCTTACAGAAGTGTATGCAGCTGACGATG
>Ga0307489_10000777_pt1 | contig 20133 bp, 28 predicted proteins | sample SB12metaG_FD_202247 | JGI IMG/M metagenome (GOLD analysis project Ga0307489, IMG submission 202247) | Sea-ice brine microbial communities from Beaufort Sea near Barrow, Alaska, United States - SB 1.2 | ecosystem: Environmental > Aquatic > Marine > Coastal | place: USA: Alaska | collected...
GCGTGCGTGCCCTCGAATATTGAGTGCGTGAGGCTGGGGAGTTGTCTTGGAACGGTACATACGAGAGGTTGACTCGAACAGCGCAAGGAGGTGACACGAGATTTTACGATGGGTAGCACGGCCCGGTCCCCGCGCGTCCGCGTGCGGTTCACACCACACAGGGGCCATGGCGAAAGCCTGGTGCCTCTCTGTACACGCGAAAGCGTCTCTCTCCTCTCAGTCTTGGAACGGTGCGAACCTGCTCCTCCGACGCCGTGAGGCTGAAGCGCCTGGGAGTGCACACCTACGACGCGTCGATGCTGTGTCGTCGTCGACAGGCGTACCTTTGGCATCGTTAGGTTTGGCCGCGTGCGCGTGTGGAGCTCCGGAGAAGTGTTTTCCGTTTCTGTTTCTTGTCTTGTGTGAAAATTATCTTCAGCCAGGGCACTTCGTCTGCTTCGGTCCGCTATAAAACACCCCAAGTCTGAAGTACCATGTTGTCCCAACACGCCGCCACGCAGGTGCGGAACGCGGAGCGTGCGGGTGCCGTGGCGGCCATCGTGTTCGACAACGCCGACGGCAGGGGCTGACACTCGTCCACTTCTCAGCTCAACTTGAGCCATGTCTGACACAAGAAAACATCCCATACACCCTAAACACCCTCTAACACCCCCTCAACACGGGCTACACAACCCCTACGCGCACCCCCTATCCCATGCAAAGCGCTCAGGTTGAGCTGAAATGTTGACGAGTGTAAGCCCCTGGCCGACGGCCCCTTGTTGCCCATGGCGAAGCGCGCCGGCGAGCCCGACGCCTCCATCCCCGCTGTGTTCGTCTCCAACACCGCCGGCCTGATGCTCAAGACTATCCTGGGCGGCCCGACTGCGGTAGGGCTTGCCAGATATCCCCCCTCACGTCATTCAACGCACCACCGCGATGGCCAGGGGTACACTGGTACACTATGAGCAAACAATCAGTCCTGCTTCCCCTCCAGCAACACCACCGCGGTGCCCTGGGGTACACCGGTACACTGTGAGCAAGCAGTCTGCCCTGCCTCCAGCGACACAACCGCGTTGGCCTGGAATACACTGATACACTATGAGCAAATGGTTAGACCCGCCTCCAGCGACACGTTTAACGCTCGCTTCTTGATTAAATGGCATCGTATGACGTGGCGAGCAAGATATGCCAGCCCCTGTATCGCGGAGGGCCCGGTGGTCGTCACCATACGTCCGTCCGACCAGACCGAGAACTGGCCGAGCCTGGTGGCAGGGGCTTACACTCGTCCACTTTCCGGCTCAACTGAAGCGCATTCTGTAAGATAGGGGTGCATTTAGGGGTTGTTAAGGGGGTGTTTAGGAGGTGTCGGGGGGTATTAAGGAGTATCAGGGAGTGTTCAGGGGCTACTTTGTGTCAGAAACGGCTCAGGTTGAGCTGAAACGTGAACGAGTGTAAGCCCCTGCCTGGTGGCCAGCGCCTTCATCGCGTGCGTCGCCATGATGGTGGGGCGGTGCAGCTTGACCCTTTCAAACCCAAGTTGAAACCGCCCGCAACTAAGCGCTTAGAACTGATTTATGATGGACCGCTTTCAAACTTTACTTTCAATTTCAACTTGCGCCGCTGCATGATGGTGGTACTGTCCACGCTCTTCTTCCTGCGCCGTGCGCAGCCTGTCTTCGCACCCGCCGGCAGGGGCTTACACTCGTTCACGTTAGAGCTCAACTTGAGCAACTCCAGGACACATTCCTGAGTTAAGTTGGGTTATACGGCGGCAAAAGAGCTCAAGTTGAACTGAAAGGGGAACGCATGTAAGCCCCTACCTGCCGGCGGTGCAGCCGGGGGCGCGGGCGCGGCCGCCGCGGCGCAGGCCAGCCTCCGCCTGCTCACGGCGCCGGAGGCAGAGGCTGACACTCGTCCACTTCTCAGCTAAACTTCAGCCGTTTCTGAAATAAAAGCACACCCTAAACACGCCCTAACACGCTACGAGCTCGTATGACACCTCCAAAACACCCCCAAAACACCCCCAAAACACCCCCTAGATGAACCCCCTATCCCACAGAAAGTGCTTACGCTGAGGTGAGCAGTGGACCAATGTAAGCCCCTGTGCGGAGGTGGCGCGCATCCCCACTACGCGCTTCTCCGCGGCGGCCAGCCACGAGGCAGGGGCTTACACTCGTTCCGATTTCTGCTCAACTTGAGCTCTACTGTCCACCATGTAACCACACTTAACTCATGAATGTGTCCTGGACTTGCTCAAGTTGAGCTCTAACGTGAACGAGTGTAAGCCCCTGCCATGAGGACGAGAACGGCACGGCCATGACGTGCACCGTGTGCATCGAGGAATACGAGCAGGGGGAGGAGCTGCGGGCAGGGACTTACACTCGTTCACTTTTCCAGCTCAACTTGAGCCGTGCCTGTCACAAGAAAACACCCAACACACCATAAACACCCCCTCTCACCCCCTTAAAACGGTCTATACAAGCCCCACGCGCACCCCCTATCCCATAAAAAGCGCTCAAGTTGAGCTGAAACGTGGACGAGTGTAAGCCCCTGGCTGCGGGTGCTGGAGTGCGAGCACCAGTTCCACAAGAGCTGCATCGACCCGTGGCTGATGACCAAGCGCGCGTGCTGCCCGGCAGGGGCTTACACTCGTCCACTTTTCGGCTCAACATAAGCGCTTTCTGTGGGATAGGGGGTGCATTTACGGGTGTTTTTAGGGGGTGTTCAGGAGGTGTCAGGTGGGTATCATGTGGTGGTCAGAGTGTATTTTGTGTCAGAAGCGGCTCAAATTGAGCTGGAAAGTGGAGGAGTGTAAGCCCCTGCTGCCCGGTGTGCAAGAATGTGATCCACCCGCCGCCGCCGCCGGAGACGGCGGCGGCGCGGCGGCGGCGGTTGCGGCGCCGCGGGGGGGAGGGGGCGGCGCAGCAGGGGGAGGAGAGGGAGGAGGGGGAGGGGGAAGGGAGGGAGGGGGAGGGGGCGGCGCTGCTGCAGCCTCCGACGCTCAGGGAGGTGGTGGCAACGGCGGCGGCAGCAACGGCGGCGACGGCAGCGGCGGCGGCGGCGGCAGCGGCGGTGGATTCGGCAGCAGCCTCGGGGGTTGGGTCGGGTGGGGATGGTTCCCGCAGCGACGATGATAACGATGATGAGTCATTCACGGCGCCGTTGCTCGCCGGCGACTCCACCGCCGACGACGACGACGTTGAGGACCGCGGTGGCGGCAACGACGGCGGCGGCAACGGCGGCGGCAGCAGCAGCGGCGGCGGCGGCGGCGGCGGTAGCGGCAGCGGCAGCGGCGGCGGCAGCGGCGGCGGCGGCAACAGCGGACGTGGCGGGGGGCGCGGCGGGGGCAGTGGCGGCGGCGGAGGGGACGACAGCGACATTCGTGAATCATCAGAAGCGCGGCGGAGGGATGGCGGCGTTATGTCCTGGATGTCGCGGCGCCTCGGCATGGGCAGCGCGGCCGCCGCCACCTCCTCCCCCGGTAGGGTGGTGCAGGTTGACCCTATCAAACCCACGTTGAAAGCGCCTGGAATTAAGCTCTTAAAACTGAAATCTGATGAACCGCTTTCAAACTTTGCTTTCAATTTCAACTTGCGCCGCTACACCCCGGATACACGGGGGTGCCCGAGGTGCCCCCGATCGATGTAGAGGCGGGCCGCGGCGGGGGCCTCGGGGAAGGGGCTCCGATCGACATGGCGGCGGGCGGGGGCGGGGCGTTCGAGGGGGTCGCTTGGTCCCCTGAGGCGGGCGGGGGTGGTGGCTGGAGGTAGGGGCTTACACTCGTTCACTTCTCAGCTCAACTTGAGCGCTTTGTATGGAATAGGTGGTGCGCATGGGGGTTATGTAGCCCGTGTTAAGGGGGTGTAGGGTGTGTTTATGGTGTGTAGGGTGTTTTTGTGCGTCAGACACGGCTCAAGTTGAGCTGAAAATTGAACGAGTGTAAGCCCCTGGGTGGAGGTTCAGGGGGGGGACGCGGCTTGGGGATTCGGAGGGGGAGGAGGACAGCACACCCGGGCGCCCGCCCCACTAACAGATTAACAAATTGGAAAAGCGCGAATGGATGTTTTTGGACGTTTCTTTTCCCAAAAACGTCGCACCAATGAGAAGTCAGCAAAATGACATGTACATTTTGTATGGGCGCAGTATGAACACACACGTATGGAGGTCGGCACGGCATAGAGGAACACGCATGGTGTCCAGCACATGATGAGGAGACATCACACGATGAGTAGACATCACATGGTGAGGAGACATCACATGATGGTCATACTATCACTTGATGAGTTGTATGATAGCACAAACACACCGCCCCACAGCGGCTTCCGCAACACCACAGAATACCACCGTAATATTGCGTGTACCAGAGCGAAAATGCAGTACAGGGCTAAGCTGGCCAATAATCGCCCGAGAGGTGGCTCGGCGGGGCGCGTTTGGAAAGTTCCGCCTGTATACGATAACCAGTATAAATATAATGCAACATATGCCATTCAGCCATACGATCAACCATTGTATTCATAATGCTGCTGCGATGTCCATGTCGGCGGCCGCAGTGCCACACCCCGCACTCAATCGCATCCGCCCCCTCCGCTAAGAGCCCAGCAACTCCAACCCCCCGCTACGAACTGGAACGCCCCCCGCCTAAACCCGTTTTAAACTTTTATTTCTTCAACTTTCACTTCACTTGTTGATGCGCTTCTTGAGCGGCCCCTTGGAGAACGCGAAGCTAACCCCGAGAGCAGGGGCTTGCACTTGTCCACTTTTTGGCTCAACGTAAGCACATTTTATTGGATACGTTGGGTGCATTATTTTCCCCCAGTCTAATATAATAATCAGGGGGACACGGGGAGGTGTGACCAAAACGGCTTAGGCTGAGCTGTGAGGTGAACGAGTGTAAGCCCCTGCCCCAGGGTCTGCTCCAGCATCTCGGTACCGTGTATGAGGGCCTGGCAGATGTGCTCGCCACGTCATAGGATGCCATTTAACCTAATAAACGAGGGTTCAATTTGCGTGTCAATGCCGACAAAAACGAAGAACGACTAGGCCTGGCAGATACTGCTCGCCGCATCATTGGATGCCAAATAATTATACAAGCGAGGGTTCGAATGCTTGTCGATGACGTGGCGGGTAATGTCTGCGCTAGGGCCCAGCAGATATCGCTCAACACTCATGGTTGCCATTAAACGCAATAAACGAGGATTCAGAAAGCGTGCCGATGACGTCTACACGGTCCGACCTCCTCTACCATAAGAAACTGAGGGGTCAAATCGCGCCAAAACCGCGATTCATCAAAAGGTCGATTTGAGGGGTGGTTAACTCGTGCAAAGCGAGAGACCGGCCGGTTGGTCGGTCGACAGTGGTTACCGGATCCTGGAACATCTCATCCAAACCCCGTGTTCCTTATGGTAGAGGGGCTCGGCGCGAGTAGGTGGCAGGCAATATGAGGCAGGCCCTGCCGTGCATGGCGTCGATGGCAGCCTGCGCCTCCTTCTTGGTGTCGTACTCGATCAGCGCGTACCCCTCAGTGTTGGGCCGCAATCACCAAACATAATCTCGCTCAGGCAACCAATCAGTCAACGAGGTGCGGTTTGCAGGTGACCCGACTGCAGTGGCGCGGATGGACATAGAGGAGGGGGAGGAGGAGGAGGAGGAGGAGGGGGAGGGGTAGGGGGAGGAGGAGGGGGAGGGGGAGGAGGGGGAGGAGGAGGAGGAGAAGGGGGATTTGAGTTTGCACAGGTACACAATGGACAAACTATGAGTCACCGGGCCTTGAGAGGAGGTAAATATTGCTATGACAAAGTGCGTCAAACCACTTGGCAACTTAGCGACTGTGACTGCTAAGTCGTCCAAATGGACAGTTCTGATTGGTCGACCGGATGGACTTAAGCTCAAAGTCGCCACGTCGCTAAGTGGTTTGAAGTACTTTGTCATAAGTGGCAGGTCCTACCTTGACGAAGCCCGTCCGCCGGTCGAGGTTGAGGTGCAGGTTCTTGATTTCGCCGTAATCCGAAAAGTTCTCGTGGATATCGTCCTCCTGCGCCTCCTCATGCACCCCCGTCACCTGCACGATCCACCCCTCCACGCAGGGGCTTACACTGGCTCACTTTTCAGCTCAACTTGAGCCGTGTCTGACACAAGAAAACACCCTACACACCCTACACACCCCCTTAACACGGGCTACACTACCCCTACGCGCACCCCCTATCCCATAAAAAGCGCTCAAGTTGAGCTGAAAAGAGAGCGAGTGTATGCCCCTGCCTCCACGGACTTGGCGGGCCCCGCGCCGACGCCCTGCTCCAGCGAATAGAGACAAGCACGCATTGCCCGCCACGTCATCGACACCTGGCGTTCAAAAACAATACCACAGGGTTCTCTGACAGCAAGGCAGTCTGAAATAACCGAGTTCTCTGATGCGTGGAGGGTGGCACCGACAGTCCTCGAGGGAACATTCGATACTGTGCCCCTCACTTTTGGTTCGAGCACAGAGAGGGTTGACGCCTTTTGAGTGGGTTTGCTGTGCTCTGACCCTGGGCGGACACTCGACGTAGCACAGAGCAATGCCAGGCGTGCCGCGTGCCGGGAAGGGGCTTACACTCGTTCCCGTTTCTGCTCAATTTGAGCTTACCTTGTCTCTTTCCGCTCAACTGAAGCTAACATTGTCCCTCATGTGACCCCACCTGACCCGTGGATGTGTCCCGAAGGTGCTCAAGTTGAGCTCTACCGTGAGCGAAGTGTCCCGAAAGTCCTCAAGTTGAGCTCTGAAGTGAGCGAGTGTAAGCCCCTGGTGCCGCGTGCCGGGGGCCTCACCAGCGACTCGTACCCGCCGAACTCGCGGTCGATGTCCATGCCGCCGCCCTTCGTGGCGAACCCGCGCCCCTGCCACACGCGGCGAGGAACGGGCGATGTGCGTCAGGGGTTGAGGGTTTGACGGGGGGCATGGGGATGGTGCGAGACGCGACGATCGTGTCGTTTAGAGTAGACGGGTGGTAAACCTAAAGATGGGGCGTGGAGGGTACGGTGGTTAAGGCGCGGGCTCACCTTCTTCTTGCGCCCGCCGCCGCGGTCATCCACGAGGCGGTCCTCCACAGGCGCCACGTCCTCCTCCATGGCGACATCCTCCTCCACTCTATCCCCCTCCTGCACAACACAAACCAAAGAACAAGGCCGTCAGAATGAGCTCTGTGACGCGCGACGAAAATGCACAGGAAATGCCCGCCCGCCTCTTTTTGGACAATCTTTTTGGCCCACACACCATCGCCTCCCCTCCCGCTTGACGCGCTTCCGGGTGGCGCTCTCTTGCGGATCGATGTCACCCCGCGCTCGTGCGCCGCGATCCCTCCCCCTCGCCTTCGCCTCGACATATGATGGCTCTTGGCTTTTGTGTTTTGGTTGACAGCACGTGCCCCAAGAAAACAATCCGTCACAGATCACACGACGGCACCTAGATCGTCGCATACGTCCGCAAAGCCCGGGGAATAAAACATGGGGTTGGAGTACGCACCTCGCTCATGGCTGCTGATGCGGCGGCGTGGGGTGGTGGGCGTCGGAGCCAGGGGGTGACGCGTGCGTGTCGCGGTGCGCTGGACTGGCGCTTCGGAGGATTGAGGAGGGCGGTTTTGAGGGAGAGAAATAGGGGGGGTGTGTAGCGCTTTATAGGGTGAAGAAATAGAAGGGTGGGGTTTCTCGTCTCTCCAGGGTTTCGGGTTTAGGGTTTAGGGTTTAGGATTTTAGGGTTTAGGTAGACAAGCCTCCGACGGACTTGACGCTGGGCTCTGACGCGAAGGTGCCGTGGACGTGCGGGGCGTGCGGGTGGGGGTGGGAGGCCCGCACGAGGCATCGCAAAAGTAGCACGCCCACCCGGTGCTCCATTTTCACATGCAACTTCCCGCGGGGGTTGCGCGGCACAGTGGTTTCACCGTAGCATCAGGTGGGCGTGTAGAAGAATTATACGAGGAGAAGAACAGAAAAGCGGATTTTCCGACTTGGGCTACTGGTAGGCAATCGCACGGAAGCGCACACATTTTTTGAGACCATGTGATGTATGCACGAGTATAATAGAAGGGTCCTAAAGTATTGGAAGAGATCTCGAATATTACAAGGGCATTGTAAGAAGAAAAGGATGGATGAGCTCTGCGCGTTTCGAAAACGCTGCGCTAGAGTGGGTTTCCCCGCAAAACTGTGTATGCAAAGCGATGCTCCCAACGTAATTTCCAAAACTCAACACCGCGCATGAATAATCCAGCGCAGAGCTCGTCGTCAAACACACGAATTAGCCGTGGTTCCACACAATTCTCTTTGCAAGTGAAAATAATCATTCTTAAATCTTAAAAGAAGGCGGCCTGCGGGTTGTTGACGGGCAGCTTATACAGGGGGCCGTCGAAGTACTCCGGGCGGCAGGGGCTCACACTCGTCCACTTTTCAGCTCAACTTCAGCGCTTTCTGCGGGATGGGGGGTATATTTCGGGGGTGTATAGGGGGTGTGTAGGGTGTGTTGGCGGGTATTAGGGGGTGTCTAGGGTGTATTATGTGTCAGAAACGGCTCGGGTTGAGCTGAGAAGTGGACCAGTGTGAGCCCCTGCCTGGAGGGCGGGCAGCGCGCGGAGGGCGGCGTGGAACTTCGCCAACAGGGGGAACCCCTCCAGCCAGGGGCTTACACTCGTTACCAATTCAGCTCAACTTGAGCTCTTCTGTCCACCGTATAACCCGACTTAATTCATGAATGTACCCCGGACTTGCTCAAGCTGAGCTCTGACGTGAACGAGTGTAGGCCCCTGCCTCCAGCGGCGACGCCCGCTTCAGGTCCATAGCGCAGGGCCGGGGGTTTAGGTTTAAGGTTAGGTGTATTAGGGTTCAGGGTTTAGGTCTGGAAACCCAAAATCTCAACCCCAGGGCCGCACTGGCAGTGTTCTGTACCGGCTCAACCTCGGGACTATTTGCGCATGGCGTACCAGTGTACCGGGGCACACCGCCCGCATCGATGCAGGGCCTCCGGCGCTCTTCATTCTCCCCGCGGTCAAACCAGTTTTTGTTCAGATGGGAGTCATAGAAGAGCTGACTCGCCAATTCGCCGAGAGACCCGCTGCGCCACAACCTCTCCGTTTCAGAAAGCAGGAACAGTTCACCAACATCCCTATTTCAGAAAGCTGAAAAACACACCTTGAAGACAGTACTAAGTGCACTCTTTAAATAACGTTCCGAGCCAGGCACGCACATTAGTTGTTGTGGACATTCTGGGCTCTGGAAGAGGCGATTTTTTTCGGCGATTTTGGACGGTTTTGTTCAATTTAAGGCAATTTTAGCGTACGAGTATGGACGCTCCCAAAAACACACCTGGTTCCAGGTTTCGGGGTTGGTACGGAACATTATTCGAAGAGTGCACTCGTAGTGGAAGGCCCTGCCTTGGCTGCGAGTTCCTGCTGGTCGATAAGCTCCCACATGTGGAAGTCCGGCGCGGTCGGCGCGTCGGGAACCACGATGTAGCGGCGCAGGTTGAATTGAAAGCAAAATTGAAGCAGAATTGAAAGCAGCTCATCATGTTTTAGTCTCAAGAGCTTAGTTGCAGGCACCTTCAACTTCGATTTCATCGCTGCAACCTGCACCGCCTTACCACGAAGAAGTCCGACCCTTTGTGCGCCAGCCACCCCTCCATCTTGGTGTAATGCCCCTTCACGCCCTCGAACCAGGGGCTTACACTCGTCCACTTTTCAGCTCAACTTGAGCGCTTTCTGTGGGACAGGGGGTGCCTTAAGGGGTTGTTTAGGGGGTGTTCAGGGGGTGTCAGGGGTAATGAGGAGGTGTTCAGGGTATCTTTTGTGTCAGAAATGGCTCAGGCTGAGCTGAAAAGTGGACGAGTGTAAGTCCCTGCCTCGAAGTGCCCGTCCGCCTTGGCTTCGTACCCCTCAAGCCAGGGGCCCATCCATATGCCAGCTGGCGCAGTGAGCCGTCTGTCCCTTAAACTGCTTGAGTTATCCCACTTAACACGTCAAAGATGCTGTAGTTGAGCTGGAGATCCACATCTGGCGCAGTGAGCCGTTTGTCCCTGCAACCGCTTGAGGTATCCCACTGAACACCTCGCAGATGCTCTAGTTGAGCAGGAGAATAATGCTCAAGTATAAAGAGGTTTGTGCCTGAAGCCACTTGAGTCATCCCATACAATTCCCATAACCCACAGATGCTCAAGCGAGCAGGAATATCATACATATGTGCGGCCGTGCCTCCCCTAACAAACAACTCCCGACTCAACCAAAATGGCTCAAAAACGGGTTTAGGTTATGGGTTTAGAGTTTCGGCCGTACCTCGCGCGAGCCGCTGCCGTAGAACCAGCCGACGCAGGCGCTACGCAGGTCCATGATCTGGCACAGCAGCTGGTCGCACTCGTAAGTCTGCTGCTCGCCGCCGCCGTACAGCAGGGGCTTACACTCGTCCACTTTCCGGCTCAACGTAAGCGATTTCTGTGGGATAGGGGGTGCAATCAGGGCTTGCTTAGGAATTGTTTGTAGGGTTTAGGGGGTATTTGGGGGTGTTTAGGGTGTATTTTGCGTCAGAAACGGCTCAGGTTGAGCTGAAAGTGGACGAGTGTAAGCCCCTTCCGTACAGCTGCAGCTTGCGGCCCAGGTACTGCAGGCACGCGTTGGACTGCGTGACGACGATGGAGGCGTCGGCGCCGTCCGTCAGGTACGGTAGGTTGATCAGCGGGTTCTTGACCTTCAGCGCGCCCGCGGGGTACAGCCTGGCAGATGCTGCTCGCCTCGTCATAGGATGCCATATCACCCAAAGAACGAGGGTTCTAATAGCGTGTCAGGGCCCGATGACGTGGCGGGCGATGGGCCGTAAACCCTAAACCTTGAACCCTAAACCCAGGAAACGAGGGTTCTCATAGCGTGTCAGGGCCCGATGACATGGCGGGCGATGGACCTGGCAGATGCTGCTGGCCACGTCAAGGATACCGTTTAACTCAAGAAACAAGGGTTTCAAGTGCGAGTCGATGACGTGGCGAGCAATATCTGGCAGGCCCGACCTTGGGGCCCGACACGCCGTCGGCGCCGAACCACTCGGAGTTGTCCCAGCCCTCCGCCAGGGGCTAACACTCGTCCACTTTTCGGCTCAACGTAAGTACATTCTGTGGGGTACGTTGGGTGCATGATTTTTCCCCAGTCTATTAGACAGGGGGTCACGGGGAGGTGTGATCAAAACGGCTTAGGTTGAGCTGAAAAGTGGACGAGTGTAAGCCCCAGCCCCCCGCGCCGTCGGGCTGCGACGTGCACGTGGTGCTGGTGAAGGGCTGCCCCTTGTAGGAGCACATCATGCCCGTTCGTAGAGCCTGACGTTGTGCGTTCCCTCTTCAGCTCAACTTCATCAAAGCCTCTCCCAGTCCGTACAACAAAGGTGGCACCCAAGAGGTCAGCTAAGCTTCAGGTTATGGTTCCTTTCAGCTCAACTTTATAAGCAACTTCGAGTCAGTACAAAGGAAGGTTGTACCCAAGAGGTACTCGTGCCCACGTTATCTGTTCGTAGCGTCCTAGGCTGTAATACGAGTGCATGATTCGACAACTGTTCCCCTCAACAAATCAACTCAAGCAGACAGTCCGTCGGGCGCTTTCAGAGGGTTACAGTTTGACAGTTGAAAGCGTTGTGTGGAGTGTGGTACAAATTGGCTAGACTACTGTGCTGGTCTTGTGCCCCGGAAAGGGAACGGCAGACCATCCAGGCGTTGTAGCAGATCTATCTGTAACGTGGCGCCACGTAAGCCTGAGTTGTAGTTTGTGCAGGACAGGGAATGGAGGCTGTGCTCCAGTCTGCCAGAGGGCTTGAGCTGCAGTGATGAAAGCGTCGAGTGGGTCCAGAGGCGCACTGGCGCACTGATATTGGTAGCTCAATTAAAGCCCTCACATCCCGTCCTCTGCCTCGGCTCCCGGATCCACCTGCCCCCCGCCGCCTAAAGAAGTGAACAAGTTGAACGGAGGTGAGATGGGACGGGCATCGGCGTGCGTAAGTGTAGGGCCCTACGCAGCGGCGCCGCCAAGCCGCGGATGTTCCAGTACCCGATCACGAGCGTCGCATTCTCGGACGCCATTGCCGCAGATCCTCTTTATCTGAAACGTGCGTGGCGCCGGTGTTATGACAGTCGCTGCGCCACCCCACCCTCCACGTTGAAGCTTGCGAAGCGTTTTTTAGCAGCACGTCCCGCGCCAAAAAACCAGGGCAGGTTTAGGGTTTAGGGTTTACGGATTTATTATAGGGTTTAGGGTTTAGGGTCCGACCGACCGGCGGTTTTCCGGTCGGCAGGACACAGTGCAGCGTTTTTTGAAATTTTCCTGTTGTCAACCGAGAGATTCACCAAAACCGCGCCATTCCATCAACCCCGGCAACGCAAGCCCCATCCCCACCCAACCCCCACGACAGTCACCATGTTTGAGGCGCGCCTCGTGCAGGGCTCCCTGCTGAAGAAGGTCCTCGAGTCCATCAAGGACCTCGTCACGGACGCGAACTTCGACTGCTCGCAAAATGGTTTCGCGCTCCAAGCGATGGATTCCTCCCACGTCTCCCTCGTCGCCCTCCTGCTCCGTAACGACGGCTTCGAGCATTACCGCTGCGACCGCAACATCACCATGGGCATGAACCTCACCAACATGGTGCGATACTCCGCCTCCGCTCAACCCTGTTACGCGGCGTATCTGGGGACGCAGGACGGGACGGGATCCGGGGACGAGATCCGGGGACGACGGGAAAACTACAAAACTTTGAATTGTTAAAACACGCGCGAAACGGGGTGTCCGGGGATGCGGCGCCGGCGCCACGGGAGGTCCCCCGGGGGTCCGCAGATTCCCTCTACGCCTTGTTACCGCCGTTCACGTGTCGATACTGTCGTCCCCCATTGCGTAGAACGGCACGCCGTGCATGAGTCGATACTGACGTTCTTCCCCCGCGCAAAACGTCTCTTCCTTCTCCTCCTCTCTCGCAGTCTAAGATGCTCAAGTGCGCGGGCAACGATGACATCATCACGATGAAAGCGGACGATACAGGGGACGTCGTTACCTTCATGTTCGAGAGCCCGGGTGCGAAACCATACACCTCTTCACTCCACTCCTCCCAGTCCTCCTCGTTCGTGCCTCGTTATCCCTCTCGTCCGATTGCTTCGGGCCCTCCCTCCTCCACCAACACGTGCTCCCCCTCCTCCTCCTCCTCCTCCTCCTCCTTCTCCGCCTCCTCCACCTCCTCCTCCTCCTTCTCCTCCTCCTCCTCCTCCTCCTCCTCCTCCTCCTCCTCCTCCTCATCCTCCTCCTCATCCTCCTCCTCATCCTCCTCCACCTCCGCAACCCGATCACCCGCCCCCTCCTCATCATCCCCTTCACACCCCCTCATGCCGTCCGCCTGTTGCCTCTCCTACATTTTCAAACCTCATCTGCCCGGTGCCCTAAAGCGCGACAACGACAACAACCACCCCCAAGCACGCAACATACTGATGAGCCTGTACCCCCCTGCCCACCCCATGCTCCTCCCCATTCCGCTGCGTCATTGCAGATCAGGATAAGATCTCGGACTTCGAGCTGAAGTTGATGGACATTGACAGCGAGCACCTGGGGATCCCAGACACGGAGTACGCGGCGACGGTGAAGATGCCGAGCTCGGAGTTCCAGCGCATCTGCCGCGACCTTAGCAGCATCGGCGACACCGGTAGGGCCTCAGCAGATACATTAATACATGGAGAGGGAATGCTTCTCCTCCTCCTCCGCCTCCTCCTCCTCCTCCTCCTCCTCCTCCTCCTCCAACTCCCCCTCCCCCTCCTCCTGCTCCTCCTCTTTGTGCACCGTACCGCAAAAACGTCCTTCAACGCATTTGCAAACCCTCGTTCATTGAGCTACAGGCGCACCCGCCCTGCCCCACCAGCGGGTGCCCAGCGTCCATGTTTCGAGTGTCAACCCGCCTGATTTGTGCTTTCCGTTTTGTACTGGGGCCCTGAGCGCCGTGACGATCAGCGTGAGCAAGGACGGAGTGAAGTTCTCCACGACGGGTGACATCGGCGCGGCCAACATCACGTGCCGGCAGAACACGTCGGTGGACAAGGAGGAGCAGACCATCATCGAGCTGCAGGCAGGGGCTTACACTCGCTCATTTCAGAGCTCAACTTCAGGACCTTCGGGAACACACCGCTCACGTTAGAGCTCAACTTGAGCACCTTCGGGACACATCCACGGGTTAGTTTGGGTTATATGGGAATAAAAATTAAGCTTAAGATGAGCAGAAAGGGGCAAAGTAAGCTGAAGTTGAGCGGAATTGGGAACGAGTGTAAGCCCCTGGCTGCAGGAGCCGGTGACGCTCACCTTCGCGCTGCGCTACCTCAACTCCTTCACCAAGGCCACACCGCTGTCGCCCATGGTGCAGCTGCAGATGTCAAAGGAGCTGCCTGTGGCAGGGCGGTGCACGTTCAACCCCGTGTTTGCAAGCACGGAATAAGACATCGTTCGCCTTGGATCTCTGACTCAACGCCCGTGTTTGCTGCTCTGGGACCTTACCACGTGCTACTCATTTGAGAGCGCCTGGTAGCGCTTGATACTAAAATGTGATGAACTGCTTTCCAACTTTGCTTTCACATTCAACTTGCGCCGCTACACCGTGGTGGTTCAGTACCTCATCGCGGACATGGGCTACGTGCGCTACTACCTGGCAGGGGCTTACACTCGTCCTCTTTTCGGCTCAACTTGAGCTGTGTCTGACACAAGAAAACACCCTAAACACCCCCTGATACACCCTTAACACGGGCTACACAACCCCGAGGCGCACCCCCTATCCCATACAAAGCGCTCAAGTTGAGCTGAAAAGTGGACGAGTGTAAGCCCCTGCTACCTGGCGCCCAAGATCGAGGACGAGGAGACCACGGCCGACGCCTGATCTGACACGACACGAGACAACGCAAAGGAAGACCTAATCTCCGCGTTGCTTTTAGTCTTAATCTCTTAGCCTCTTAGCGTGGTGTGGTGTGTTGGTTGTGGGTGGGTGGGTGGAAGAGTTGTGGGGTGGTTTAGGGTCAACCCTAAACCCTAAACCCTAACCCTAAACCCCAACCGAGGTGTGTTGGTGGTGGGTGGTGAGTGTTGTGGGGTGGTGTGTAGTGGCCGGGCCCGTGAGGAGGATGCAGCGAGTGTGTACGAGTGCACTGGTACACTATGAGCAAACGGTCGTATGTTGTGGGGTGGATGGCGCGGCGGAGTGGACTTTGGCGAAGGCACGACTGAGGTGCGGGAGGTTTGCTCTGCTCTACTAGTAGAATGGCTACTACCAGATTCTGTCTGTTGTAATGAGACACGAATTCAATTTTTGTAAACGCGTGCTACGCATCGTTCGGAGCCCCCAAAAGACTGACAACGCCAACGCGCATAGTCGGGTCAGGTACTGAAGCCGACGGTAGATTGGAGATCAATGCACTGGTTTATTTTGCATTCCATTTCTCTCTATAATTTCTTCAAACCTTCAAGCCTCAACTAAAATAAAATCACGCCTCCCGCAAGCAACCGCACTGGCGACATTTCCTTCGCTCCTCACACTGTCATTCAACTAATAATGCCTGGTGCGAACCAAGCCGGTGACTGACGACGTTTCTCCCTCAATCATACCCGTCGGCAGGGGCTTACACTCGTTGACGGTAGAGCTCAACTTGAGCAACTCCAGGACACATTCATGAGTTAAGTTGGGTTGTACGGTGGACAGAATAGCTCAAGTTGAGCTGACATGGGAACGAGTGTAAGCCCCTGCCCGTCGGACGCCTTGAAGGAGTGGTTCTTGGCGCCGCGCTTGCCGCCCTTGTCCTTAGTGAAGTTGCGCGAGCCCTGCTTGGTGGCGCTCGGCGCGCTTTGCTTCTTGCTTGCCGCTCTCTTGAGCTTCTCGCGTACCAGATCCGGCACGTTACCTATGTCCAGGGGCGTACACTCGTGCCCTTTTCAGCTCAACGTAAGGCGCTTTCTGTGGGATAGGGGGTGCACCCAGGGGTTGTTTAGGGGTTGTTTAGGAGGTTGTGGGGTATCATGGGGTCTCAGGGTGTATTTCGTATCAGAAACGGCTCAGGTTGAGCCGAAAAGTGGACGAGTGTAAGCCCCTGCCTATGTCGGCGTTGGAGCGGGTGGAGCCCATTGATGATGCGGCGCCGGCCGCACGGCGGCGCCGTTGTGAGGTGGCCGCCTCGGTGTAGCGGCGCAAGTTGAAATTGAAAGCAACATTCGAAAGCGGGTCATCATGTTATAGTTTCAAGCGCTTAGATCCTGGCGTTTTCACCGTGGATATCATAGGGTCAACCTGCACCGCCCTACCTCCGAGGGCTCAGCGCGGGGGGTCCGCCGAACCCACCCGTCCCCGCCCGAGGCATCAAACTCGTCCTCCCCCTCCTCATCCTCATCCTCGTCCTCGTTCTCGCCAGCGCCGGCACCGCCTGAGGTTCCCGCCGCCGCCGCCGGCACCGCCGCCGCCCCGATCGGCGCCTTACCGGGCGCCCGGGCGCCGCCGTACAGCTGCGCGATGGCCGCCTTCGCCGCCCACTCGTCGTCGGAGCTCTCCGGGTCGTCGTCTGTGCCCACCTCCTCATTCTCCTCCTCCTCCTCCTCCCCCTCCTCCTCCTCCTCCTCCTCCTCCTCCTCCTTCTCCTCCGCCTCCTCCACCTCCTCCTCCCCTTTTTCCAGATACCCGAAGCCGCTCCGCAGGCCGCCCCGCCGACCCCCCTTGCCTCCCAGAGCCCCCTCCTCCCCCTCCTCCCCCCCAACCTCCATGCCATTCCCCTCCTCCTCCTCCTCCTCCTCCTCCTCCTCCCCCTCGTCGATATCATCCATATCGTCGTCGTCGTCGTCATCGTCGTCGTCATTAATCCTCGTTCCCACGTCGTCGCTGGTCATCATCCCCTCGCCGCCCTCCTCCCAGGGGCTCACACTCGTCCAATTTTCAGCTCAACGTGAGCGCTTTCTGTCCCACGTGGTGGGGTGCTTTGCTGATTTCAGTGTCAAAAACGGCTCACGTTGAACAAAAATGTGGACGAGTATAAGCCCCTGCCTCCTCCCCCGTGGCGCGCTTCATGTCGTACACCTTCTCCAGTTCCGCCGCAACTTTGGTGCTGAAGCCGCTGGCCCGCAGCGCCACGTCTATCGACTTCTCCGGCCCCGCGATGGCGCCGCCGCTGGCCGCGCGGCCCTGGCCGCCGCCCGCCACCGCCGTGAACACCGGGTCCGCCGCGCCGGCATCGTCCAGATCTGCGCGGTAATTGTACCGCCGCAAGAAAAACTTGTGCAGGCACTGCAAGTCTCGATCGAACAGCTCCTCCGCATAGCGACGCAAGTTGAATTTGAAAGCAAAATTTGAAAGCGATTCGTCATGTTTCAGTTTCAAGCGCTTGGTTCCAGGCGCTTTCAACGTGGGTGTGATAGGGTCAACCTGCACCGGCCTACCTCGGCGTTGAAGTGCTTGGTGGACACCATCTGTGGGAAGTCGATCACCGTGATCCAGGGGCTTACACTCGTTCCCATTTCCGCTCAACTTGAGCTTACTTTGCCCCTTTCCGCTCAACTTAAGCTTGCTGTGTCCCCCATATGACCAAATTAACCCGTTGATGTGTCTCGAAGGTGCTCAAGTTGAGCAGCAACGTGAGCCATGTGTCCCGAAGGTCCTCAAGTTGAGCTGAGAAGTGAACGAGTGCAAGCCCCTGCCGTGATATCCTGCTCCTCGTTCACCAGGATGTTGAACTCGTTGTAGTCACAGTGCACCAGGCTGTAGCGGCGCAAGTTGATATTGAAAGCAAAGTTTGATAGCGGTTCCTCACATGTTAGTTTCAATCGCTTAGTCCCAGGCGCTTTCAACGGAGGTGTGACAGGTTCAACCTGCACCGCCTGACCAGGCCGACCCTGGCGAACTGCACGAGCTGATCCACGCACTGCGAGTACACCTTGCCCGGGTCGCCCAACTTCTCCACCTGCGTCAGCGGGTACCCGTCCACCGCCGGGTAGGGAACACAACACACGCAGCTTCACATTAAAATGGATATCCTGCTCTCCCTTGAAAACAGTGGTACGGGGGGTTGATGTCGAGAGCTACAGCCGAAAACCTGGGTAGCACCTGAATACGCCCGCCAACGGGTTTCGACTCACAGCCTCCTGAGACTGAATACCCATACGAGCATGCACACACAGAAAATGGGGTCTTCTTGACGACTCGCAGGTAACACAATTTCCAAGTATGCGGCCGTACCATGCCCATGAGGACGGCGTGGCGGTTGACATCCACGGCATCCGGCACCGGGAACCAGGGGCTTACACTCGTCCACTTGTCAGCTCAACCTGAGCCGTTTCTGACAAAAGATATACCCTGAACACCCCGTGAAACTCCTTGATACCCCCTGGCACCTCCTAAACACCCCCTAAACAACCTCTAGGTGCACCCCCGTCCGACGGAATGCGCTTAAGTTGATCCGAAAAGTGGACGAGTGTGAGCCCCTGCCGGGAACCCGTGGTCGGACAGCGCCTTCATGAATGCGAACTCCTTGAGCGCGGCGAGGCGGCTCAGGTACAGCCAGTTGGTAGGGGCTTACACTCGTCCACTTTTCGGCTCAACGTAAGCACATTTGGTGGGATACGTTGGGTGCATGAATTTCCTCAAGTCTATTCGACAGGGGGACACCGGGAGGTGTGACCAAAACGGCTTAGGTTGAGCTGAAAAGTGGACGAGTGTAAGCCCCTGCCAGTTGGTGTGCGCGCTGGCGCCGCTGCGCAGGTAGTCGCGCTTGTTCTTCACCGCACGGAACGACGTGCGTCCCAAGCGTAGGGACCCCGGGAGCCAGCGGATTCGCGTGAGACGAGCACGACCACGAACGGAACGAGGTGCGCTTCACACGTAGGGAGCCGGAGGTGGCGTCGAAGCAAAGCGGAATCGGGTGAGTGAGATGACCACCAAACTGAGCGGTACCGTGTAAGACGACCGACGTTTCATACATTTGCGGCTAACCCAGGCGATGCGGCTTGAGCGTTCCGGCCACTGCTACTGAGGCCCGCTGTAATCGAGCTATTGCACATAGTGTAGCAGTGTAGTCCCCTACCCAGGCGGTGCAGCTTGAGCGCCATCGTGACTCCCTCCTCGTTGACCACCTCAAAGCAGGGGCTTACACTGGTTCACTTTCCGGCTCAACGTAAGCGCTTTCTGTTGGATAGGGGATGCATCTAGGGGTTGTTTAGTGGGTGTTCATGAGGTGTCAGGGCGTCCCAGGAGGTGTGTAGGGTGCATTTTGTGTCAGAAACGGCTCAGGTTGAGCTGTAAAGTGGACGAGTGTAAGCCCCTGCCTCAAAGACATCGGACTCCTTGCCCACGCCAATGCGGCGCCCCACACCGGTGATGGCGCCGCGGTTCACGAAGGCCTTGATGGCCAGGAAGTCGTACCCCAGCGGCGTCAGGCGGTACCCGTCGTCAGGGGCTTACACTGGTCCAGTTTTCTGCTCAATGTAAGCACATTTTGTTGGATACGTTGGGTGCCTGATTTTCCCCCGGACTATTAGACAGGGGCACACGGAGAAATGATACCAAAACGGCTCAGGTTGATCTAAGAAGTGAACGATGTGAGCCCCTGCCCGTCGTACTTGGAGTTGTCGTGGTGCACCAGCTTGTGCTTCAGCAGCTCGCGGATGTACTTGTACGCGCCGCCGTGCTTCAGCCCGACGTGCAGGGCCGCAGGGGGGGGTATGAGTTTATTAGGGGTGTATTAGAGGGTGTAGGGATGTGTTAGGGGATCATCAGGGGCGTATTAGGGGTGTCATAGGGATGTATCAGGGGTATAATAGGGGGGTATCAGGGGTGTATTAGGGGTGTATTAGGGCCGCTACACACAACTCTTCATCACCTCAACTATCACTCGCAGCCGTCTGTCCCTCATACCTCTTAAGCTATGACGCTGGCAACCCTCAAAGAAATGCACCGGTGACTTGAGCAGCCAAGTGACCGCACGCACGACGACAACGCTCCCCATGCTGGTGCCACCAAGGGGAACACTAAGCAGCAGCAGCAGCGCTCCAGCCCGAGTTGAAAGCATCGCTGATGTGAAGGCCCAGGGGCTAACAATCGCCCACTTCTCAGCTCAACTTGAGCCGTGTCTGTCACAAGAAGACACCCTACACACCCTACACACCCTACACACCCTAA
>Ga0307489_10000778_pt1 | contig 20127 bp, 17 predicted proteins | sample SB12metaG_FD_202247 | JGI IMG/M metagenome (GOLD analysis project Ga0307489, IMG submission 202247) | Sea-ice brine microbial communities from Beaufort Sea near Barrow, Alaska, United States - SB 1.2 | ecosystem: Environmental > Aquatic > Marine > Coastal | place: USA: Alaska | collected...
TTCGTGTTTCCAGAAGTTATAGCTTCTAAAACCTTGTCTAATATAGGCTCTGTGCGTTGTCCTAAAACTCCTAAATCCAAAATATTTTCGTTTGGACATAAAATAATGTTTGGTGTAAATCCATCTTTATGTGTTTGGCTATTTTTATTAAATAAGCTCAACACAATGGGTTGCAAGGCTACTGTATGTGCTTTGTTTTTTAAATAAAAATTATAATTTGCAGCATTGTATAAGGTAATTGCGGCTGTATTGTTACCTGCCGTATTTGTACCTATAAGATGCACATTTATATACGGGTTTAAGCTATTAATTAATAATTCTATGGCAGAAGAACCAGAAAAATGAATGCCGTTTAAAACAATATAGACATCTGTTAGATGTAAACTATTAAAATCAGTTGTAACATTCAATTTTGCAGGAAACTTTGTAAGCAAAGAATCTGGCTGGTTTGTTTCAAACCAAGATTGCGCTTTCAAGTTCCATTGTTCTTTTATGAAAACTTTGTCTGTAAATTGTCCAGTAATCATACTCGCTAAATTGCTTATGTTTTTTACAAAACTACCACCAGAAATATTATAACGAAGGTCTAAAACAAGTTCGTTAACTTGTTGATTTTTAAAGTTTAAAAATGCGGTATTTAAATTATTTATTGAAGCCTTAGAAAAATCATTATTGTACATTAAATAACCAATATTATAGGTATCAATAGCTAAGGTTTTTTGAATAAAAACAGTGTCATATTTGTAATTTTGTTTTTCTAAAGCAACTATTTTAGAATTTGGTATTGCTGTAGTTCCATCAAAATCTACCATTGTTAGGTTCAAAGAATTGGAGCCATTAATTAACAAGTTTTCAAAATTTGTTTGTGTAAGTTGTGTTCCATCTACAGCATTAAAAAAATTCCCACGAAATATGTTTTTTGCAGAGGCATCAGAATTTGGCAAAATATGAGTCACATACCCAATTGCGTTTTCTGTGCTTCCAGGTTCTTCAATAATTCCGAATTCCATTCCATTTAAAAAACCTGTCCTGGGTATTATAGCATCTAAGTCTGAGTATTCTTCTAACAAAGAAGACTTTACGTCCGAAGCAAGTAATAAACTAGAAAACAAAGAGGTGTAATCTGTAAAACTATTTAAATAGGTGTTTAGCTGCTCATCAGAATTAAAACGCCTATCGGCTAAATTTGCAATTTCATCTTGATGCAAATAATATGCGTTTAAACCTTTCCAAACAAAATCTTTAATTACCAAATTTTCTGGTAATGTGAATTCTTTAGAGCATTGCATGAAAACAACAACAACTATGAATAAATAGGAAGCTTTTAAAAAGTATTTCATTAAAAAAAAACCAATTTTTCGTAAATTTAATGCAATATAAATAGAATTAGTATTATTTTTAAAATCTTCTGTAACAAAATAAATTGTTCTTCGTCATAAAGATGTAAACTCAATAAGAGAATTGTAAAAATGAGTAAGTTTACAAAAATTGAACCAAACCTAAATGAACCAGTCAGACTTTTTAAAAGTTGTGCTCCCCTTTAAAGATAAGGTCTTTAGATTAGCAAAAAGATTGTTAGTTTCTACTGAAGAAGCGGAAGATGCTACGCAAGAACTCTTCTTTAAGCTCTGGAAAAGCAAAGAAAAAATAGGGGGCTATAAGAATGTTGAAGCGTTTGCGATGACCATGACAAAGAATTATTGTTATGATAGATTAAAATCAAAACAAGCAAGTAATTTAACGTTAGTGCACAGTAATTATAAAGAGAAAGAAACGTCTCTAGAAAAAAAGCTTGAATATAGAGATAGTGCAAACCAAGTACATGTATTGATAGAAAGTTTACCAGAACAACAAAAAATTATTATTCAATTAAGAGATATTGAACAATATGATTTTGAAGAAATCTGTAAAATGGTAGCTATGAAACCCACAGCGGTTAGAGTTGCGTTATCTAGAGCAAGAAAAACAATACGAGAAGAATTAATTAAAACACACGACTATGGAGTTAGCTAACATAGAGAAATTAGTAGAAAAATATTTAAATGCAGAAACTACTTTGCAAGAGGAAAGAACCTTGAAAAACTACTTTATAGGAGGTAATGTGGCAAAACACTTGCAGGAATATGCGTATTTGTTTAATTACTTTGCAATTGTAAAGGAGGAAACGTTCACAAAAACCATTCATTTACCAACTGAGAAATTAAAAAAGAAACAGGTGAAATGGTGGGCTGTAGCAGCTTCAATTGCTTTACTTTTTAGCCTAGTTATTGGCAAGCAACAATATGATAAAAATTTGCAAAGAAAAGAGTTACAAAAAGTTTATGCACAAGTAAGTAAAGGCTTAAAGTTGTTGTCTACAAACTTAAAAAAAGGAGAACAAGCCATAGCTACTTTGTATACGTATGAAGATAGCGTGCATAAAACATTAAAATAAACAGGTAAAGAGTCGTAAAACCGACTAAATATTTAAATTATGAAAAAAATAGTCCTTTTAATAGCATTAATGGTGTCTCCAATACTAACAAATGCGCAGTCTTTCTTCGATTCTTTAGAAGATATGAATGGTGTAGATATGGTCGTTGTAAACAAAGATATGTTTGAACTTTTATCTAAATTTAATTCAGAAAAAACAAAAGATAATGCGGCAATGCGAATGTTTACAATGATCAAAGATTTAGAAAGCTTTAAAATGTTTTCTACAGATGATAGTGCCATTGCCGAAAAAATGGAATTAATGGCAAATACTGTTATTAAAAAGCAAAAATTAATAGAATTAATGCGCATTAAGGAAGATGATTCTAGAGTGAAAATCTATGTAAAATCTACAAAAAATAAAGAGTATGTAAGTGAAGTCTTAATGTTTATTAAAGGAATTGATATACAAACGAATGGAATTTCTGAATCTATGATTGTATCGCTTACAGGGAATATAGATATTAATAAAATGTCTGATTTATCAGATACATTTATAAAAAGCAACAAGTAAAATAAATTAGTAAGATTGCATTTTAAAGAACATAATCTTACTTTTAAAACAAAACCTATGAAAAAAATAACACTATTAGTTGTGCTCATTTTTCTAGTATTATTTGCAAGTTCATGTAAAAACGAAAAAACTTTACAAGGCTATTTAGTAAATACAAGCGGAAAAGAAGGCTTTTATACTGGAGATTTGCCCGTAAGTTCTTTGCTCTCTGCAAAAGCAACTGTTTCTGAAGATGTAAAACAAACGATTGGAAGTATCAAGAAAATTAATGTTGCTTTTTTAATAAAAACGGCAGGCAACACAGTTACTTACGAAATTGAAAAAGAGAAGCTGAAAAATATTTTTAAAGATAATAACACGTATAATAGCTTAATGTCTTTAAAGGCAAAAGGGATGTATGTAAAAGTATATTATTCTGGAGATACAGATGCTGTAGATGAAGTAATTGCTTTTGGTTATGGTAATGAAGCTGGAGTGGGAGTTGCTAGACTATTAGGAGAAAATATGAATCCTGCGAAAATTATAAAAACAATAAACAGCATGGATTTTGAGGAAAGCAGTGCTTCTTTAAAACAGTTTTCTAAATTTTTTAATAAGTAATACCATTATTTTAAAGCCGAATACATGGTTCACTTTCAAAAGAAATTGAGCCATTTATTTTTAATTGCTGCTGCGTTGAAGATACCATAGATTCTTCTTTATTTGGTCAAACACCTTAGTGAAGCCCACTTTTTTTTTAAAAGCTGGGTTTTTTGTAATTTTTCAGTATTATTTTATAAAAAGATTCTTTAAAAGATTAAATTTGGGGCACCTTAAAATCCATTTTAAACATTTTTTCAATTTAACGGCTCATTAACACCTTGTCCCTTGATAAGTGGTACTTTTGGAGGAAGAAGAAAATTTTATTTATGAAGATTAAAAATTGTTTTTTATTTATTTTTGTAGTCAGCACTGCTATAGGTTTTTCCCAAAACAACACCATTTATAAAGCAGAAAGGGAAAAAATATATGATTTAATTCATACAAAGTTAAAAGTTGACTTCAATTTTGAAAAAAAACAATTGAATGGTGAAGCTTGGATAACCGCAAAACCTCATTTTTATACAACAGATCTATTCACATTAGACGCAAAAGCAATGTTGTTGCATGAAATCTCTTTGAACGGAAAAAAACTAGATTATGATTACGACGGGTATGAAATTAACGTAAAGCTTCCCAAGAAATATAGCAAAGAAGAACCGTTTACGCTGTATGTTAAATATACGGCAAGACCAGAAAAAGTAAAAGAGAAGGGAAGTGCGGCAATCACTTCGGCAAAAGGATTGTATTTTATAAATGCAGATGGTGCAGATAAAAGTAAACCAACACAAATCTGGACTCAAGGGGAAACCGAGGGGAGTAGTTGTTGGTTTCCTACCATAGATGCTCCGAATCAAAAAACCACACAAGAAATTTACATTACAGTTCCTAATAAATACATTACGCTTTCTAATGGGGCACTTATAAGCCAAATTAAAAAGGGAAAAAATAGGACAGATTATTGGAAAATGAATAAAAAACATGCGCCTTACCTATTTTTTATGGGTGTTGGTATATTTGAAATTATAAAAGACAAGTATAAAGATATTGCAGTAAATTACTATGTAGAAAAGGAATACGCGAAGTATGCAAAAGATATTTTTGGAAATACACCAGAGATGATGCAGTTTTTTTCAGACAAGCTAGGCGTAGCGTTTCCTTGGAATAAATACAGCCAAATTGTGGTGAGAGATTATGTTTCTGGCGCTATGGAAAATACTACCGCAGTGGTGCATGGTGAGCAAGCATACCAAATGCCAGGACAATTAATTGATGAAAATAAGCAGGAAAACACCATTGCCCATGAACTTTTTCATCATTGGTTTGGCGATCTGGTAACTTCAGAAAGTTGGAGTAATCTTACCTTAAACGAGTCTTTTGCTAATTATAGCGAGTATTTATGGCAAGAATATAAATACGGAAAACAGGCCGCCGAAATGCATCTGTATGATAATACAAAACGCTATTTAGACGGACAAGAAGCGGGTAAAAAGTTAGTTCGCTTTAACTATTTAGACAAAGAAGACATGTTTGATTTAGTGAGCTACAATAAAGGTGGCGCTATTTTGCACATGTTGCGGAATTATGTTGGTGACAGCGCTTTTTTTGCAAGTTTAAAAATGTATTTAAACGAGTACAAATACAAGTCTGCTGAAGTACATCAATTGCGTTTGGTTTTTGAAAAGGTAACAGGAAAAGATTTAAATTGGTTTTTTAACCAATGGTACTTTGGCGCAAACCATCCAAAAATTGCCGTTTCTTATGATTATAATAAATTGCTAAAAACAGTAACTGTAAACATTCGGCAACTGCAAGTTCAAAATTTTAAATTTCCTTTAACTTTAGATATTTTTGAAGGAAATAAGATCCGAAGAGAAACTGTTTTTGTCGCAAATAATGACGCTTCATTTACTTTCGACTTTCAAATGCAACCTACGTTAATTCAAGTAAATGCAGACGGCGTTTTATTATGTGAAATCAATGAGAACAAGGTGCTTAGCGATTATATTTTTCAATTGAAAAATGCTCAAAATTTTGCGCACAGAAGAGAAGCATTGATCGAAGTTGCAAAAAAGCAAGATGACAAAGATGGGTTCACTGCCGTTGTAAGTGCTTTAGAGGATGCTTCGCATAAGATTAGAATTTTAGCACTCGAAAAGATAGACTTAATTAATAAGTTTTCTAAAAAAGACCCCATTCAAAAAATTGTACAAATTGCTAATTCTGATAAAAAAACATTGGTACAAGCCGCCGCAATCGAAACTTTAGGCAAGTTGATAGATCCTGAATTAAAACAACTATTTGTAAAAGGATTGTTGAGTGAATCGTATGCTGTTTTAGGAAAATCGTTGGTCGCGATGTATTATATAGACCAAGATTTGGCGTTGAAAAAGTCAAAAGAAGTACCTGATGAAATTCGAAAAATTTTAGCGACACCTTTGACCAAAATTTTTATAGAATCTAATGATGAAACAGAATTACCTTTTATCGCAAAAAGTGTGGTTTCAGGAATGTTTTTGTCTGGAGATGACGTTACAAAAGTATTGTACAAAAAAGCGTTTGATATGATTTCCAAAAGCAATAATATGGAGGCCATTCAAAACTTGGTAGAAGATATGGTTGCTAAGGGAAATAAGTTTCAGAAATTTAATTTTGACAAGGTGGTGCTTAACTTAATGAGAACCATGATTCAAGAACAAGAAAAAAGCAACAACTCAAATAAAGAACGGAATGTTGCCATCGTAAAAGAGGGCATGATGGGGTTGTTGTAAAAATTTAATTTTAGGATCACTAAAGTGTATCAAATTAATATTGTTGCGAGACTGCCAATAAGAACATTGCCATTTCCAATAGTTTCTATTATTCGATAAAAAAATCTTGATGCTAATGATGTTCAATAGCATGAAAGAGGGCTCGTGAATTTTAAATACTTTTTGAAACGGAAATTGAAATTTAATTGTCTTTTAGAAGCAGACTTCGCAATTAATTTTAAGGATACATATAGAAATAGTTTTATCCTAATATATCCTTGTGAATATGATAATTTCATATTTTTAGAGACCAGTTTCCGCATCGCTTTAAAGCCCAATTTTTTTGCTGAGTTCTTAAAAGTACTATACCTTTGCAACCAAATAAAATCACTAAACATTGATTAATAGTAGATTAACTCCCGAATCTTAAACCTATTAATTACACACCTTGTTTATTTTCTAAAATACCACCTTTAAATTTTCTAATAATTTATTGAATTTCAAATATGATAAAAATAATTACGCGCCTACAATTTTCAAAAACTTTTACCCTTTCAATTTTAGCAATGCTGTTACTATTTTCAGTAAAAGCACAAGATAAACCAGAACTCAAAATAGGGGGCGCATTGCGTTTCAACTATAATTTATCCTCTTGGAAAGATGGACAAACAAAACGAGGTGGTGATTTTGGATATGATATGTTCAGAATAAATGCCAAAGGAGCTTACAAAGGAATCAAACTAAATGCTGAATATCGATTATATTCAGAAGGTTTTGGTGGAGGAATGTTAAAACAAGGTTGGTTAGGTTACGACTTTAATGAAAAAGATCAAGTTCAGGTGGGCTTAACACAAGTTCCTTTTGGAATTCAACAATACAACTCTCATAATTGGTTTTTTAACCTTACGTATTATGTGGGAATGGAAGATGACCATGATATGGGGATCAAATACATGCATACAGATGACAGGTTTGAGTATCAGCTGGCCTTCTTTAAAAATGCGGAAGAACTAAGATTTGGAAACAACACGGAAGTTTCTCCAAATCGATATTCATACGATGTTGCCGGAAGAAATAAAGAAATAAATCAATTTAATGGAAAGTTTATTTACAAGTTTGGAGAGGTGTCTAAAAATAGACTAGGCGTCTCACTTCAATATGGAGGCTTATACAATTTAGATACTGAAGCAGTAGGGGAGCACTCTGCACTTGCTGTGCATTATGAAGTAAACAAAGGAAAATGGAATGTAAAAGCACAATTTATTACTGCAGCGCACAACCCAGAAAATGCCGATGGAGAAGCAAGAGATGTGATCTCTATGGCTGCCTATGGTTTTCCTTACCAAGTGGCTGCCGATTTTAACATGTACACTTTTGCTGTTTCTAGAAATGTTCCGGTTACATGGGGACCTATTAGTAATTTGCAGTTTTATAACGATTTTGCGTATATGGAGAAGAGCGCTACTAGTTTTACAGATTCTTATATGAATGTAACAGGGGTTTTAGTTTCTGCTGGAAATTTATATACCTATTTTGACTATGCTGCTGGTTACAATCACTCTTGGTTAGGTGGTAATTTTGTAGACGATTTTGCAAAAGGAAATCCCGATGCTGAATGGGAGGCTAGGTTTAATATTAATATTGGATACTATTTCTGACACGAATATAGAAACTACAGAAGCATTATAGCGCTTATAAAATTAAATTATAATTAAAACACACTCTATTATGGCTAAAAAAATTATCAGAAGTGATGAAAAAAAATCCATTTTTGGATTGGAAGTGAACGGACCCGTTTTTTTTACTTCTGCTATTATCGTTATCATCACCATCACATTAACCTTGTTGTTTAAAGATAAGGCAGAACAGCATTTTACTGAAATTCAAGATTTTGTCGCAAATAAGGCGGGATGGTTTTTTATATTGAGTGTAAATGTGTTTCTGGTTTTTATGATGTATTTGGCCTTCAGTAAATTTGGGAACATAAGGATCGGAGGACAAAGCGCAAAACCAGAATTTAAAACCCTTTCTTGGTTTGCAATGCTCTTTAGTGCTGGAATGGGAATTGGATTGTTGTTCTGGAGTATTTCAGAACCTATCTATCATTATCTAAGTCCACCGATGGCAGCAGGCGAAACCGCAGAGGCTGCCAAAGAAGCGATGAAGTTTACTTTTCTTCACTGGGGTTTTCACGCTTGGTCAATATATGCCCTGGTAGGATTGTCTTTGGCGTATTTCACCTATTCTCGAGGACTTCCTCTTACAATTAGATCTGTTTTTTATCCTTTTTTAGGAGATAAAATTTATGGAAGAATTGGAGATGCGATAGATATATTTGCTGTACTTGCTACTTTATTTGGACTTGCAACTTCTTTAGGATTGGGGGTTCAACAAATTGCAGCAGGATTAAATCACCTCTTTGGAATCGATAGTGGCGTAATCACGCAAGTTATTTTAATTGGAGGAATTACCCTTATTGCTACTATTTCTGTAGTATTAGGTGTAGATAAAGGTGTGCGGGTTTTGAGTGAATGGAATATGAGAATTGCGGTAGTTTTTCTACTGATAGTGCTCATATTAGGTCCAACAATTTTTATATTTAAATCTTTTGTTCAAAATACAGGAAATTATGTATCTAGTATCCTTGAAATTTCAACCTGGACAGAAAGTTATACTGGCTCCAATTGGCAAAATGCCTGGACCACCTTTTACTGGGGTTGGTGGATTGCTTGGTCTCCTTTTGTAGGAATGTTTATTGCTCGTATTTCTAAAGGACGTACCATACGTGAGTTTATTTTAGGCGTTTTATTGGTACCTTCTATTGTTACTTTTTTCTGGATATCAGCTTTCGGTAGTACTGCAATAAATGAAGCTATTCTTGGAAACGACACGATAGTAAATGCTGTAAATGATAATGTAGCCACTGCGCTCTTTGTGTTTTTAGAAGATTATCCTTTTGCATTTATTCTTAACATTATCGCCATTATTTTAATTGCAGGATTTTTTGTGACCTCTTCAGATTCCGGATCTTTGGTGGTTGATAGTTTAACCACTGGTGGTAAAATAGATGCACCTGTAGGGCAAAGAATCTTTTGGGCGATTGTAGAAGGTAGTGTTGCTGCTGTTCTTTTAATAGGTGGTGGTTTACAAGCACTCCAAACAGCCACTATTGTAACAGGCTTGCCCTTTGCTATTATTTTAATAGTCATGTGCTTCTCTCTTTACAAAGGTTTAAGTGAAGACCTACGGAAACTAAAAAAACGGGAATCTCAGAAAGAACTTGAGAATTATGAAGAAATAGTTTCTACGATTGTTAAAAAACGAAATATAAATAAGGATAACAGCATTAAATAATTCGAATAATGACGGAAACAAACAACATTTTGGTTGCCTTAGACCTTACAGATATTGACACTACTTTAATTGAGTATGCATCCTTTATTGCCGAATCCCTTCAGGTAGAAAAAGTCTACTTTGTACATAATATAAAGAAATATGAGATTTCAGAACTATTTGAAGAACAGTTAAAGAACCTGAACCTAGACGAAATAATTGGAGATGAGTTAAACGAAAAAATAACAGAAAAATTTACAGCTCCAGTCGCATGGGAAGTACTTATTTCAGAAGATCCTTATTCTGAATCTCTCATCAATTATATTGTTGATAAATATGTGATTCAGCTCGCTTTAATCGGAAATAAAAATAAATCTAGAGGTACTGGTAGTGTTAGTGGAAAATTATTGCATCTATTGAAGTGTGATATGCTCTCCATTCCAAACAATGCAGCACCTGCCATTACCAGCATTTGGGCTGGAACAGATTTTTCTAATGCTTCTAAAAAGGTTTTTAAAGTAGCTGAAAATTTACAAAAAACTACAACGGCAAAGGTAAAGGCAATGCACATATACAGTGTACCTGTGCAATTCTCTCCTTATATTCCAAAAGAACATCTTGATTCGAAGATAGAAAGTCATTTGAAGGAAAAATATGTAAAATTTATAAAAAAGATTGCGTTTGACGGAGACTTGACTTCAGAAATTATTTTAGGTAGAGATATTGGTATTGCAGAAAAACTAATCTCAAAAGCTGAAACCTCTGGGGTAGATCTTATTATTGTTGGAGATAAAGGTAGAAACACTTTTTCTTCTCTGCTTGTAGGAAGTGTTACCGAAGAACTTTTTAATCAAGACAGGGAAGTACCTTTATGGATTGTAAAGTAATTCAGCGAAAATAGATTTTTAGGAAGCATGAGTTAAAAGTAAGATGAGCGCAGCTTTCATCTATAAAAGAATTGATACCCTAAAAAAAGTATTTTATTGATCTCTAAATTATATGCAGTTCTGCACGTGTCTTAAATGAAAGAAACGTACTTATTTCTAGTCAGGAGTACATTTGGTTTTAAAAAAGAGATAGCTATTGCATAACTAGCGCGTATTTTTATTTTTTTGGTACTTAAAAGAGCATGCTGCATGTATCTTTAATGTTTGGTTTTGTTGTGGAAACGGATCACAAGATATAGATTATTCATAATTTGCATGGTGGTTGTTTTAGTTTTACTGACTTCAGTTTGCTTTTGGTATCAATTGATAAACACGCTGCTCAGTCCTAGTTGAAACATTCAAAAGCATTGTGAATTAAGAGCACGAGACCAAAGTTTAAATATTTTGCTAAAATAATTTATTGTGAGCATAATCAATAGGAGCAGGCTATACTTTGAATCACTAGGAATTAGATTCAATTTTGAATATTGATAATTTAAAAAGGACTTGCGCGATTCCTTTACAAAAATATTTTACTGTTAAGGTGCAGAAAGCGACTCATAAAAAAAAATAACAGAAATTTACTTTATAGTACGTGTTTTATAAAACATACTTTTCGAAAATATCTTGTAACTCTTCTTCAGGATTTTCGCACAATCCAGGATGTGTTTTAGAACTTTGTATCACAGTGCTTCTGCAAGCGGCTAGCCATCTAAATCTATCAGAAATTTCTAAGGCTCCTATGGTACCTCCAGCAGCATTTCCATCGCAAATTAATTTCCAAGCATTTAAGTAAGTATTCAAAACAGTAGCTTCTATTTCAGGTGCTATGGCTTTTAGCTTATGTATATCTATAAAGAATTTAATGTCTAAGAATTTTTTCTGTTTCGAAAATAGGAGCACACCAATATTAAAGAACTCTTCACGCTCAACTTTTGGAACGAGTCTAATGATTGCATATTCAAATGTATATTTATTTGGCATCTTCTGCTTCTTTAACGAATGCGTCTAACATTGAAAGTTTTGTATTTAAGAAAGAAATATATGCAGCTCTTATTTCTTCTGGACTGAATAGATCACCATCACTCAACAGCCAATCTTCTGGGATGTTCAAAATAATTTCTGCAATGACATCCGAATCAATTTTTTGCTTTATTTCTTCCGAAGCTTGCAATAAGCAAGTTGCTTTTGGTAAAAGGACATGGTCTTTTATCAAAGGGAAAGTTCTTGTCAAATGATTTTCCCAGGTGGGCCAATTGTGATGAAAGTACAAACTTGCGCCATTGTCAATAATCCACAATTGGTTCTTCCAATTTAATAGATTTGTATTTTTTGCAGTTCTATCAATATTGCTAATCAAGCTATCTAAAAGAACCACTTTAGATGCTGTTAGCGCATCCACTTTAGAAACCAATGGATCATACGTGATAGCGCTTGATAAAAAATGCAGTCCAAGATTTAAACCAACACTAAATTTTAGTAAATCTTGAATCTCTTCATCGGGTTCGGTTTTGCTAAAAGAGGCATCTAAATTCATAAAGACCAATTCTGGTACTTTTAAATGCATGGCTCTTGCCAATTCCCCACCAACAAATTCTGCTATTAACGCTTTTTTTCCTTGTCCTGCACCTCTAAATTTTAGCACGTACAAGAATCCGTCGTCTGCTTTTACAATTGCAGGCAAAGAACCGCCCTCTCGCAAGGGTTGTATGTATTGAACAACATTTACTGTTCTAATATCAATAGTATTCATAAGTACTAAAATATAGTATTTAAATACACATTCGTTAAAAAAGGATATTTTGTTTTAAAGTTCTTCTTTTAAATTATTTCTGGTATTCATCAAAGGTGCCGTCTGTAAAAAAAACGACAATACGTTGTATTTGTTTTCCACTGGTTTCAGAATTGGTGTTGCCTATAGCAGCAGCAATGGTACTTTTTTCTTTTGAAACTTTAGGGATGGGAAAAACTCCTGTTCCATTTAACAACCAATGAATGTCTACGTCTTTAAATTCTGACGTTACTTTTAGAACAAAATCTAAACTGGGTTTATTCCTTCCTGAGAGGATATGAGAAATGCTAGAACGCTGCACACCTACTTTATCTGCAAAGGTAGATGCCGAAAGTTGATGGTGTTCCATTAATTTCTTTAGTCTGTTTGTAAAATCACCGCTGTTTATCATTGTAACAATTAACTTTTTACAAATGTAAAAATTATATTTTTAACTACAATGTAAAATGTTGTTTTAATAAAGTAAGCGTTGTTTTAATATTAAGTGTTACTTTAAGGTAATATACTTAACTTACTTAATTACATCATATTAATAACTTACAATAATATTTTATTATAGGTTGTTTTGTTGCTGTGTAGCACTGTAGTCTTGTGACAAGTTATTGTTTACAAAAGTAATGCACTTCAGTGTTTTAAGAAGTTACAAATGTAACATCTTATTAATTTACATTTGTAACATTTTAGTTTGATTACAAATGTGAATCCATTATTTTTGTAATCTATTTTATACCTACGCTTATGAGTTTATTAACAATCGCTTTTTTAGAAACACTTTTTAAAGAAAATAAAGAGTCTTCTCTTTTTGGAAAATGGATACGTTTTAAAGACATTGAACAGCTGTTTAAAAAATACGATGCTATTTTTGAAGTGCGTGAACTTGGAACCTCTGAAAAAGAAATCCCCATTTATAAACTAAAAATTGGGACTGGAAAGAAGAGAATTTTATTGTGGTCACAAATGCATGGCAATGAAAGTACGGGTACAAAAGCATTATTTGATCTTTTTAACTGTTTCTTAAATGCCACTGAGCATGAGCTACAAATGATATTAGAAACGTGTACACTTGTTTTTATACCGATGTTAAATCCTGATGGTGCAGAAGTATATACAAGATTAAACGGACATCATATTGATTTAAATAGAGACGCAGTGCATAGAAAAGCAAAAGAGAGCAATCTTTTACGTGGTGTTTTGGAAGCGTTTGATCCACAGTTTTGTTTTAATCTGCATGATCAAAGAACTATTTTTAATGTACAACACACTAAAAACCCTGCAACCATCTCTTTTTTAGCACCTTCAGAAGAGGAAACAAGAGGTTTAACAAAAGGAAGAAAAGAAACCATGCATGTTATTATTGCCATGAATGCCATGTTACAAAAAGTAATTCCTAATTGTGTGGGTAGGTATACAGACGAATTTTATCCAACAGCAACTGGAGATAATTTTCAGAAACTAGGCTATAATACTATTTTAATTGAGTCGGGGCATTATCCAAATGACTATCTGCGAGAGGCATCAAGAAAATATACCTTTTTCTCGATTTTACAAGGAATCTATCACATCGCAAAAACAAGTGAATTTAATTTTTATAAAGATTATTTCACGATTCCTAACAATGACAAAATTTTTTATGACGTTATTCATAGATTTGTAAATTCAAAAAAAGAGGTTGCCTATCAATTCAAGGATCAAATTATTGACAACAAATTAACTGCAACATTGGTTAAAATAGAGGAAGAAAGCCTGAAAAACAAAATTGGGCATTGCGAAATCGTTTTCGAAAGTTAAAATATTTATATATTTCTCATTTTTAATGTTGCTTTATTAAATTAAAATGATAAATTTGTAATTATCCTTGATTTATATATAAGTTATGAAAAAGTTTATCTTAGACGAAATTGATCACCAAATTTTAGACATTTTAATAGAAAACGCTAGAACACCATTTACAGACATTGCAAAGCAATTGCTGGTCTCTGCAGGTACCATTCACGTCCGTGTAAAAAAGATGGAAGATGAAGGCGTTATTCAAGGTTCTACGCTAACATTGAACTACGAAAAAATGGGCTATTCGTTTATAGCGCATGTTGGTATTTACTTAGAAAAAACCTCTATGACCCAGAATGTTCTTGAAAACTTAAGAAAAATACCGAACGTAACGGTGGCGTATGTAACCGCGGGTAAATATAATATTTTTTGTAAAGTAAGGGCAAAAGGAACGAATGATGCAAAAGATATAATTTACACAATAGATGATATACCAGGTGTAAATAGAACAGAAACAATGATTGCTTTAGAAGAGAGTATTAATGACAAACAAAGAATGATGCATGCAATTTTTAAAGAATTGTAAATTTTAAGATACAGTTATTTTTAAAAAAACCCTTCTCAATAAAATGAGAAGGGTTTTTTTATGGATTCTACTTTTGAAGTGTTATGTTTGTTATACATATGAAATTTACAATTTATGTCAGATAAAATTAAATTTATCGCAAACAAGATCCCTAAAGAGCAATTATTGTCTCTTTATAAGAATATGCTAAAACCTCGTTTAATAGAGGAAAAAATGTTGATTCTTTTGCGGCAAGGAAAAATTTCAAAATGGTTTTCTGGAATTGGTCAAGAAGCGATTTCTGTTGGCGTGACTGCTGCTTTGCAGGAGGATGAATATATTTTACCAATGCACAGAAACTTAGGGGTTTTTACAACAAGAAATATTCCTTTGTACAGATTATTCTCTCAATGGCAGGGAAAAATGAACGGCTTTACAAAAGGAAGAGATCGAAGTTTTCATTTTGGTTCGCAAGCATTCCATATTGTTGGTATGATTTCTCATTTAGGCCCTCAATTAGGCATTGCAGATGGAATTGCATTGGCAAATAAATTAAAAAAAAACAAGAAAGTCTGTGCTGTTTTTACAGGTGAAGGAGGCACAAGCGAAGGAGATTTTCATGAAGCTTTAAATGTAGCTTCTGTTTGGAATTTACCTGTTTTATTTTGTGTAGAAAATAATGGGTATGGTTTATCGACGCCAACTTCAGCGCAATTTAATTGCAAGAATATCGCAGATAAAGGGATGGGTTACGGAATGGAAAGCCATATTATTGATGGAAATAACATTTTAGAAGTATATGCCAAAGTTTCTAAACTCGCAGAAAGCATGCGCAAAAAACCAAGGCCTGTTTTATTAGAGTTTAAAACCTTTAGAATGCGAGGTCATGAAGAGGCAAGTGGCACAAAATATGTTCCCACAGAAACCTTAGATTTATGGGCAAAGAAAGATCCTTTAGAAAATTATATCGGATTTTTAAAAAAGAAAAAAATTCTTACCACTGTTATAGAAACGGCATATAAAGAAGAAATTACACAAGAAATAAATGACCACCTGCAAAAGGCATACGATGAGGAAAAAATAATTCCGAATCTAGCCTCCGAATTAAAGGACGTTTTCAAAGCCACACAATACGAAGCGATCGCGCCTGCACCAGAAAAGAAAAACATTCGTTTTGTGGATGCTATTTCTGAGGGATTATGTCAATCCATGGAAAAACATGAGGGTTTGGTAATTATGGGACAAGACGTTGCTGAATATGGAGGTGTTTTTAAAATTACAGACGGCTTTGTAGAAAAATTCGGAAAAGAACGCGTTCGCAATACACCAATTTGTGAATCTGCTATTGTTGCCGCCGGTTATGGTTTGTCTGTAAGTGGCATTAAATCTGTTGTAGAAATGCAATTTGCAGATTTTGCTTCTTCTGGATTCAATCCGATTGTAAATTTATTAGCAAAATCGCATTACAGATGGCAACAAAATGCAGATACAGTCATTAGAATGCCTTGTGGCGCTGGTGTTGGTGCGGGGCCTTTTCACAGTCAGACAAATGAAGCTTGGTTTACAAAAACACCGGGTTTAAAAGTGGTGTATCCTGCGTTTCCTCAAGATGCAAAAGGCTTACTAATTGCAGCAATTAACGATCCAAACCCAGTTTTATTTTTTGAGCACAAAGGCTTATATCGTTCTGTTTATAATGATGTTTCAGAAAATTATTTCACCACAGAAATTGGAAAAGCAGCGCTTATAAAAGAAGGTACCCAATTGACAATTATTAGTTATGGAGCGCCAATTCATTGGGTTTTAGAATATTTAGAGAAAAATGCAGCTATTTCTGCAGATGTAATCGACTTAAGAACCTTACAACCTTTAGACACTGAAACGATTTATGACTCTGTAAAAAAAACGGGGAGGGTTATAATTGTCCAGGAGGACTCTCTTTTTGGCGGAATTTCAAGTGATCTTTCAGCATTGATTAACGAGCACTGTTTTGAATATTTAGACGCCCCTGTAAAAAGAGTAGCGAGTTTAGAAACGCCCATTCCATTTGAACCCAGTTTAGAAGCACAATATTTAGGGAAAAAGAGGTTAGAAAAAACAATTAATGAACTTTTAAAATATTAATTATTCTTATTTTTAAGGACGATTATCAAGCTTATGAATAACAAACAAATTATTTTAAAAAATAGACCAAAAGGATTTCCAGACCAAACTACTTGGACGCTAGAAACACAAACCATTCCTGTCTTAGAAGAAGGAGAAATTTTAATAGAACATCATTATATTTCTTTAGACCCTGCAATGCGCGGTTGGATGAATGACACAAAATCGTACATCCCGCCAATAGAATTAAATCACGTAATGCGCGCAGGTGCTATAGGAATTGTTGTTAAAAATAATAACAATCCTAAATTTGAAGTTGGTGATTGTGTAACTAGTTGGGGTGGCGTGCAACAATACTCTGTATCCAACGGAGATGGTTGGTACAAAGTAGATCATACTTTGGCTTCGATGCCGATGTATTTAGGCGTTTTAGGAATGCCAGGAATGACTGCCTATTTCGGGATTTTAGAAGTTGGTAAAGTAAAAGAAGGAGACATTGTTTTGGTTTCTGGAGCTGCAGGAGCTGTGGGTTCTATTGTTGGACAAATAGCAAAACTAAAAGGATGTACTGTAATTGGTATTGCTGGAGGAAAAGAAAAATGCGAGTATCTTAAAAATGAATTGGGTTTTGATGCAGCAATCGATTACAAAACTGAAAATATTTATTCTGCATTGAAAAAGAAATGTCCAGAAGGCGTAGATGTGTTTTTTGACAACGTGGGTGGTGTTATTTTAGATGCTGCTTTGAGTAAATTAAGAATGCATGCAAAAGTTGTTATTTGTGGCGCAATTTCACAATATAACAACACACATAAAATTAACGGACCTAGTAATTACTTGTCTTTATTGGTTACCCGTTCTACGATGCAAGGAATGGTGGTGATGGATTATACAAAAGATTTCGGAATTGCTGCAAAACAAATGAGTGTTTGGATGCAGGAAGGAAAATTAAAAGCTAGAGAAGATATTTATGAAGGGATTGAAAACTTCGAAGAGACCTATAAAAGGCTTTTTTCTGGAGAAAAAAACGGAAAGCTCGTTTTAAAAGTAATCGCCTAATGGAGCAAGAACATTTTTTTCAGTGTCCGCACTGTTGGGAAGAAATTTCAATGTTACTGGATGCAAGTATTCGGGAACAGACCTATATTGAAGATTGTGAAGTTTGTTGCAATCCGATAGAGCTCACACCCACGTTTGAAGATGGAGAATTGCTTGCGTTTCGTTCAGATTCTATTGAGCAATAAAAGAGACTGCGCGTGTATATGTGCAGATCGTATATTACAAAGGTTTGCTGTGTTGCTTATAAGAAGCAGTGCAGCGAACCTTTTTTATTACAGAACTATCAACGAATTTACAGCTGTGGATTTTGCCACGAAAATTCTTCAAACAAGGCAATCCAATCTTTTGGAAAAGGTGCTTTTAGGATGCATTTTTCTTTAGAAAAAGGATGTTGAAACGCCAATTGTCCGGCATGTAAAAATAGATTTTTCCAACCAAAATTTTCTTCAAACATCAAATTGTGATTTTTATCACCATATTTTGCATCGCCAATTAATGGATGGCTAATTTTTAGTGCATGCACTCTTAATTGATGCATTCTGCCTGTTTTTGGTTGCAATGCTACCAAACTATAGCGCGAAGAATCGTAGGGTTTTACTGGAATATCTAAGGTGATTTCTGCAAGCGTTTTTAAATGTGTGAGTGCTTCTTTGTGCACCTTTCCATCTTTTCCTTTTACAGGAGAATCTATGACTTTAGTTTCCGGAGCATGCCCTCGTACCACACCATAATATGTTTTTTCAATTTCATTATTTGTAAATAATTCTTGAAATTTAGAAACATAGTGGGTCTCTTTTGCTAATAAAATAATTCCTGAAGTTTTTCTGTCTAAGCGATGTATCGGATATACTTTTAGGCCTTTTTCTTCTTGTATGGCTTGTAGAAGCGCCATTTCATCTGCTACATTTCTGGAATGATACGCATGATGTACTACCATATTATTTGGTTTGCATACGCATAAAAGATATGCATCCTCAAAAATTATTTCGAAATTCATTGTTATTAATTAGGAACTTGTTTGTGAAGCTTTTTCTTTATTAGAAAAATTTAGATATTGAATTAGTAACAGCGCCGAAATCCCACAAAAAAAGAAGCCAATAAATAGTGGTAGGGCAGTTGTATTTATAAAACTACCAATGAAAGTAGCTATTGGGACTGCCATTACGGTAGAAATAAATCCATTAATTGCAGCTCCAATACCTGCAATATGTCCTATAGGTTCCATTGCTAATGCGCGTGTGTTCCCAAATAAAAAACCGATTGCAAAAAATTGCATCCAAAAAAAAATTAAGATCACATAGATACTTGGATTGGGTTGTCCATAAAATAAACAGACATACACCAGCGGAACGAGTGTAAAAACAATGGTAAAAATACGAACCAGTTTAAACATCCCTAACTTTAAAACCAAGGTTCCGTTTAAATAAGTAGCAATACCGACACCAATGGCGAGCCCTGCAAAAATAAAAGGAAATTCTTCTTTTAAATTGTATTGCACCTCGAAAATTCGTTGACTTGCGCTTAAATAAACCATAAAAGAACCCGTAATAAAACCTGAAAATAAAGTAAAAACGATGGCATTTTTATGTTTTACAAATTCTTTGACTCCCGAAACAAAAAGAGCGAATTTAAAGGCTCTCTTATTTTCTGGTTTTAAGGTCTCTGGTTGTCTTTTCCAAAGCCAAATCATTACAAATAAACCAAAGAATAACTGACTGTAGAAGATAGATTTCCAACCGTAGAGATCTAACATTATTTTACCCAATGCAGGTGCTATGATAGGCACAAGAATAAAGATAACCACTACAAAAGACATTACTTTGGCCATGTAATTGCCACTAAAGCGATCTCTGATCATGGCGATACTAATGGTTCTAGGTGCAGAAAGACCAATTCCTTGCAGAATTCTACCTGCAATCATCATTTCTAGGCTAGTTGCAAAAATACAGATCAAACTTGCCAAAGCAAAAACGATAAAACCGGAATAAATAGCAGGTTTTCGGCCAAAACTATCTGATAAGGGACCAGATATTAATTGACCAAATCCCAATCCTAAAAAAATCATGGTAATTAATAATTGATTGTTTTTAGGATCGATAACACCAATGGTATCACTAATATCTGTAAGTGCAGGCAATAATGCATCTATAGACAATGAGACTAAAGACATCAAGGATGCCATGATGATAATGAATTCTAATTCTGATTTTTGCCTAATTCCCATTCAGGCAAAAGTAGTTTTTTAAGTAGAATATTTGTTTATGAAT
>Ga0307489_10000779_pt1 | contig 20114 bp, 33 predicted proteins | sample SB12metaG_FD_202247 | JGI IMG/M metagenome (GOLD analysis project Ga0307489, IMG submission 202247) | Sea-ice brine microbial communities from Beaufort Sea near Barrow, Alaska, United States - SB 1.2 | ecosystem: Environmental > Aquatic > Marine > Coastal | place: USA: Alaska | collected...
TACAACATATATTTTTCAAGTGGCGAGCGTTATTGGCTTGCCCCTGACTCGAGGAGTCATACGCTCTGGCCGATGAGCGCGCCGAGGCGTACGAGGCGCGAGCCAAGTTCCAAGAGAGGAAGGTAAGATGGTGCATGTTGACAGTATATCTGGGTTGGCGGATTCCGTTTCCGGGGTCTAGGAATCCACCCAAATCCACCCAAATCCGACCCTCGACCGAATCCGTCCGAATCCGGAATCCCCATCTCAGCAGTATATCAAGACCCGTGCTCAAAGCACCTATGCTTTGAGCGCTTGAAAATATCATGTAAGATTCAGAATGACAATTAACTGCTTTCAACCTTTGCTTTTCATTTCAACTTGCGCCGCTACACCGAGGCGACGGAGGAGATCGCGTCGTGGCGCGACACGCTCATTAAGACGTCTGAGGACCAGGTGTCGGAAATGGGCAATACCTGGCAGGGGGGGTATTGAGAACAAGCACTCAACCGACGTTGAATCTCCTCCTCCTCCTCCGCGCGCGTCGGTATGAGCATTTACACTCAAGGTAAGCTATGCTTCCATCTCGGTCGACTGCTTGTTCCTCTTGCTTTTAAGAATGCGCCAACCCCTTTCGCCAAGCTAGATCGGCGGAGCCACTTTGGCCAACCTAGTTTCGCCAGGCACCCTAAATTGACTAAAGAAACGAGGGTCTACGACAGACAATTCAGCAGAAATCGGCGATGCCAGTTTGGCCAACCCAGTTTGGCCGATTTGCCCCCGGATGGTTTTTTTTTTCAGCACTGTCAGTTCTTAAGAGCAAGAGGACTTGTTCTCAATGACCCTACGGCCCGGCGCCAGCTGGAGTCCGACCAGGTCGCTGAGCTTCAGAACTGCCACGAGACGATCGGGGTGCTGGAGCAGCTGTTGTCGTCCCAGAATGAGGCAGGGGCTTACTCTCGTTCCCATTTTGGCTCAACTTGAGCTCTTTTGTCCACCGTACAACCCAAATTAACTCATGAATGTGTCCTGGAATTGCTGGAGTTGATCTGTGACGTGAACGTGTGTAAGCCCATGGAACGAGGACAACGAGAAGGACCGCCTGGAGTCCAAGGCAACGCTCGAGGAAGGGACAAAACTTAATCTGCTCGCGTCATCCACCGTGTTAAAAATGTCATTCTTAGACGTGACAAGCATTATTCTCCTCGTGTGTTGAGTACGGTGTCATCCTATGACATGGTTGCTTTGACTGTCATCCTGTGACGTGGCGAGCATCATCCACCAAAGTGTGAGCTCTCCTGTCATTGAGTTGACTTTCATCCTATGACGTGGCGAGCGTGATGTGCTGTCTGGGCGTCATCCCCCACACCCTACATCCACATTTATCGAGGTCAATGGCATCATATGACGTGGCGAGCATCATCAACCACACTTCAACCCCTCCTTAGATTGGACAAATTTTCATCCTGAGACATGGCAAGCGTGCTGTGCTGTGTGGCCCTGGCTAGAGGAGGTGCAAGACGAAAACATCACGCTGAACAGCAAACTGGAGATCTTGGAGGCTCTAGAGATGGACATGGCTTCGGCCGAAGCATCGCTGGAGCTCCAGGTTGAGACCCTGACGGCCACCGTGACCAAAGATCGTACCAGCGCGACCAAGGATCGCGAGGAGTTCAAGACTATGCTCAAGGTGGGGACGGAAGCTAAAATGCTCGCCACAGAGCGTAGCCTACTCTACTCTACGGTACACGCCCCTCTACTTTAAACTCAGTGTAAGGGTGACACGTCACCCTTTTCTCCTCGAAATCGAGAGTCTGTTTGCCCAAGGATGGCGACCTGGTCGGAATTTCGGCGAGGCGGTCGGTGGGATTCTCGTAATGGACAGTTCTGATTGGTCGAACGTGTTTCGACACCATAACCTCGATACCAGATCCGACACTGAGTTCAAGAAACTGAGGGGTTCAGTGTGAAGATACCGGATTCCGGAACACCCGACCGACACCCGGCCGACCGGTTTCAGTGCCTTCTCGAGTCGTGAAAAACCCCCAACTATTAAATCAGTGTGATCTAACCCCCAGTTTGTTGCAGTACTTGAGGGAATTGTACCGCGTAGGCGTCATAACGACGCAAATGCCGTTAGTTAGAACGGCTCATCGAGCGGTGTCACTGGCACACGTCGTCCACGGGGTTTGACACCCTCGTTTATCGAGTTAAGCGGCGTCCTATGACATTGGGAGCGTGTTGTCGGAGGTCGTCTCCCCGTCCATCCGAAGAGCTGCGTGTGTGGAGACGTTGCCCTGCGTCCCGGGTGTCATGCATGCCCCTTTTCACATGTACTCCTGCTTTGTGGCACTGGGCCAAGGTGGTGCAGGATGAGAACGCCAAGCTGGTGTACGAGAAGCTGAAGGAGACGAAGAGGGTGGTGGAGGAGGCATCCTCCACCTCCACCCGCGCGCTCACCCAGCTGGAGCAGGCGGAGAAGGAGAAAACCGAGGTGCGGCGGTGCAACTTGAACTTGCTCGACACCAGGGGATGACACTCGTCCACTTTTAAGCTTGACGAGAGGACATTTTGAGGGATGCGTGGGGTGGTGCCGTCCACTTTTCAGCTTGATGGGTAGACCTTTTGAGGGATACGTAGGGTGGTTTGGGTGGTTCCAGTGACAACATTGGCTCAGGATGAGCTGAGAAGTGGACGAGTGGAAGCCCCTGCTTGAACCCATCTTGACACTGCCCGGTCTCAGCGCTCGAAACAAAAATGCGATAATCTGCTTTCAAGTGCTGCTTCCAATTCAGCTTGAGCCCGTAAACCGAGGCGGTCGATTTCATGTCCGGCGGGGCGGCGCGCGAGGCGGTCCTGGCGACGACCATCACGGACCTCAAGGCATGGGGGCCATTCAGAACAAGCACTCGACCGACGCTGAATCGACTCCTCCTCTTCCACGCGTCTGTATGAGCAATCACCCTGAAGGTGTGTTACGCTCCGATCTCGGTCGAGTGCTAGTTCTCAATGACCCTCCTGCCCTGACATGGGCGTTATTGATAACGAGCACTCGATAGACGTTGAATCAACTAATCGTAATCTTTTGTCTGAAAGAGCATTCACCCTGAAGGTAAGTCATGCGGGCACGTCCGATCTCAGCTCGATCGATTGATATCAATGACTCTTTCGCGAGGCGGGCAAAGCTCAGCTGGAGCTGGAACTCGTGGGCAAAGAGAGAATGTGGGGCCTGAAATTGGCGAGCGATGGACTGGCGCTCGAAGCTAAGTTGGCAAGGCCCGGTATTAGTCAATGAAATAGATCACTTTTCTGATCCCCGTACGGAGGGATCCAAATCCGAATTCAATTCCAATTCCGGTGTTTGCTGTCTGGCAACCAGACTGAAATACAGGATTGGGATCACAGTCCAGGTATCCGTGCAACTTTGAGGAGGATTGAATATGGCTCCCCTCGGTTCCCAACAGGTTGCTTGTGTCGCGACCGGTTGTGGCCTGACTGTTTGCTCGCAATGCATAGGTACGCACTGCGGATGCACGCGTATGATCGCCATGTGCTGCGTGGGGTGTGCAGGGGTGTGATTGAAGCCTTGCATTTGTTCTGGGCCGTACGAACGGGCCGCCGAGAAGGTGGCGGCGATCAAGCTCCGAGATGACAAAATCGTGCTACTGAACCAGACCGTCGACAGCAAGGTCAAGGTAGGGTCTGGCAGATGCAGATCGCCACCACATCGACAAGTCTCATGAACTATCGTTTCTGGAGGACAGTGGCATCTTCCACACGGTCCAGACCCCTGTACCGTAAGAAAATGAGGGGACAATGGCGCCAAGACCTCGATTCGACAAAATGGTCGAATTGAGGGGTTATTCACTCAGGCGAAGCGAGAGCTCAGTCGGCTGGGTGTCCGTCAGTTGTTCCCGAATCCAGGAACGCCTCACTCAAACCCCAGGTTTATTATGGTAGAGACGGTCGGCGCGAGTAAGTATGGCAGACGCTGATCGCCACCTCATCGAGACGTCTTATGAACCATCATTTCTGGATGACAGTGGCATCCTACTTCGCAGTTCTAGGAACTGTGCAAATGGTGCATTTCGAACCCCTTTCACGTGAAAGACTCTGAACGCACATGATGATACGTGAGTCATAGACCAACCAGAGATCACATTACGGAGAGCGATTTCATCCAGCTCTACTCGTACATGGATATTCTACGAACTCGCCAATCCTAGTCCAAATATGAGATGCACCATTTGCACAGTCCCCATATCCATGTACGAGTAGAACTGCATAACATCGTTCTCCATGATGTGACGTCTGGTCGGTCTATGACGCACGCATCATCATGTGTGGTCACAGTCTTTCAGGCAATATCTACCAGGCCCTAGGACAAGCTCCGCCAAACAGACCTGGAGGAGTTCAAGACGTTGCTCAAGATCATGCAGGACGAGAACGCCAAGTTAGTAGGGCCTGGTAGAAGCTGCACGCCACGTCATGGGATGGTGGTGAACTCAAGAAACGAGGGTTCTTAAACTCAGTGTCGGCGTGACATGTCCCTCTGATCTCCTCGAGATCGAGGGTCTATTAACTCAAAGATGGCGACGCTGTCGGACTGTCGGCGATCTGGTCAGTGGGATTGTCGAAATGGACAGTTATGATTGGTCGAACGGGATTCGATACCAAATCTTCGATACCAGACCCAACACTGAGTTCGAAAGACTCTCGCCCATACATTTTCAGCCTCCCATGTACGGGAGGCTGATTTACAGTCCAAGTTATATGAGCGACCATCTGTGTACTCAAGAAAACTTCTAATCCCCGTTTGCCCCCTCCAGCTGATTTGCGACTATGCGTGAGGCCCTATTTGTTGGTGAACGAGAAGCTGTTGGAGTCATCCTCCATCTCCAGCTACGCCACCACGGCAGGGGCTCACACTCGTACATTTTTGGGCTCCACGTAAGTGCTTTCTGTGGGATACGGGATGCATTCAGGGGTTGTTTAGGGGATGCGTAGAGGTTGTCAAGTGGTATTAGGGGTCTTTAGGGGTCTTTAGGGGTCTTTAGGGGTCTTTAGGGGTCTTTAGGGGTCTTCAGGGGTCTTTAGGGGTCTTCAGGGGTCTTCAGGGGTCTTTAGGGGTCTTTAGCGGTCTTTAGGGGTCTTTAGGGGTCTTTAGGGTGCATTTTGTGTCAGAAATGGCTCAGGTTGAGATGCATAGTGAACGAGTGTAAGCCCCTGGACGACGGCGATGGAGCAGGCGGAGAAGGAGAAGACCGAGGCGATCGACATCATGGCGCATGGCGCGGAGCGCGAGAAGGTCATGGTGGGGCGCCTCAAGTCAAACACACATGTCGTGCTTCCCAGCGCTATAGCCTAATCGTAACATTTGAGGTGCTGGGTGAAATTTGAGGAGCCCTAACGATCAAACCCAATGAAAATACGAAAACACATGAGACCCTCTATAGACCCTCGCTCTACTTGAACTTGCGCCCCTACATCATGGAAACTCTGATCGCGAACCTTAGGGCGTCGAAAGCAGCGCTGGAAATGAAGGTGACCACTTACTACAAGGAGTCCCTGGTGTTCGATAGCGAGAAGAAATCTGACGCGAAGAAACTGAAGGAAAAATATGGAATCAAGGAGAAGGAAATGTTCGGTCTGATGGAGGATGCGGTGGCGGCGCACGGGAAGGTGGGGATGAGTACACAGCTCACGCCACGTCATGCTCGCCACGTCATCCACATTAATGTGTACTGGTGCTCGCCACGACATCCATCTTAATGTGAACTGGTGCTCGTCACGTCATCCACCACACTGTATACCGGTGCTCGCCACGTCGTCCACCACATAGTGCACCGGTGCTCGCCACAGCATCCATTCTAATGTGTACTGGTGCTCGTCACGTCATCTGCCACACTGCGTACCGGTGCTCGCCACGTCATTCAAACATTATGTGGTGGCGAGTGCCTCTTAGGCTTTCGAAGATACTGTCTATCGGTGCTCGCCACGTTATCCACACACTCTGACGTGGCCAGTGCATATTATTTGGCTCTCGCAGAAGGAGAGCGATCGCGCCAAGCAGCTCGAGATTATGATCTCGGAGTGCAAGCTGGGTGTTCCGGACGCTCGGAGCTTCTTCGAAGATGTGGAAGAACGGCCCGAGATTGAGGCCGCCTCCCGGCTCAAGGCAGGAGGGTTATTGAGAACAAGCACTCGACCGACGCTGAATCTCCTCCTCCTCCTCGAAACGTGTGTATGAGGGGGTAATTGAGGACAAGCACACGATCGACGCTGAACCTCCTCCTCCTCATCCGCGCGTATGTATGAGGGGGTTCTTGACAACAATCACTCGATCGACGCTGAACCTCCTCCTCCTCCTACGCGCTTTTGTATGAGCGTTCACCCTGAAGGTGATTCATGAGGGCACGTCCGATCTCGGTTTCAGTGCTTGTTCTCAATGACCCTCCTGCAAGGCGGAGGAGGCCCAAGACCTGCTGGACGTGGGGCCGGGCTAAACCCTAAACCCTAAACCCTACACCCTAAACCAAAAACTGATGCTCGCCACGTCATCGCTCACAACACACCCTGTTTACTTCAATTACACTTCAGTGTTTCGCTCATGCCGACACCGAGTCCAAATGACATCCTATAAGATGCTCTTCACGTCTTTCATCACCACATGAACGCTCGTTTCTTCAATCTAGCTTTAGTGTTTCCCTCGTGCCAACACCGGCTCTAAATGACATCCTTTGACGCGACATCATATAGACGCTCATATTTCAATTGAACCTTGGTGTTTCGCTCGTGCCGCCAGCTTACATCGAGTTTACGATGAATGTCTACGATGTGGCGAGCACTGTATGTACCGGCCCGGGCAACGGGTGAGACAGAATGAGCAGGATGCAAAGGACGAGGCACGGAGGAAGGCGGCGGCTGCCAAGGATGCTCGAATCCAGCGGGCGAAGGCGGCGGCGGCGTCGAAGGACGCGGGGACCGAGAAGGAAGGCATCGCTGCCGCCGCTGCGGCAGACGAAGAGGCTGCCGCTGCCGCTGCCTCTGCGGCCGCCGCCGCCGCCGCTGCTGAGGAGGATGCTGCGATCGTCGCTGCCGCCGCCGCCGCTGCTGCTGCCGTCGCCGAGAAGAAGCAGGCTGCCGCCGCTGCCGCCGCCGCTGCCGAGAAGAGGAAGACTGCTGCAGCCGCCGCCGCTGCCGCTGCTGCCGCTGAGAAGGAGACTGCTGCAGCCGCCGCCGCCGCATCTGCCGCCACCGCTGCTTCCGCCTCCGCTGCTTCCGCCTCCGCCGCCACCCCCACCAAATTCATCCCTGCCTCCCCCAATAACACCCCGGCTGCCCCCGCCGCCGACGACGACCCCGCCGCTACCCCGCCCCGCCAGAAGCGACCCGCCAGGCGAGCTGACTCCAACGCCGCCCCGGTCATGGAAGTAAACTCTGAGACCGTGGTAGGGCCTGCCAGTTATCGCTCGCCACATCATCGACACGCATTTTGAGAGAGAGACGCTGCGGCGTGTATAAGGAGGCACCAGGCTTTCGCCCTGACCCCCGTGTACCGACACGCATTTCAAAGCATCGTTTATTGAGCTACATGGCGTCCTATGACGTGGCGAGCAATACCTGCTAGTTCCATTGCCGCCATGTCATCCAACGCATTCGAACCCTCGTTTGTTCACTTGAACGGTGTCAGATGACGTGGCAAGCAACATATGCCGGGCCCTATAGCACGGCGAAGACAGCGGCGGCAAGGATGGTGGCAAACGCAACAGCGGCGGCGAGCACAAATGGCGAGCCCAATGAGGTAGCGACACGTCACATGAAGGATGCTCGCCACGCCGTCACACTGAACTGTTTTCTAACGTTCATCGAGCCCCAAGGTGCATTACATGGTGCGCATCAACCCACCCCTTCCGCCATTCCAAGAGGACCACTTACTGAACCCTTCTTTCTTGATTCGAATGTCATCCTATGAACGTCACGTAGAACACGCGCGCCACGTCCTCCATCGCATTGTGCGAACCCTTCTTTCTTTAGATATGTTGTGGCATATGATGAGGCGTTCATGATTTGCTTGGCCCTCGATGAAGGTGGCACAGGAGGAGTATTACTTTTGGCCGACCGCTCCGGAGGGTACCGCTACCGTCGCCGCGGCTGAGAAGCAAGCTGCCTCCACTGCCGCCGCTGCCACTACCGAGGAGGGGTCTGCCGCCGCCACTGCTGCCGCCGCCGCTGCCGCTGCTGCTGATAAGGAGACTGCCGCCGCCGCCGCCACCGCCGCCGCCGCCACTGCCGCCGCCACTTCCGCCGCCATCACCGCGGAGGAGGCTGATGCCGCCACTGCCGCGGCCGTCCCCGCCGCCACCGCCGCCCCTACCAATCCCTATAACCGGACCGCTTCCACTGCGGTGGAGGAGGGGTATTACTTTTGGCCGACGGCTCCGGAGGATACCGCTGCGGCCGCCGTGGCTGAGAAGGAAGCTGCCGTCGCTGCCGCCACTGCCGCTACCGAGAAGGAGGCCGCCGCCACTGCCGCCGCCGCCGTCACCGGGCAGGAGTCTGCCGCCGCCGCTGCTGCCGCCGCCGCTGCTGCTGCTACTGAGAAGGAGACTGTCGCGGCAGCCACCATCGCCACTGCTGCCGCCGCCGCCACCGCCACCGCTGCCGCCGCCATCGTCAATGCCTCCGTCACCGCGGAGGGGGGTCACGCCGCCATCGCTGCGGCCGCCCCCGCCGCCCCCGCCGCCATCCCCGCCTCTGCCTCCCCCTATAAGCCCCCCGCTTCCACCGCAGCGGAGGAGGAGTATTACCTCTGGCCGACCGCTCCGGCGGAGGAGGAGACGGATTCGGAGGAGGAGTCTTCGTGGTTTTAGGAGCAAACGGAGTCGTGGTTTTAGTAGGAGTAGAAGGAAATGTGGGACTCGATGAAAACTAGGCTCAAGAAGACGCCGCTTCTAGCTAGAGCTAGTGCCTACAACAAAATGAAGATATGCTCACTTGAGGATATAAATGAGATGTTGGGTCTTTTTATGTGGACGATTTCTAGACTGTCGACGTTCAACCGCGTTCGTCGTCTGCACGTTGTCTTGTTGGCGGCTCTCCTCACCCTCAAGGTGCCGGACGCCGAGCACCGTCTGTTCCTTCGCAGAGCCACCGTCGGCCTCCCTGTGCATCCGCTATACGCGAGCTCACTCGTCGCCATCACGGCCCGTCGTCACCCTGCTTGCCTCGTCATGGGTTATACTCCCACGATGCGTTGTGGCGGGCGGCGAGGTCTGTCTTACTGTGTGGGGGGGGAGCACACAGGTCAAGGCTTGAGCCAAAAAGGGAAAAGTGAACATTGGAAAACCTCGGCCAGCTTCCTGCTCCCTTGCATGGCAGTGCTTCCCCCTTCGCTCACTATGTCATGTGGGTTAGCCGCCGCCACGGGGTTCACGCGGACGGGCCCGGAATATGGTCGTTGGGGGCAGAGGTGAGGCTAACGGGTTGCGGGTGTTGTCAGTGGATGTGTCGTTTGCTCCTGCTGCGTGCGTGGCGTGAATATTGGCATCGTTCACTAGTCAATTTCATTTCAGAATTTCTCTTGTTGTTTTGTTACTGACAGCTGCCACTGAGTCACTCGCTTTCATTCGCATTGACCGGCCCGTCTCCGGCGCAGCCATCGCAACCCCTGCCAACCGCCGCCTGATGCTTCTCCGTGACCACCGCCGCCTCCGCCTTTCTCACCACCGCGACCGCCATCGCCCCACCGCCATCATGAAGCGCGTTTATCGTGTTCATTCATCGTTTCTAATCATCGAGTCCATACATCATCGAGTCCATACGTTCGCCTGCGATGCCGCCTTCGCCGCCTCCACCAGAGCTGCTTTCAGCTCCCACGTGCCCGCCGCCGGTATAGTGCCGCCTCCACACGAAGGCTAGGGGGAAAGCCTGGTGCCTCCTCATACACGCGGACGCGTCTCTCTCTCATCGCTGCCTCAACCATCGCCGCCGCCGTCGTTGCCACCGCCGCCGGCGGTTGCCTTCTCCTTGTCAACCTCAGTTGTCGCCGCCACCACCACCAACATCACCACAACCACCTCCACCAACCCCACCATCTCCACCACTTCCACCACCTCCACCACCTCCACAACCGCCACATATCTACCCCTCCAGCTCAGCCACCACCAGCGCCGTGGTTACCACCACCGCCGCCGTCACCGCCAGCTCCGCGCCGCCGTCAGTTGTTGTCGGCGATGTTTGTGCGGGCGCTAGTTGTTGTCGCTGTTGTCCGTGCTAGTTGTTGTCGGCGCGATTGGGATCCGCGAGGTTGGCCGCCGTGCCGAGCCACGTCGCCGCGAGCACTGCGATCTGCACCGCACCCTCACCATCTAAGCAGGGGCTTACACTCATTCACTTCTCAGCTCAACGTGAGCGCTGTTTATGGGATCGGGGGTACGCTACGGGATTGTGTAGCCCGTGTTAAGCGGGTGTTAGGGGGTGTTTATGGCGTCTAGGGTGTTTTTGTGTGTCAGACACGGCTCAAGTTGAGCTGAAAAGTGAATGAGTGTAAGCCCCTACTTCTAAGTAGCACACGCCGAGGCGGAATCGGGCGCGGGCGAGCCCTTGCACGGCTGCCTTGCGCCACCACGCCGCCGCCGCCACCCTGTCTTGCGCCAGTCCCTCCCTCCCGTCGTAGTAGAGGTTGCCGAGTCGGAACTGGTCGTCCGCCTCGCCTTTCTTCTCCGCGACCCGGCGCAGCTTCTCCGCGTGCTTGTTCGGCGCCATCGCGACCCTCTCTCCTCCAGATCCACCTCCGTAAAACCAGATCCAACGCAATGGGACACCCAGCGTTGATGACCTGCAGCGTGCGCGGCGCGGTGAGAAGTGACCGCGCGGCTGTATGTGCGCCGCCTTCGTTGTGGAGGGTGAGCTCATACAATCAGGGGACCGACCGACCACCAGACTGGCGGAACGCCTCGCTCCAGCTCGTGGCCCAGTTTGAAGTTGCAAGCGAGGAGACGGCTGCTGCTGTGTGTGATGTCGCCGCCCGAGGGGGAGGGGGCGTGGGGTGGGTGCTGCAGGGTGATGAGGCGAGTTGGCGTGGACGGTTCCAAAATACTACACGCGTGGTGTGTGTCCATCATACAATGTTTGGAGTCAATATTAACACCGGGGCAGCAACGAGTACTACTGAACTATGGCGTGGCAACATCTACAGTTGCATCATCATCATGCCCGTTGTTGTGACCTGCGCTTGTCGTGCGTAGTAGACTAATTCGGGTGTGTGCATTCGTATTGTGAGAAGCTAACTCAGTTGACCGTCCGAGGGCGTGTGTGCCCCCGGTGATTCATGCCACCGCCGCCATTCTCCCCGCGGCCGCTCTTGCTCGGAGCCTGCGGTGATATGTGCAGGCCTTGCGGTAGCCGCAGTCGGTATCCTCGGCGTCTCAGTGTCCGTGTCGTCGTCCCAGGTTTTTTTTGTTGTTCAGCTGTTCAGGTGCTGCGGCTAATTAGTTGTTCACCGCGAAGTGGGTCAAGTGCGCGTCTGTACAGTGGGTTGTGCCACCGCCGGGCGTCCACGCGGGTGAGGAGCCGCTCTACTTGCAGCGGTGGCACTGGCAGGGACCGCAGTGGGGCTCGTGTTCCTTCCAGTGCGCTGCCTGGCACGAGGGGTTGCAGTAGCGGGCCGTGCTGAGGCCCGTAGCGGACCGGCAACCCTGGCACGCGCGGCTGGCGTTGCGGGTGCCGCATGCCGCGCACGCCTGGAGTTCCTTCAGTGATTCGATGGGACGTCTGCCGGCTCAGTCATTGTGTGCCGAGTCGAAACATCGGAGACTTAGACACAGCAGGTGGTAACGAGGTGGCGGCGGCGGCGGCGGGGAGACGGCGGCGAGTGAGCCTGTGGACGCATCGATCACAACACGCTCGCGGCACCCCTTTAGGGTTTTTAGGGTTGGTTAGGATTAGGGTTTGCGAGTATGGTTTGGGGTTTCGGTACTGACCCCTCGTACTCGTGCTCGTCGTGCTCGTGTCCCGGGGATGGATGCAGAACGAGCCGCGGGCCATTCCTGTGGCACAGCGCCGCGCGGGCGCCTCACGACGCCAACCGGCCATCAACTACCGGCGGGACGGCAGCACCGGCCTACGTGCTGCTGCGGAACCAACATAAGAGGCTGTCGTGCAAATCGCATTCTGAAAAGATTCCCATTCAACTCAAGTAACGAGGGTTCACAATGAGTGTCGATGACATGGCGAGCACTGTCTGCCAGGCCTTACGTCGAGGGGACGGACAATCTGGTAGGGCCTGGCAGATATTTTTCGCCAACGACGTCAAAGGATGCCATTTAACTCAAGATACGAGGGTTCAAAATGCGTTGGATGACGCGGCGAGCAATATTTGGTGGGCCCTAGAATATGGTGGCGTCGTACGGTCCGGCCGACCTGCTGTCCGTGGACTCCCCAGTTGGGCCGGCCAAATACTGCTCGACACGTCATAGGCTGCCGTTAAACTCAAGAAACGAGGGTTCACAGTGCGTGTCGATGACGAGGCAGGCAATATCCGTCATATATACGAGGCAGGGTCAGCCTAAAAAGTGCATTAGCGCTTAGCGCGATATGATGTATTTGAAAGGTGGTCTTCTTTGTCTTTGAAACCAAAATGACACTTGATCGCAGTTAACCCAAGATCGGTTGATCCAAGGATTCGCGATGCGAAAGGGGATCTTGAACGCGATTTCCCCGCGCCGTCGCGCGCGTACACGACGTGGCGAGCGCGCGGGGGGGGCTTTTGAAGGGCGTACCTCAGGGTGAATGGGTGTCCGTCGCGTGTTATGACGATCTTGAGGATGTTCGGTGGAATTGCCGCGAGATGTGGCCGACGCGCGGAACGGACCCTTCCGTACAGTGACCGCGCGGACCGTCTGAAATCGAATATCGTATTTTCAAAGCGAGACTCCTATCAACGGCGCGGGCATTTGACCGTATGTAAGGTTGCATTCTTTAGGCTGACCCTGCCTCGTATGAGTCGTACATCGGGCGCCCTACGCAGTTCTGGTGGGGGGGGCAAATGGGGATGGCGCGTCGCGCGGTACGGGCACGATCCCTGTCCATGCGCCATACTAAAATCAGCCTGTTGAGCATGCCGGATCGGCATGTTGACCTCACTGTGAATTTATATGGGCGACCATCTGTTGACTCAAGAATTCAAACTCCAAATCCTCGTGTGCCCCCCCCACCAGAACAGCGTGGCGTGTTTACCGGAATGGGTGTATTTGAAGTTGTGGCCCTACAGCTAGGATGCACCCGCGCCCGCGTCGCCCACCCTCACACCGTCCCTCTCCAGCGCTCGCTCCCGCCGCCACAGGATGAACCCATATGTACACGAGAAAGATTTGCCTACAACAGATGACGACGACACAAACGATGATGCACAAGGGCACGTCTGAAGATGGCCTCATAATACATAAGGTACACGACACGACGGGCACCCGGACATCGCGTGCGTGGATGCCCGGCTCCGTCCCCGGCTCGGGGGGGGCGGTGAAGGCGGGGGTGTTGGAGTTGGGTGCGGGGCCCGCATGGCAGCACGTCTCTCGTCTGGCCGTGGCGCCCTCATAGGTCGCATCCAACAGGCGGCGAGTCAGACCCGAACTTGCTTGACGATGATGAGAACATACGTTTAGAAAACATTTCTGTAAGATTGCGGCGTGCGCGTGTGCTGCAATCGCTCGAAGCACGCTTACCGGATCCGACGGGAGCTTGCGGCTTCGATCAGATTGCTCATAAAGAACAGCCAGTACTCGCACCCTCTTCCGAGAAAATTAGCATCGTCACCTGACTGTTTGCTCATAGTGTACCGGTAGACAATCGCCTAACAGTTATGAAAAGCGATACGGTGAGCCCCGGGCCCGTCCACTAAGTCCTCCTCGACACGCTTCCACCGCCCGCCTCACTTTGCCGCGCGCAGCTTGCTCTCCGCCTTCCAAAACCGTATCGCTCGTTTCCGAGGACTGCCTGCGCCCGCCCGAGTATCACTACATACACCATGGCCAAGTATCGCATCGCCCTCCTGCTCCTCTGCGGCCTCGCGCTCGCCGCCGCCACCGCCGCCGCCGCCGAAGGCGACACCGCAGCGACGGATGCCGCCGCGAACGAGGCAGAGGCTTTACTAGCAATTCTAGCTTCACTCACGGGTGTGTCCCCCAAACGCTCCGAAGCCACGCCCTTCACGTAATTCGCCGTGTTCGCACCCATCCCGTTCGCCTTCAGCGCCTACCTCGCGGGTCGCGGAGGCAGGCCGCTGAGAGTCCTCGAGGGAAAGCAACGCCGTTCCCCCAGCGCGCTCCCTGCCGCCCGCCCACCTCGCGCTCGCCTCGCGCGACACGCACCGCGATGGATGGATCCCCGCGATCAATCGCGGAGGTTCCCCTTACTACACCGCGCGCGCGCGGCGGCCGCTGGCCGCTTGCCGCGTCCCCGAGCTCCGTCGCGGCGAGGGGTGCCCCAGGGTAGGGGGTTTCCGAGAAAAAACGTGTCGTGGTATGGAGCTTTCGGCTCGTGTGCGACGCCATCGCTTTCGGCACTCCCGTGCGGCGTTTCCGCTCGCGAGTGTTTCCTGCCCGCGCGCTCCTCCCGCGCGTGATGCGCTCGATGCCCGCCGCCGCCGCCGCTGCGGCCACCGCCGATATGCGTGTTGCCGTTGTCCAGGGCTCAACTCGTCAACTGTCAGCCTTCCCCCCGCTGCAACCTGTACAACACAACTTCAACCCTCGAAAACGCTCTCAATCATGTTGAGCTGAAACGGAGACCGGGAGCGTCGGATGCGTTCGACGAGTTCGGTGCGTTCGACACGATTGATGCGTTTGTTGCATGTGATGCATGCCGCCGCCTCCGCCGTAGCCGCCGCTTCACTCAGCGCCTTCCCCGATACCCCGAGTCCGACTAAATACTTGTTGAAAAGCGGACACGACTATCTACTTGTTGAGTGGTTGTTCAGGTTGTTGTTAATGTTGTTGCGTGATGACTGCTCGCTCACGACTGTTTGGACGTGGTGGTTGTGGGTTGGGTTGCGCAAGTTGAAACGTTGGAACTCGAGTTGAAGGTACATTATGCTAAATTGATTTCAAATTTTGCTTTCGATTGCGCCGCTACAGTAGTGACCCACCAATAACGACGACGTAACTCAATCTCGTGGTATGCTTGTCGTTATCTTACCTGCAGGTTGTCGTTGCATGAGGCACTAAAACAATACGCAAAAAGTAAGGCTCCGCAATCAAACCTTACTCCATACCGGGTTCGAACCTACGACGTCGCGATGGTGTACCGATGTCTCAACCCACGGGGAGACATTTCGGACAAAGTTTGGAGCAATTTGGGCCTTTTCAGGGTTATAACCAGCCCCACATACCCTCGAAATTTAGGCCCTTGTCGTTGAACATACCGTCGTCGGTAGGCGAAATCTACCCTCTTGTCGTTAACAGGCGTCGTCGTTATTGGTGGGCCAATACTGTACTATACATGTGGTGGAGTTTATCATTCCCAGTGCCGTCCCTTTTTATTTCCTCGAAATCGAGGGTCTATTTACAAATTAATCATAACCCGTCAGATTTCCTGCAGCTGGTCGGCAGGAATTCCGCTTAAGGCGGTTATTATTGGTCGAACGGACTTCGATACCACAACTTTGATACCAAACCCGACACGCGCATATCGCATACCCAGATATATCTCGTATATTAGGCGGGGTGATCTTGCTACACGCCCGCCTGCCAGATATCGCTCGCCACGTCCTATGATGCCATTCTTCAAGTGACGAGGGTTCACATTGAGTGTCGATGACGTGGCGGGCAATATCTGCCAGGCCTTAGGCCGAGGGGACTGACAATCTGGTAGCACCTGGCAGATATGTCTCGCCTCGTCATAGCATGCCATTTAACTCAAGAATCGAGGGTTCAAAATGCGTTGGATGACGTGGCGAGCGATGTTTGGCAGGCCCTAGAATATGGTGGCGTCATACGGTCCGGCAGACCTGATGTCCCTGGACTCCCCAGTTGGGCCTGCCAGACACCGCATGACACGTCATAGGATGCCGGTTAACTCAAGAAACGAGGGTTCACAATGCGCGTCGATGTCGATGACGAAACGGGCAATATCTGGCTGGACGGTGTAGACTGCCGTTTGACTCAAGAAACGAGGGTTCACAATGCGTGTCGATGACGAGGCGGGCAATATCTGGCAGGACGTCATAGGGTGCCATTTAACTCAAGAAACGAGGGTTCACAATGCGTGTTGACGACGAGGCGGGCAATATCTGGCTGGACGTCGTAGGATGCCGTTTAACTCAAGAAACGAGGGTTCACAATGCGTGTCGATGACTATGACGAGGCGGGCAATATCTGGCAGGATGTCATATGATGCCACTCATGAAAACGAGGGTTCTAATGCGTGCGTGTTGATGACGAGGCGGGCAATATCTGGCAGGTTCTACTCACCGGAGTACAAAAAGGGAGACTGGCTGCTCGGTAAGCGCCGGGGGCGCCGCTGCCTCCCCTGACTGTTTGCCCATACAGGGAGTCAACGGCGGTCACCCACCATGCCCTTACAATCATCCCCGTTTTCAGCTTAAAGTTGAGCCGTTTATTCCCTCACCCACTACTAGAGCTATACTTGAACGAGAGACGCGTCAGCGTGTATGAGGAGGCACCAGGCTTCCGCCCTCCCCCCCATCCACTCTCTCCTTGAACCCTCGTTTCTGAGTTTATTGACCGTTTCTGAGCGGACCGACGGCGCATGCCGTTTGAAGCGAGCGCCGGGCGTCGTCCGGGCCTTGTTCGTGGGGCACTCGACGTATTTCGACGCGCCGCCAGAATGGAAGAAAACCTTCAAGCGCGGCTTCGGCGACTTGCACGGCAACGCGTGCGGGTACGTCATCAAGGGCGCGGGGGTGGAGTCCATCACAGACCTGCCCTTCCCCATCGACACTGTGGCCGCCATCTCCGACTTCGACGGCAGGGGCTTACACTCGTCCACTTTTCAGCTCAACCTGAGCCGTTTCTGACACGAAATACACCCTAAACACCCCCTACTTCCCCCTAACACCCCCTAAACAGCCCATAAGCAGGTTCTAAATGTACCCCCTATCCCACAGAAAGCGCTTACGTTGAGCCGAAAAGTGGACGAGTGTAATCCCCTGTTCGACGGCCGCTTCCACGAGGTAGGGGTCCTGACTCAGAAGACCCATGCAGTGATTACATCATTCAATATTGGGCTAGATAGTAGAGGTAGAGGTACATAAACAATCAAGGCAAGCATGCTTCTGTGGCCTTGTAACTTGGGCGCGTGCGGGAGCTGCTACGAGTTCAAGTGCTTGACCGGCCCGCTGATCTGGGACTACTCCCAGAAGCGCATGCCGTACGAAGGCAAGGGCGAGTTTGCGTTTTACGACATGGCAGGGGGGGTCTTGAGAGCAAGACACATCACGCACTTATCCGACGTTATGTTCCGACGAACCGAGTCTGGCAATCACCCAGAAGGTCAGTCGTGCTCCGATGTCCGCTATCGGTTCGACTGCTTGTTCTCAGTGACCCTCCTGCGTGGCGCCGGAAGCGAAGGACACGCGGGTAGGGCGGTGAAGTTTGACACGTCTTGAAACCAGTGTTGGAAGCACATGGTTTCAGCGCTTCAATCTACAATATGATCAACCGCTTTCAAACGGTGCTCTCAATTTCAACTTGCGCCGCTACATCCGGGCAGGGAGTTTACTGTACTGAGAACAACATTTCCTGCTCCAACCACCTTGAATTTTCATATTGAATCGACCAACGTCTGTAATTCTGTATGCGCAATCACCCTGAAGGGTATTCATGCGGGCACGTCCGATATCGGTTGGAGTGCTGCCAGTACCTTGTTCTGAATGACCCTCTTGCCGGGGGCGCACGATACCAGCAGAGAACGCGGTATGGGCCGGCGTGTTCTTAAGCAGAAAACTGCTCAAAACATCACAGGATGCCATTTAAAACTCAATAAACGAAGCTTGGTTTAAAGTGTGTTGGAAGGAAATTTTGGGAGCAATTTCTTCCAGGCTCTAGAACGCGGTGCGGTCAGACGGGGGTGAGAGGGGCGGCGCCGTGTCCCCGCCCGACCCCGGCGGCGCCGGCGACATGTGGGAATACACGCGGTGCTGGGACCAGTCCATGAGCATCGTGGTGCGAATCATCGACATCTGCCCGTGTCAGTATCCCTCCGACAAGTCCGGCACTTTGCTGCGGTACGGCCACATTCTTCATTAAAATAAGGGTGCATTTAGAGGAAGTATCAGAAGTTTCCTTGCCTGGCAGACATGTGTCAAAATTGGAAGGCGAATAATAACAACCTATGAGAAGGGGGTATTCAGCCCGCACGCCTCGTGGGATATGTCGTGAAACTCAAAAGACGAGGGTTTACAATGTGATGTATGCTGTGGTGAGCGTAGATTCGACTTGCATTACTGTAATATAGGAGTTTACATGCCATAAACCACGTTGGCTCTCTGCTGCGGGCCCATCCCGCACTTCGACCTGAGCTACTGGGCCGCCGAGAAACTGGCGCACCCCATCCAGGGCAGGGGTGTTTAGGTGATGTTTAGTGGGTGTTCAGAGGGTGTTCAGGAGCTGTTTAGGGGGCGTTTAGGGAGTGTTTAAGGGGTGGTTAGCCGGCGGTGGATGACCTGGCGAGCCCTGAGTCACGTCGCTTAACTCAAGGATCGATGGTTTTACTACAGGTGGTGGGGAGGGATGACCTGGCGAGTCTGAGACCTGATCCCTGGCTTGCTACAGTGGCGCAAGTTGAAATTGAAAGCAACAACTTGAAACGTGAAAGCACTTTACCATATTTTAGTTTCAATAGCTGACACATAGGCGCTTTCAACACGGGTTTTGATACTGGCAACCTTCACCGCCCTACCGTGGGACGTGACGTCGTTGGCACGATCTAAATTAATCAAGCGGGTGGCATTTAACTCAAGAAACGAGGGTTTGATACTGGCAAGCTGCGCCGCCCTGGCTCGAGGTAAGATGATGCTCAAGTTCCGCCCCGTGGCAGGGGCTGCCAGATATAATTGCTCGCCACGTCAGAGGATACCATTTAACTCAATACACATACACGAGGGATCTAAATGCGTGTCGGTGTCGATGACGAGGTGGGCTATTTATGGCGGGCTGTGGACTGCAACACACGGCAGCCCGTGGACGCCAGGGCGGGCGCCGCTGCTCGAACCAGCACAAAACACGGCGACGGCGACGCAAACACGAACAATAACAACGGTGCGGAGGACACCGGCAGTGGCGGCGGCGGCGGCGGCGGCGGGACGGCTCGCTCAATCTCGGTGTACTCCGACGGCCCCTCGCCGGGCTGGAACTGGATGGTGTACGGCGACCAGTGGGCTATCCCCGTCCGCCCCGGCTTCGGCGCCGGGGGATCCACCGCTGGCAGGACCCTAAACACCCCCTACTCTTCCCCCCAACCCCCCCCTAAACATCCCCTAACCACCCCCTAAACATCCCCTAACCACCCCCCAAACACCCCCTAAACTTGCTGTTCCAGCGGACCCTGGCCGTCGGGTGCATCAGCGTGCGGCCCGGCGGGCGGGTGGCGCTCTTGTGCATCCGCTGCCAGGAGACCCTCAAGCCCTTCGCGGCAGGGAGGCGCAGGTTGAAACGTGTTGACACCAGTGTTGAAAGCGCCTGATGTCAGCGCGTGAATCTATAATATGATGCACCGCTTTCTAACTTTGCGCTTTTCAATATACCCATTTCGGTAATGGGGCGCCCCATGTACGATCATTATGTATGGCGAATCGACCGTCTATTAACTCATCCGCCAGTGCGCCCCATGTACGATTCTTGGAATGGGACGATATATGGGGAATCGACCGTCTATTAACTCCCCAGCTTTACCGGAATGGGTTTATTTCAACTTGCGGCGCTACATTGCGGGGGCGCAGGCCACCATCCGCATGTGGGTGCGAGCCGAGTGCGCGGGCACCGTGGCGGATGAGCCTCCAGTTTACGTCGGAGTGAGCACCCGAGGTGGCGCGGTGCAGGTTGAAACGTGTTCACAGCAGTGTTGAAAGCGCCTGGTTTCATCTCTTGAAGCTATACTATGATGATCCGCTTTCAAAC
>Ga0307489_10000780_pt1 | contig 20108 bp, 17 predicted proteins | sample SB12metaG_FD_202247 | JGI IMG/M metagenome (GOLD analysis project Ga0307489, IMG submission 202247) | Sea-ice brine microbial communities from Beaufort Sea near Barrow, Alaska, United States - SB 1.2 | ecosystem: Environmental > Aquatic > Marine > Coastal | place: USA: Alaska | collected...
TCAATCTCATTTGATTTAATCCGTTTAGCAAAAGCTTGCTTAGTGACCCTCTGTTTTGCCCAGCTGTTATGATGCACAAATAAATCTGTGTTTCTAATTCGATCGTTGTCGTCATCAGTTTTAAAAAGTGCCTCCTCAATGAAAGTCTTTACAGAATCTGTTTCTTTCCGGTATGATTTAATGGAATCTTTAATTTCACTACTCAAATCGTCTAAGCCTTCAGAGAGATAAACCCCGTACCAATGAAGCAAATAGTGCATGAACGCATTTTCGATACCTGTTAATTTAGTTTTCAGATTTTGATCCTCCTTTTTGTGCAAAGGGTTATCGGGCTCATAGTCGTTACTATCACAGTATTTGAATGGAAAGTTAATGACTACCAGTCGCGCTAACAGCCCGTGATCGACATCTGTAAATTCTGGTAGATGGTTCGTTTGTATAATAGTTTTGTGAGCCGGGTTGAACTGCTCGATAATTTCACTGTATAAAGCACGCGCAGACATTGGGTCATTCCCAGTATTCGTTTTGAATTTACTAGTGAGATATTTGGCTGACCCCTCAGGCTCATGAGTCATACACAGCCGCCGATTTTTCATCGCTAGAATTTCAGGTTCTGCTCCACCGTTGTTTTTCTTAGCGCAAACGAAGAACTCATTGGGCAGTTTGTGGTAGTAATCTCCAAGTGTTTTAATAAGTAGATTATCGAGAGTGCCTTTACCATTTCGCCCGTTACCAACCCAAAAATAGCCCTTTTCTTCTTTATTTCCTCCGCCAAGAAGTGATCCCATATGTTTTTTGAACCAACGCGAGGTTTCGAATGAAGTAAAATATCCATTTACCATTTCATCAATAAAATCGAACTTTTCCTGTTCATAGTTATCGTCAAAATCAAAACGAGTTGTCATACTTACTTTATCTTCAACTGTTCCAGTTCTGAAGGCCATAGCCTCGAGATCGCATACGCCATTTTTGAAGCCTAGCAGATGGTTTTTCGAATCTAAGTCACGATACAGAGTTTCGTTCATAAAATCTTGTTTGGCTTCGGCAACACATCCCATTTTGAAACTGTTGCTTTCGATCATCGCCTGAGCGACCCATAGTTTTTTTCTCTTATCCTCATCAGTTGTGGCTTGAATAACGTCGTACAAGAAACCTTGTAGATACCCTTTCATTTCTTTAGCTATATGCACTTCAGCATCTTTGCTCAACTTTTGAAAGATTCCACCTGTTGAAAGTCGATACCAATTACCATTACTGTATTGATATTTCCAATTGAATCCTTCGTAGAAAACGCTTGCAACGATGGAGTGGTTGATTTGTCCTGTTTGGAGAAATTTATCCATCTCGCTTACTTGATTTACAGTTTTCAGTTTTGCTTGTGTCTCTTTGAAGTATTTGAAGTCACTAAGCTTTAGTAGGTACATTATGCTTGCGAATTGAATGCATTCCAGTGGTTTTTTCTCGAATTGAGCCCAGTGATCAGAGTTAGCAGTGTAACTATATTTATGAGAACGTTCTGAAAATGCGTCGAAAACGCTTTTCTCGAAACCAGAATTGAATAGAGCAGCACCAATTCGTAGCCACGAATCATAAGCATCACAAAATTCGATATCAATATGATTGAGCAAATCCCCAATATTGACGTCGGTGTATACTAGCGGTTTCTTATTTTTCACTTCCTGGAATGGTGCATTTTCATCTTCCTTAATTATTTTCCAGTATGCCTGAGGCTCTAGATGTTGATCTGAATTATAGACAAGGGCATCAGCTCTGCAATAACTCCATTGCCCACATAGAATTTCAATATCTTTATATATCGTTTGAACTCGCTTTGTTGCAACAGTGTGATTTGCTTTGATGAAACAATGAGGTAGCTTCTTAGAAGCGCTTTCAAAATATGGGCAGACATCTTTACAGCGTTCAACAAAGTGTTCGTGATCATGTGTGTCGACATCTATCTGAAAAAAATCGCGTGTATCAATGGCAATATAATCAAAAGCACTTACAATTTTTTGTCTTTGTTCAATAACTTCTTTAGATAATTTTACAAAATCTGTCGACTTTGGCATGTAATTGAGACAGTATTTTGGTGGCTTCTTCTTGCCGTCAATAATGTCAAAATCAATTGGCTCCCATTTGATTCCGTTCTCGTTAAGGTATTCGATGATGGGCTTGCTCTCTGTCGTCATTATTCTCTTGTTATATTATATACACATAATAAATCTTTAAACCAATTTCAAGACTTACATCAAGATCATTTTTATTCGGTGATTTTTTCTTGAATTAATTCTCAAACAAAAAAACAAAAATTACAATTGATGTCACCCCTAGATATTCTATTTATTCGGTATATGTTATTCGGGCTTCTTCCGCCAGCTCTTTCTTAGCTTTACTTTTTAGATAGTATTCCCTGTAATAAGATTTAACATGATCTCGATGGGCGATCTCCCAGATCTGTTTTTTCTTCAGATTTGGGGATTCCTCGTCCATTCGTCGGTTTCTTCCCCTGTTTTCTATGTAGTTTACATCTAACGATTGCACTTTATACACGGAGTATTTGAGCTTGAACCCCGTCGGTACTTCCACTGATATTGTTTGAATCGCCATTTAATATGTATAATATTTTTATCTTTAAATGAATGTGATGTTAAATTTAAATAACCGTATCATTTTTTTGATGTGTGTTCGAGATGTGATGTATTATTTATATGTTTTTATTATTTACTTTTTGAGCGTGTAGTAATAGCAGCCACTTCCTTCTTTTCCTTAGCGGTGAGAGGTTCCGCCAAAACGACTGACAAATACGTAAGTGAAGTTACCAAACTATGCTTCATCATCTGTGCAAGCTTGATACGCTCGTCTGGACTGTATTCAGTGCTTTTTTCAATCATATTTATCTTGAAATCAAGGAATGAATGGCGAAGCAAATTGATAGACCCTGTGTTTTGCGTTTTTGAACCGTCTTTCACTCCCGATTTGGTCAGGAAGCCACTGATCCAAGTACTCTGTTTTTTGGGGCCAGTGAACAGTGGTATATCCGCATCGTCTTTTTGGTTCGCCATGATTTTTTCGATCTGCCTATGCAAATCCACAGTTAAGTTCTTATCTTTTATTTCCGTGTATATGTCGCCGTATAATTTTTGAGTTTTATACTTATACATGCAAACGATGAAGCCAAAATGCTGTTTCGCACTGCCAAAACGTATGATCATATTATCTTTTACTCCATATCTTTCGCTATCTGCTTTAACATTTTGAATTAACTCTTTAATTTTCGGTGAAATAACTTTATTTGGTTCAGATTTTATTGGGAAATCAGACTCTGTAAGATGCCCGGCGTGATCGTAGACTCGTATAGATCCGATATCATCGCGTGAGGGTACTTCTTCAAACAGCTCCATGTATAAATGCTCAGGAGTGCCACGTGGATAGCTTTCTGCTACCTTCGCTTTGATTTCTAACCACGGTGTATACTTCTTGGTCTTTTGGTCGTTAATTTTCAATGCCTGAGTAAGCGGTGTAAATTGATGGATTATGGCATCGTCCATCTTTTTCACTGTAACATCTCTTTTATCACTCATTGAGTCAGTTATATTAAATCCAGGGTATTCTTTGAGAAGTGTATTGAGAAGCTCTATCTTTTGTTGTTGCGTATTGGCTTTGATTTTTTTCAGACCTTTTAAGTCTGAGATGAACTTCTCCACGGCTCCAGGCTCTAACAGTAACGAAAGATCTTTCAAATATTTCTTATTGATATCTTTCAGTAACCCAACTATCTGGCCTTTTCCATTAAACGATGCGCTTTTTACAGTAGTATTCTTATCCAGATTTGTATCAGAGTATACCATTTTGATACCGTAGTGTAGCAATCTTGCCTCTGACAATAGCTCCCCGTTCGGTTTCCGTCTGGAATATTTCAAAAAGTGACCCATTATCTGAGAAACCTCGAACAGATTTTCTTTAGGAACATCAACTATCTGACCTTTGTATTTCTCTTTGGTTTCCTTTTGAACTTTCGTTAATTCCTTTCTGTTCTCTTTTAATTTTAGATAATCCTTTTCGGCTTTTTCAATTAGATCTTCTTTTGTCCTTCTATTAATTTCCATCGCTAACGTTTTGGCGCTTTCAATAGGATAGGGCTCGATTTCCTCTTCTTGTAGTTTTTTCAGGCCAGCTCCCTCTCGCTCCTGATTAACCTCTGCTGGAGTGATGTTATATTTCTGTAGAGTAGAAGGTCTTGGTATAATGCCTGAACGGATCGCGCGAATTCTTTTAAGCCTATCTTCTCTGTATACTTTTTCAGGATTTTTACGATATTTCTTCATGTAGTTAGTTGGCTCTTTTGGCTCCTTTGGTTCCTTTGGTTTGTTATCCGTTTTAGATTTCTTGGGCTTTTTCTCATTTTCCTTTACAGAATTAGATCGTGTAGACACCATTTACTGTATACAGTGATAATAAATCTCACCGCCTTTATTCTTATATTATTTTCTCTGTACACAGTAAAATGGTTATAAAAGGGATGATTGCCTGCAACCCTGTAAAACAAGTTTACGACGAATATTACACGCGTAAGAAGGCGTGGGAAGATATACAGCATTTCATACCTTCTGGAAAGGTGCTTTGGGAGGCCTTCATGTTAAATTCGGCCAGTAGCAGCCCACAGTATTTACAAGAGCTAGGTTTCCAAGTAGAATGGGATACGTCATCTGATTTCTTTCTACAAGAGAAGCGTGAGAATGCCGTCTGTGTTTCCAACTGTCCTTTCAGTCTTAAGAAAGAAGTACTCCAACATTTGAAGCAAATCGGCCAACCGATTATTCTGGTCATCTCGTCTACCGTACTTGATACAAAGTATTTTCTCGAAACTTTTTCGACTGATAAACGAATTCAACTGATTATTAAATCAACCAAGATCCATTATGATAAATATGTAAATGGAACAAAAGTAGAAATGAAAGACAATACATCATTTTATAGTATGTACCTTTGCTGGCAAATAGGGCTGGAATTCGACATCAATTTCATTAAGTGATGTTCTTATTAAAAAGCAAAAACATGAATAAAAATGTTATTGATGAGTAAAACGATGCAAGCAGAATTGACGAATTTTGTAATCCTTTGTATCGCGTCATCTGTGGGTGGAATAACAGCATTAATTGGGGCATTTTCTGCATGCTGTATTAGAAGTAGGTGTACACATATCAAATCAGGCTGTATTGAGTGTGATCGTAGTGTTGTAGACGAGGATAACGCGATGTACAGTCAACCTGCTCCCGCTTCTAATAGAGTATAAAAATGTTTGTTAATATAAATGAGAACTGAATACGAAAAGAAAGCTGTTATTAAATTGCCAAAAGATTCGAACGCATTTGCAATAGAAACGCCCGATCACTTACCGAAACTACATCAACTATGTATCGCAAATGGGAAACGTGGAAGTGGAAAATCAATCGCAATCACACATCTGATACGAATGTACAAAGAAGAACTAGGAAGTGATTTGAGATGTATCATCGTGAGTCCAACATTCGGCTCGAATTACAAATTGTTGTCAGAATTGGGAATAAGTAGAGAAGATGTTTTTGAAGAACCGGATGATGATGAACGTGATGCCTTCTTGGAATGGAAACATCTTAACGAGTATTACAATCAATTTATTGAAACTATAAAAGGGGGTTTTTTTTACCGATCGAACATGGATGATTATATGCTGCAGTATTTCAACCCACTTACGAATCAATTTGAGCGCCCTAAACCAAAGTATAAGTGTTATTTGAAAGGGAAACCACCTGTATTATTTACTTTCATTGACGATGCACAAGACAGTAAATTGCTTTCTACTAACAAAAAAATGCTTCAATTATGCCTACGTCATCGCCATCTAGGGCAGTTACCTCCTCCACAAGGGGGGGCAGTGGGAATGTCGTTATTCGTCAGTACTCAAACTTTCAAGTCAAATGGTGGTTTGAACAAAGCAATTAGATCAAACTGTACATCCCTTATTTTGTTTAAAACGCAGAACATGAGCGAGCTCAAACAAATTGCAGAGGCTTTTAGTGGTGAGATACCAGTTGATCGCTTCTTTCAATTATATGAGCAGGCTACAGAAAAACCACACGATTTTTTGTTTGTTGATTTGCACTATAAGAAAGACTTGCAACCGGCAGGTTTTCGGCAAAACTTCGACACTTATTTGATTCCAGATGGAAAAAAGTCTGAAGATTCTGAAGAAACATCCCATTAAATCTTTCATCAATTCTTTATTTATTTTTATTTAGTTAAACAGAATTTATTATATTATACATGTTAAAAGATGACGGATCAAGATGAAACAGCTCCGATGAAAAAACCATGAAGCGAAGCTCAAATCCAATCACTTGAGAAGGCTAGGGCTAAAGCGCGTGAGCTTAGGACACAGAGGAATGTTATAAGGGAGAAACATGGAATAACTGATGAAACAGATGCGACTCCAGAAGAAACCCCAACTGATGACGCAGAAACTGAAAACACAGAAACTGATGAAGCAGAAATAGAATCGGATGAAGAACCTAAACCAGCAGTCGTAGAAAAGAAAGAGAAACCTGTACAAAAAGAAAAACTTATTAAACCTAAGACAGATCTAGCACCGAAACCGAAACCACAAGTAAAACCACAACAAAGAGATGAATACGTTCCAGTTCCTCAAAACTTTAGAATGATGTCACGCCACAATTACATATTATTTGAAGAGTAAATATTAAAATGTTGGTGTAATATAAATATAAACATGTCAAGCAAATTCCAATATTTGCACGTAAATAGCTCAATGAGATCGAAATCAGGCAGTAATGGAGAAGACGCTAAATTAGAGATCAATATGTCTGGGCACGAAATAAAAGATGTAAAAAGTGTTGCCGTCAAGCAGTTTACCATCAATAATTCCAGTTTCAACATCACTTCTCACAAAGATACTCTGGAATTTGCTATTGTTAGAGAAAAAACTGATGGTATCATTGATTCACAGACAGCAGAAATCTGAACTCAGAAATATCAAATAAAGCAAACTTGAACTCACCTAACTTTCAAACGACCCTTCAACTGAATTCGACTAATGTCCTTCTTCAGCCTGGTGACTTTAATGGTAGCCTTCAAGCATATATCGAACCGAAAGCACCTGAGCAGACTCCACCTGATCTTTCGGGACTGGTTTCGAAACCTGGGGACTATAATGGCGATCTTGAAAGCTATATTCAACTGAAGGCACCTAAACCTGACTTATCAGGGTACGCAGATCGAGATGAGGTTTATGCAACTATTAACTCTGAATTGGGAAATTATACTACGACAGCGGCTATGTTCTCTGAATTGGGTGATTTGTACGGTCAAATAATAAACACTTCTGCATTAGTCAATTATACAAACACAGTTGATCTAAACTCTCAATTAGATGATTACGCAGATCGAGATGAGGTTTCAGTAACTATTAACTCTGAATTGGGGAATTATACTAACACTGCTGATTTAAACTCTCAATTAGGAACTTATGCTACTACAGTTGATATATCAGGACTGGTATCGAAACCAGCAGATTATAATGGCGATCTTCAATCATACATCGAGTTAAAAGCACCTGAGCCTGATTTATCGGGACTGGTATCAAAACCAGCTGACTATAATGGAGACCTTCAATCCTACATCGAGTTAAAAGCACCTGAACAGACTCCACCTGATCTATCGGGACTGGTTTCGAAACCTGGGGACTATAATGGCGATCTTGAAAGCTATATTCTGTTAAAAGCACCTGAACAGACTCCACCTGATCTGTCGGGACTGGTTTCGAAACCTGGGGACTATAATGGCGATCTTGAAAGCTATATTCTGTTAAAAGCGCCTGATCAGACTCCCCCGGATTTATCGGGATATGCAGATCGAGATGAGGTTGCAGGAACTATTAACTCTGAATTGGGGAGTTATACTAACACTGCTGATTTAAATGAACGTTTGTCTGCATTAGAACAAAGATTGTCTGCATTGGAGTCGGGCGGAGGTAACAACACAATTGAAAGCGTCATGACGAGTGAGCGTATTCTTACTCAAGTAAATGATACCTACACTATAGAGGCTGTCGGAGATAATATCGGAAGCAAAGGATGGTATTACAAAATAAATGATGCAGTTTTCAATTTCACAACAGACGCTGTTCTTACTAGATCATTCACCGCAGACTCTGTTCTTACAGTAATAGTTCAAGGAACATCAGGTGCCGAATATACATCTACACTCAATTTAATATATCCAAAACCAACAATCAACTCTGTAAATGTAAGTTCCGGGTACAATAATATATATGTCACGATGGACATCACCGACGTGCAGTATGGATGGAAATCCACAATAGTCAATCAAACAACTTCAGAAGTCATAGAGGTTACAGGGTATCAATATGGTCTAACGGAAACCTTTACAAATATGGATAACGGCGACTGGGTCTATCACATCACAGGTGATCAAGAATTCGTTTCTCAGATTTTCACTTTGAATTATGTGGCACCGATTCCTCCTGTTCAACTTATACAACCCACAGGCGGGTCATTTTTCAACGTACACGATTACAAATACTTCCAAACAACTCCTTCGGGCAGATTTCTTTATGGACTGATAAATAAAAATGAAAACGAACGGTATCTTGATGGTAATTTGAATGATGTCGAATACGATACAATCGAAAAAGCATGGTATGGGGATGTTGGTTCCCAATTTCCCAAAAGGTGGAATGAGGCTGACGGAGAAGCCCTATATGATGTATGGCCTATAACTGCGAATCTGCCTATACAGTTTTGGTACAATGCTGCCGAGAGTTTGAAATTTCAATTTGATGACCCCTATTATGAAGAAACAGACAGCATTATTACAGATATTCCAATTCTCACGCAATTTGATAATAAATACACTATCCAGGTCGTTGGAAATGTCCTTCTGGAAACTGAGGGGTGGTACTACTCAGTCGACGGCGCATCATTCAACTTCACCACAGACACAATTCAAACTAGAAGTTTTACAACTAATCAAACAGTGACCGTAACCGTACAAGGTACATGAGGGTATGAGTTTACAGGTTCGATCGATTTGGTATACGTTGAGCCTGCATATTTCATGAGACTAGTATCAACTGCTGGCGATTTATGGTTTCCCAATTACGATTATTACTATTTTGAAACTACATCCGAGGGCCGCTATTTGTATGGTTTGGTTGAGAAGGGTGCAGAAAATAGACTTAGTAATACTGACGAATGGGATTTAGAATATGACCCAAATAAGAACAAGTTTTATAATATTGGTTCTAGTCCCCCTAGCTTATGGGATACTGATGCTAATGGAAATGGAACATCAGCATTTCCTACTGCGGCCAACATGCAAACGCATTATTTATAAGATTTAAATGACAACTTTATGATTCAATTTGACAATCCGTATTATGTGGCTCCTGAACCCGTCGAGAGAATAGTAGCAACTGGTGGGGTTTGGAATGACAGGTATGATTATTTCTATTTCGAAACTACATCAGAGGGCCAATTCGTATATGGGTTAGTTGAGAAGGGTTCTACAAATAGGTTGAGCGGGAGCACGGCATATGATATAAAATATGACCCGGTTGATAATAAGTTTCATGATGTCGGATCTAGTGCCCCTCAAAAATGGAGTGAAGATAACACAGGCACGAACATGACAGCATTTCCGACTCAGGGCAACATGCCTATTCTTTATTTATTTAATGATGATGGTACTAGCTTAAAAATTCAATTTGACAATCCGTATTATGTTGCTCCTGATGAACCCGTTGTTGAACCTGATGAATCCTTCAAGAGATTAGTAGCAACTGATGGGGGTTGGAACGGCTCTTATGATTATTTATATTTCGAAACAACTCCAAAGGGGCGCTATTTATATAGTCTAGTTGATAAGAACACTGTAAATAAAGTAAGTGGCGATGTCTACGATGTTGAATATGACCCAAGTGATGGTATGTTTTACGATGTTGGTGATAGTACCCCTGCAACATGGGGTTCAGATAATACAGGCACAAATCTATCAGATTTTCCTACTGCGGCCAACATGCCTATTCAATATTGGCATTCTCCAAGTAGCTCCTCGAAATTTCAATTTGACAATCCGTATTACGTAGCTCCTGAACCGGGATATAGATACTTGGCGTTCTACGGTGAAACCGCATCAGGATTTGGTTGGTTCTACGAATTAGAGCTATCTACAACTAATGGTAACATTGACACTAATAATCCAATTCTATTAGCAAATATATCTGTAGTAGGACCAATTTTAGAAGATGATGATGCCAAATACAACAACCCTTCGTGTATATTCGACGGACAATACACTCAATCGTCCACGGAATCATTAGTTTTTTCGCCAAATGTGAGCTGTGCATTATTTTACCTGGATAATTCGACTAACAGTGAAGTGCAAAGCGGTAATTACTATACGCACACTGGGTCTTTTAAAGTTAAAATTGGAAGATTCTACGGTACAAATACCAACCCTAACACATTCGTTGATGCAAAAGACGAAGCTAATTGGAATTACGTATGTGACTTGACAATGGTAGTGTAAATAACACAGGGACTAATTTAACAGACTTTCCTACTTTGAGCAACAAACAAACTCAATTTTGGTATGATGATAGTGACAGATTAAGGTTACAATTTGACAATCCGTATTATGTTGCATGAAATAAAAATCAAATAAAAATCAAATGATTTAATGAATAAAGGGGCTGGACAAACATCTTAAATGAATTGCTAACGTGTTGTGATGTCTGTTGTGGATCCATTGGTGGATTGATTGGGGGATAAGTGGGTGATTATAGTGGGCTTAAGGCTGTCATAAGTGGTGAGGACTTTGACTCGACCTCTATAGAATGGCCCGCTCGTAGCAGGTTGTGCCAAAGTCCTCACCTCTTCACCAGCTCACCTCCTCTAATAATAGTAATATCTAATTTAACTCTAATAAATAACACCACTCAACCTGACGGTGTAATATCAAAAAATGAAAAACATATGATGAAATGAATAACTCTGAAAATATCTCTGAGACATCATGTAAATTAATTTTGAATTTGCGACGTCCAATCAGAAGCTGACATGTGAATTTAGTGGGGATCTGTCGGGGGCTCAGTGGGGGCTTAAGGCTGTCATAAGTGGTGAGGATAAATCACAGAGTTCCTATATAGCCCCCCCTCGAGGGGAGTTTGTGTTTTCATCCTCACCAGCTCACTAGCTCACCAGCTCACCAGCTCACCAGCTCACCACCTTTTATTTTTTATTTTTTATTTTTTCTATACATATATACTTTCTATAACTACTTACTACTTACTAACTAATAACTAATCTAATAATAATAACTAATCGAATAATAATAATAACTAACTGAACTCTAATGACTGACACCACTCAACCTGACGGTGTGATATTAAAAAAAGGAGATGTAAAAAATGAAAAACATATGATGAAAACTTTCTGAAATAAAAAATAAAATAAACATCACATCACATGTGAATTCACATCATCAACAAACGGTCGGTCGGACACCTGTGAATAATTATAAACTTCCGGTCGGACACCTGGGAATAATTAGAAACGGTCGGTCGGACACCTATGAATAATTATAAACTTCCGGTCGGACATCTGGGAATAATTAGAAACGGTCGGTCGGACACATGGAATAATTAGAAACTTCCGGTCGGACACCTGGGATATTTTGAGATCACATGCGTTTTATTTAACTGTCATTTGATTGTAAACGTGTGAAACTGAGCAAATCTGTGGCAAACTATGGGCAGGGGTACACAGTCCGCTGAAAATAACATGTGTTCCGTCTGCTGATATAGACGGATGACGAGACGTTCAAAACGAAGAGAAAAGTCCGCAGATCCCTTAAGTGCTATAGCTGTGATTCGTCCGTGCCACGTGGACCAATTAGAATATGCCAGTTGGATTGATCTGTATCTGCCACGTGTCTCAGGGGACCAGTTATAATATGCCACGTGGACCAATTAAAATATGCCACGTGTCTCAGGGGACCAGTTAGAATATGCCACGTGGCTCATTTCGCTCAAGCTGAAGAGGGGGGGGTGCTCAGAAACGTCAAAAATCATCGAAAAAGTCTCCCGATCCCTTAAGTGTTTTTTCCACGTTTCTGAGAATGATAAGATTTTTTAGCTGAAATACCCGACGTTCATCGGCGCCTAGCGGGCAAAGTACCTCTCTTTGCCCGGTTCACCGCCTTTCACCGCTTTTCACCACCTTTTCTACCTCGTAGCGAGTACTATCTTGTACGATAAGTGTGAATCAGTCGTATTTCACGATGGGAGTTAGCCGATATCCATGGTGGTGAGGACGCCGTGACGACGAATGAGTCGTATTTCACAGTGTGAGTTATCCGATATCCATGGTGGAGATGGCGCTGTGACGACGAAATGAACGGACGGGAACGAGCGCGAATTAACCAACACGGTGGAGCACGACGCTGAAGAAACAGCGCACGTGCGTGTGCAACACTTCAACGCCGGTACGTCGTGTTGAGGGTGTAGCGCGGAACAGGCTCATTCTATTAAACTCGACGGGTGTCCGGCCGTCCAGTACGAGGACGTGGTGTTTTGTGAGGTGCCTCAAAGACTCGCGTCGACGTCACCGTTCCGTTTGCTCTGCACCATCACTCGCCAGCCGCTCGCGCACGATATTACGGTGGCTTCCATCGCCCATCTCCCGCGCCACTGCCGCCCCGCGCCGCACCGAACCACCGTCACGCCATGATGAACCACTTCGGCAAGGACCTGCTTCGCCACTTTGCTTGGAAAATTTGGAGTCGGCACGTATATTATGTTTGTTCAACGTCGTGAGGTTGGTTTCACACCCGAATCTTGGTTGAGCCGCGGCCGGCGCCGCGCCGCGACGGGCCGACACCTGACGCCTTGACGTCGTCAAGGGTTCAACTGCACGTATCATGCATCGGCCCTTGCGATACACGCACGTGTGTTTGTCTCGTCGACGTTGTGACCTGACACCCCCGTGGTCCCAACATGCCCCCGTGGCCCACGTGGTCGACGTCACAGCCCCCGTGGTCCACGTGCCTTGTTGACAAGTGCGAATAGTTGTGTCGCTCGGGCCCTGCGAGCCGCGGTATTGGCCTATGCGCTGCTCTGCGCGGTGGCCTTCGCCCACGCGCACAATGGGGGCGCCATCGGCCAAGAAGGCTTTACGGTGCCCCCGCTCGCGTGCTTCGGCGCCGCTCCGGCAGGGCCTTAGACGCTTATATAAAAGCATGTGTAAATAAAATGTCTTTTATCCACCTTTCATTCTTGTGGGACAACTCAAAACGTCAAAGAAGTGGAAGAGGTGGCAAAAGTGACGCCTCCGGCCCTCCGCACGTCTGAGGAGGCACCAGGCTTTCGCCTTGGCCCCGTATTGCAGGTCGGTGGGAGGATACCTCAAGTGGTTTCAGGGACATCCCACAAACGGCTTCACACAAAGTTGAGCTTAAAATAACAGTCATCACACCTGTGAAGGTGTTACGTTTGCTTTATGTAAGTAAGCTTGATGTTAGCAAGCCCTTGCGCGCAGGTGGAGACGTGGGCGGTGAGCTCGGTGCCGGCTGACCTGTCCGACGTAACGTACAACCCCGACACCGGTACCTTCTTCGTCGTCGCCAACGGCGGGGCGCTGCACCTTGACCCCTGATTGCCCCTAGGACCCCAGAATGACCCCGGGTTGAACGGGGGCCAAGACAGGAGCCTCAAGCCTGGTGCCTCCTCATACACGCTGTCGCATGTATCTCTCTGCCCCTGGGTTGACCCTGCATTGACCCTGAGTTGAACCCCCATGGTTTCCACGCCTGAAACTGAATTATAGTTAAACTGCTTTCAAACTTTGCTTGCTTTGGTTTCCAATGCGAGTTGCGGCCCTGCACAACGAGGACGCCGTGGTGTACGAGCTGCAGCTGCCCGACACGCTGCTGGCAGAGGCTTACACTCGTCCACTTTTCAGCTCAATTAGAGCCGTTTTGGTCGCAGCTCCCGGTATCCCCATGTCTAATCATGCACCCAACGTATCCCACAAAGTGCGTTTACGTTGAGCCGAAAAGTAGACGAGTGGAAGCCCCTTGCTGCTGGGCAAGTGGGACCTCAAGCCCCTAGGCATCCTAAACCCCGAGGTGGGGGCGCGAGGCGGTGCAAAACTGCGGGTTGACCTTGCTTTGACCCCGAATTGACCCCACAAGCTTTCAAACCATTAAATTAAAACATGATAACCTGCTTTCAAACTTTGCTTTCAACTTTCAACTTGCGCCACTGCACCGAGGGCATCTCTGTCCTGGGCTTCCGCCGCTTCGCCGTCACGGACAAGAACCCGGCAGGGCGGTGCATGTTGACCCAGGGTTTCCGCAGCTGACCCCACGCAACCACGCTTGCATTTGGGGGACATTCAACGCTTGAAACTAAATATGGCAAGCTGCTTTTACACTTCGCCTTCAACCGCAACCTGCTGGAACTTGCGCCAAACTAGAGTGACAAGATATCCCATATCGATATCTAAGATGACCATATCGACATGGTAGATAACCATATCGATATCGATATACCGTACACCAAATCGATATCCCACATCTCACATCGATATCCCTATCGATATCTCATTAATGTCCGATTTCCCGCATCGATCTCCCATATCGATCTCCCATATGTTCTCCCGATCGAATCTTGTCACTGTGCCACTACACCTCGGCGGCTGTGTGGGCCGTAACGCTCCCCGTCGCCGCCGACAATGGCACCACGCTCACTCCCGTCGGCTTCGGCGGAGTCAAACTCTTTTCGGACCTCGCCAAATCCGGGTTCCCCGCGGCCAAGGAGAATCTCGGCTTCGTGGGCGTCACATGGCTCGCGGCGGAAGGTGGGGCTGTGCCAGCTGAACCCTGGGTCGACCCCGCTTGCTTAGTGTACCGGTACTCACTGGGGCATTGCCCACTCATTCGCTTTTCAGCTCAACCCGGGGCTGGAAGGGAGAACGCCTCGTACTCATGGATAGTAATAGCAGGGTACGAACGTACCGGCTAGCCAAGCCAGGGATGTTACAATGTGCCCGAGCGTATACGCGGCGGGTGGGCCGGGTACCGCTATGGTTATCTTCAGACGACGTCACGCGGTTCCCTTTTCACCTGAAACTCACTTCATGAGGGTTCTCACGCTCGGTGTAGCGGCGAACGCGGTTGACCCCTGCATTCGGCTGGCACGCGGGTATGCTGTACGCGGTGCAGGAGATGTCACCCACCGCCATCTTCTCCATTAACATCACCGCGGAGGGCTTCAACATCGTCTCCGCCGAGGCCAAGCACGTGTCCGCCGACCTCTCCGCCCAAGGCTTGCTCAGCGCCGGCAGGGCCTTCAACGCTTCAAGCACAAAATCACCAAACTAAGCATTATCTTCAGCTGGCACTTTACGCCGTTCGTCCCTGATGCCGCCTGAGATATCCCACTGGATGCCTCCACGAGGTTACGCACAGAGACCCACTTCCACGAATGTAAGCAGTAGGAGCCAGGGTTTCGCCCTTGCTACCCTTGACCCTACCCTAGAACCCCCACCCCGCCATCGCTCCAGCACCTCAAAGAAATGTAAAGACTCTGAAGTTGAGCTGAAATACCTCAATAATGTCAAGCTATAGGCAAGGCCTTGGGTAGAGGGTCGCTGACGCGCGGCGGCGACGCCACGAACGAGCTCTTCGTGGTGGTCAAGGTGGGGCCGCGCACGTTGAACCCTGGGTTGACCGCGCTTGCTTAGTGCGCCTGCACTCGCTGGGGCGGTGCAAGTTGGACCCCGGATTAACCGCGCTTGCTTAGTGTACCGGCACTCGCTGGGGCGGTGCAGGTTGAACCTCGGGTCGACCGCGACTGCTTAGTGTACCGGTGCTCGCTGGGGCGGTGCAAGTTCAACCTCCGGTTGACCGTGCTTGCTTTCAGCTACTCTCAGCGATTGAAACCAAAACATGATGAACCGTTTTTAAATGCTGTTATTACTTGCGGCTTGCGGCCCTGCATGAAGGAGCCCAAGTCCATCCACCGCATCGACATCGCCACGGGCCTCTCCAAAGCAGGGCCAAGGGTTCTTGGAAACTCATACAATAATCCACCGATATGACCCGTTATGTTCGCAATGACCCTGCATGTTCTCAATATTCACAATGACCATGCCAACTGGATTGCTTTCACTCAACAACCGTGCATGTCCTCACTCAATGAGCCTCACTCGCATGTTCGGAGTGAGCAAGGACCTGCCTGAACCCTAAACCTTGCAATCCCCCACTCGATGACCATGCGTGCTCTCTCAATGACCGTCCAAACCTGCGTTTTTTGAGAAAGCAATGTCCCTGCATGTCGGAGCAGTACGCTGGCGCAGTCTGCGACATGCTGCAGCCCGAGGGCCTCACCTTCTACATGGTGGGGTGGGCTGGGGTCCACACTGCATCTTGACCCTGGCTTGACCCTAGCTTGATCCTAGCTTAACCCCGGGTTTACCTCAAGCTGACCCCGGGTTGACCCAAAGTTGACCCGTTGTTGACCCCGGATTGACCTGGGGTTGACCCCGGGTCAACCCCACATTGACTCCGGGCTGACTCCCGGCTGACCCTCGGTTGACCCTCGGTTGACCCCGGGCTGTGCCCGCTTGCTTTCAACTCTTGGAATGCAAATATTAGAACCCGCTTTCAACAATTGCCTTCGACTGACTCAACCGCTTTGAAGCTGCGCCCCTCGTACAAGGAAGGCACCGACATTTTCATGCTCGTCGTGGGCGATCCCAACCAGGTGCACAAGTAGCCGATGGTCGTGCATAACCCTAAACCCTGCACCCGAAACCCAAAACACTAAACCCTAACCCCCCCGTGTATATATTGCCGCCCCATGCTTTACCCTCGTCCCCTTACTTCCCTCCGCTGTCTCCCCCTTCGCACCTCCATCGAGCCCTCCTCCACCTCCACGTCCCAGGGCTTAGGCTGTAGGATTTATTGTTGAGGCTTGTTCAAATCCACCTCTACGTCATTATCACCTCCACCGAAGTCATTGCCACCATCCTCCATCGAAGTATATAACAACCTAACGGATTGTACGCTAGAGGCGACCTGGTCGCTACATGTTAACATTCTCTAACCACGGGCAATTTGATTGACGATCCTCCCGCCACGCACTCAACACACAGGTGAGGAAGTTCAAGGCGGACCCGGCGTGCACGCTGGGCATGAACGCCACTGTGGGTGACCTGTACGCGTGCCCGCTGCAGCAGTCGCTCGAGGTACCCGCGGAGATATCCATTCAATCACTTGGCAAGTGATTGAAGTTGCTCGAGGGCCCCGGCCCCAACCCTGGCCTCGTAGAACCAATCAGGTGAGTGTAGCATTGATGTGGCGTTGGGCTGGGTGCCACGGTGCGTAGACGCTCACTACGCTGACGATGTAATGCAATTGAATCAAACGAAGGCTTCATCGTGTCTTGCCGTCGTGCCTCGTGCCAGCAGCATCTTTAGAGGCTGTGGGCGCGAACATGATTATTGGCTCGGCTAGAAGTATGATAGAGCTCTGTAGCTACGGCGTCACATCTGGCGCACTGACATGTAACTTGAAAGCCACGCACACATACGAGGAGTGGATATTGAATTAGACCCAGACGTGCGCTGGCTGCGTCTAGGCTAGCTCTACTCACAACACACGTGAGTTAAAATCTTTGGCTGCCTGGCCTGCTGCAGAGCTCTAGCTCTAGGGGTGCCCACCATGACAAATCATAGTAAGTCATTTACTCTCAGCCACACGTACTTCTTTTGATGGCGCCGCCAGTGAAAGGACATATCGTGCCGCGCGAGCACGCCGCCGCCGCACCACCGGTTGTGCTTAAGATGCCGCGCACGAAGAGCATCCTGCGGCGGTGTGAGGGGGGCGCTGAGCAGCAGCGCGCCGCCGCCGCCCTCGCCGCCGCGCTCGCGCCCGCGACTCACCAGCACCACGACGCCGTTCAATTAGGGGGGGCTGCTGGGGCCTTTGGGGTTACCGTGAAGCAGGAGGTGGAGGACGAGGAGGAGACTCCCGAGGGGCAGCGGCGAGATCTGCTAGCGCTGGCGCCCGGGTCCGCGCGCGTGCCGGCGTCCGGGCCGCGCGCCGCCCTCGTCGCTGCCGCCGCGCCCACGCCTCACCACAACGCCCCTCCGGGCGGGGCGGGGGCAGAGGACTCTGAGGTAACCTCTGGGGTAAAGATTGAGGAGGGGGCGGAGGAGACTCTGGCGCAGCAGCGAGACCGGCTGGCGCTAGCGCTGGCGCACGGGCCTGTGCGGGTGGACTCGCACATCAAGATCGAGGACTGCACGAGCGGGGAAGACACGGACGGGGACGGGGAGGGGGAGGGAGAGGAGGGACCGGGCGCGGAGAGGGGGGCGACGGGGAGGGGGGGGGAAGACTAGGCGGGGAGGGTGGGCTGGTGCTGCTCACGGGGGCGGGGCACGTCCCTGGGGAACGCGACGGGGCACCTCGCCGGAGCACCCCTGCGGACCGGGCGGCTCGGGCGAAGCGGGGGCGAAGCGATATCGCAGCCGACGACGACGTGCGTGACGCGCGTGCACCGAGGCGGCAACCTGGAGGCGCACAGGTTGGACAGTCTGGGCGCCACGGCGTGACAGAGCTCACCGGAAGGAACCTGAGCAAGGGCACCCCGTGGCTCAAACGGCGCGCGCAACTGCAGCTGCCTGGCGACATAACCCTTCAGCTCGGAGCCTTCTCCACCGTGGACGACGCCGCCCGGGCTTACGACGCGGAGGTGCGGCGGCGCGGGTGGACGCACGCGAGGCCCCTCAACTTCCCACAGCTAGAGGAGCTGGGGGAATACGCCCCCGACGAACGCTGCGACGAGCGAGGTCTACCCCTCTCGCTCGCACCGGAGCCGCCTTCCGCCACCCAGGGCGCCACCGCAGCGCAGGGCGCCTTAGGACTGCGGCCGCCAAAGCTCAGTGCTAAAAATCCTGGCAAGAGTGGGTTCTTCGGCGTGTCGAAGGATGTAGCTCGCATCAAGAACAAGGCGACCCCATGGCGGGCTGTCATGGTCGTGACTGGCGCTGGAAGGCAGTACGAGTTGGGGTTCTTCGCCTCCAAGCAGGAGGCCGCCCGGGCGTACGACGCGGAGGTGCGGCGGCGCGGGTGGACGCTCATCAAGCGGCTCAACTTCCCGGACCCGACGGACAGCGCAGCGCTGCCGCCCTCCTTGGCTGCTGTTGGCGTGGCGCCTGGGCCCGTGTGAGCGTCGCGGTGCAGGGATGACATAACTACGACGCACAACGCCGCGGGCGGATGTCGCATCCAGGATGAGGAGGATATACTGACATGCAAGGGCGCCTGGGCGATGGTGATGGTGCCAGGTGTACACGACGACGCAACCCACCCACGGACGGGCGTTGCATCAAGGAGGAGAAAGATGAGGCACAGACTGACATGCACGCACAGCACACACAAGACATAGCAGATGAGGATTCAGGACGTGACGGCACTAACATGTACGCACGGCACACATTATAAAATGAATAATGGGGAGGCACTGACATGCACGCACCGCACGCTACACACAGTATACGATGAATTAGGAGGAGGCACTGACATGCAAGGCGCCCGGGCCCGAGTGAGGGTCGCGGTGACATGTAACTGGTAACGACGACGCACCCACTCGCGAATGGCTGCCGCATCAAGGACGAGGATGAGGCACACACACACACTGTTGACTATGAAATAGGCGCCAGCCGTGAGCTGCTTCTATTCAGATTGTAAAAGACTTTATTTAGCCTAACCGCAGGTGTAGCTGCGTAGAGTCAAGTGGTTGAAGTGAAAACAGAGCTTGGAAGAGATTCATCATCATATGTTAGCTTCAAGCGCTGAAACCAAGTGCGGTCAACATGAGTCCGACCTGGCGTCAACCGGCACCGCCCTGCCGAGGGTGCCCACCACGATATCGGATACATTCTCTTCATATTAAATATTGTAGTTTCTGCTGGCGCCGCCCTTGAAGGGGCATATCCTGCCGCGCGAGCACACGCCGCAGCCGC
>Ga0307489_10000781_pt1 | contig 20103 bp, 27 predicted proteins | sample SB12metaG_FD_202247 | JGI IMG/M metagenome (GOLD analysis project Ga0307489, IMG submission 202247) | Sea-ice brine microbial communities from Beaufort Sea near Barrow, Alaska, United States - SB 1.2 | ecosystem: Environmental > Aquatic > Marine > Coastal | place: USA: Alaska | collected...
TATATACGGTGTTTACGTTTATAGCCATTATTTTTTATTATTTTAATATAGGAGGATAATTTTCATATCCCCCTTATATTAATATTACATGTTATTTTAGTTTTTTCTCAATAGATTTAAATACCTCCGTACCTTCATCTGTTTTGAAAAAAGCTGCCATTGCTGAATATGGATTTTCATCAAATGGTATAGTCATTAATTTTTTATCATTAGAAGCCCACATAAATGTTCTTTGATCTTGTGATAATTTAATAATACCATTTTCTTGTGCTACAATTGCAGTGTTTCTTAATTCTACATTATCATCTGCAGCTAAATCTAAAAATAAATCAGGTTTACGCTTAGCAAATAACAATAAGTCTCTTCTAATTTCTTTTGAACTCATTGTAGTTACTTGAGAACCTAATTCTACTCTTAAAATAGCTTCTCCATGATCTATGTCAATATTTTTAGCAGCATTTAATGCATCAATTTGCATTTCTAAATCATCTAATTCATCTTTAGCTTCTTCAACTGCATCAAATTCTGTATAAGAAACGTTTAGTTTAGGATGATATAATGATAATAATTTTTGCAAATTTTGTTTTTCTTTAGGAACTGTTAATGTTCCTTCTTTAAATATAATATGTCCTAAAGTTGCTTCACCTTTATGATCGTTTGCAAAAGGAGAGGATTGATTAGTAGCATATTTTAATTCTTTTTGTTCATTATTATTAGAGTCAAACCATAATAAAGGAACTTTTGTTGTATGACGAGAAGGTATTGTATAAGTTAAAGGATTGTGTGCTCCTGTTAAAAAATAATTTCTGTCTTTTATTTCCCACTGTGGTTTAGTAGGTTTTTTAATTGTTTCTTTTACTGTTGGTGCTTCATGTTCTATTACTGGAGCATCCATAATTTTAGCTTTTTTAGCCATGATATAATATAATTTAAAAGTTAATATAAAAAATTACCCAAGGGGCGTTATGCCCCCTGAATAATAATTTGTAAAATTTACTACTTAGTAAATAATACGAAGTTATTAGCAGCTTGAACTACTAAACATCTTTCAGATAAGAAATGAACTTCCATCGCATCTAATGAAGATGTAAATGCACCTCCAACAGATCCTGTTAACCAAGATTTCATTCTTCTATCATCCGCTTCAGATGCACGGTAACGTACATGTAAGAAAGGTCGTCTGATATTAGTACCTAAAATTTGGTCATATACAGTTGATGTACCAGCTGGAACAAGGACACCATCAATAGGATTGTCTGCCATTGCACCTCTAGTAGAAGCATCATTTAAGTATTTCCAGTCAGTCTTATAAAAATCATAAGAACCTCTACGGAAACCAGTAAATCCAAGATTTAAAGCCATTTCTTCAGAGTTTTCAAATAATCCATAAGCAGTTCCACCGTTTGCACCAGCAGAAAGACCAGCTAACATATCATCAAAATCAAGAGACGTTGAACGATTTAAGAAAAGCATGTTTTCTTCAATAGCTCCTTGAGTATCTAAATTTTTAAGGATGTTGTCAAATGTTCCTAATCCACCAGCAGCAACAAAGCCACTTACTACATTACCTCTATCTTGAATAGCTGCAAATAAACCTTGAGTACCACCGTAAGCAATACCTGCAATTCCTGCAACACCAGAACCAGCTGCTGCTAATTCTCCTTCAACTACAGCCATTTCTAAGTAATCTTCAAAACGTAAACGAGTTTCTGATTCAGCTTTTAAATACCATAGAAATCCAGATGTTCCATCTTCAGTTGCAACTTCTACCCATCCAATTTGAGCAGTATCAGATCCATTGATCGCATACTTTTCTTTAATAATAATAGGAGAGTTGTGAAACTGAGAAAAACTTGGAGTTACACTTTTGATATCATTGTCTGTAGTTCCTTTTCTATATTCTGAACCATAAACAAATATCTTTAATCCTGCCGTAGCCTGTGGAATCGTTGGAGCAACATTAGCTGCTGTATAAGATTTCACTGAAATACTGGCTACACCACCTGCTGTTACACTTCCTGTTACAAGAGCTTTTACTTCTGCTCCGTTAGCTGGATTCATAATAACAATAGTTTGGTTAACAGAAATAACATTTTCTACAAATGCTGGTCCTGCTGCTGCGTTAGTTGCAAATGTAATATCATCTGCTACTGCAGCTGAGTGAGTACATGCATCATATGCAATATGTAAACGGTTTTGTTCAGACCAAACAATTTGATCAGAAGTCATGGGCATTTCTGCACCTACCATTCTTAAAAAGCCAGATAACGTTCTGTTTCCATAACGCTCTACTTCTTGCTCATAAATTTCAGGAAGATACTGTTGAGCAAAGTCATTAGTACCATCGGTAAAATTTAAATAATTTGTCTCTAAAAGTTGTTGCTTTTGAGACGGTTTAATTGACCCAAATACTGGGGCCACTGGAACTGTTGCCATAATTTTAATTTTTAATTTTTAATTGAATCGTTTTTTCTTAATTGTTAATTTTGAAGAATCAAGACCACTTATAGCTCTAACTTTAAGACCATTAATAAATACATTTCCATCAGCAGTAGCCCTAGGCTCTGTGCTAACATTTTTAGATTTATCAATTACGTTTTTAACTGCATCAACTTTTCCTTGTTCATAAAAATGATTTGCAATTTTATCAACATTAGACGCTGCATACATTGCCTTATGATAACCTTTAGTATCTACAACTTCACCTTTATCATTTAGGAACTTCCCAATAATATTGTTGATATTAGATTGATTATCAGCAACTTGATCTGTGTTTTGAACTTTATATCTAAATTTCTTTTCGCCTACATTGAAATCAAAACCTTTGAAATCATTATTAAACAGCTCTTTAGTGTTAGATTTAAATTGTTCGTGTTGCTCTTTAGCGGTATTTTGTTCTTCATTATATCTGTTAAAAAAGTCTACAGCCTTTTGTTGTTCTTGGGTAGCACCAGGTCTCAACTTGATTTCCTGATAGTATTTACCCTTTAGTTCATCTAAATAGCTTTTAGCTTTTGCAACCTCTTCTTTGTACGCTAATTTCTTTTTACGTACATCTCGCTCATCATCAACTTCTTCATCAATGTCAAATTCGTCTTCCATAAGAAAACTAATTTCTTCAAAGTCTAAATGTGGGCGAGTATTTTTATAATATTCTCTTAAAAGCGTTTTATCATTAACATTATCATAGTCTGCATTTAATCGAACATAGTCTTCAATATTTCCGCCTGTTTCTTTCATAAATGAAACTAAGCTTTCAATATTTTCCGGTAATATCCTTTCGTCTTTTACCGCTTCTTTAATTTCTTTTTTAATTGTATCTTGTTTGGTTTCAACTTCGTCACCAATTTCAACAATTTCTTCTATTAATTTTTCTTCAGAATCTTTGGTAGTATCTTCAGATTCTTTGTTTCCTTCAGCCACTTCTTGGCCATTGTCGGATGATTCGCGAACATCCACTTCATTTGTGCTTTGCTCCTGAACGGCATCTTCTTCTGTTTTTTCGTTAGGTATAACTACTTTAGTTATTGTTTCTTCTTTTTCAACCTTAGGTTCAACTAATTTTACTTTTGTAATTTCGTTTTTTTTCCCAAGTTTTTTCATTTTAGGTTTTTTCTTTAATTTAAAATCCCCTTCTTTTATTTCTGTTGTTGTTGACATAATATAATAGTATAAAATTGATTAATAAAAAATTATCTAGGATTAAATTGCTCTAATCCAAATCCATCTAAGTTGTCATTCCCGGCGGATTCAAAATTCTTAGGTAATAAATCATTTTGTCTTTGATCTATTAATTCAGATTGTTGTGTTCCTTGTATTTTAACACGTTGATCTTTACGATCTTCAATTTCTTGTTCTTTAGTTGTTTCAACTTTAGATTTCATTGATGCTAATTGCATTTGATAATTAAATTCTTCAGCCATAAGCTCTCTTTTAATTTGAGCTTCTGTTCTCATTCTTTCAATTTCAAACTGTGATTTAGCTTGTTCAATACTTACTTTTTCACCTGTTATAGCTTGTTGTTTTTGAACTTCTGCCATAGCTGCTGCTTCAGAGGCTTTAGCATTTGCTTGTGCTTGTGCATTTATATTAGCTAATTGCTGTGCCTCAGCAGCTTCTTGTTTTTTCTTACGTTTAAACTTAAGAGTTTGATTTGCAAGTTTTAAATTTTTAATTTGTCTTACATCAATGGCATCTTCTAAATCTATTCCACCTGATTGTAATGCAACTTGAATGTTTTGTTCTAACTGTGCTTGTTCTTCAGCTTCAGGTTCTAATTCTAAATAAATACCAAAGTCATATAAATTTAAATCTTTTATTTCATTTAATGTTTTAACATTAAAATTAGATATACTTTGTTTTAAAGATTCATTAGTTAAAGGATTTGATAAACAATCTGCTATTCTTAATGAAACGTTTTCACATATTCTTAAAGTTAAAAATAAACTTGATTTTAAAATATGTTTTGTAGCTATGTTTGATTGATTAGCTGCTAATTTTTGTAATCCAACTAAAGCATTTTTATCAGGAGTACTAGCATCTCTTGCTTCATTTAAACCGGTTACATCTCTTATCATTTGTAAATAATATTGATAAGTACCAATTAATGAATTTATTTTTGCTTGACCTGCTGATGATGTTAATTCTTGAACAGGAACTTTTCCTCTATTTAATTCACCATCTTGTGTTAATGATCTTCCAACAATACTACCAGTTTGAAAATACATATTCAATGCTTCTGCTGGATTATAATTTGTACCGTTGCCTAAATCTACTTCAGCTAATCCATCCATATCTAAAAATACTCCGTCAGGAACTATTCGAGACATTACTTGTTGTAATTTTAAATGAGTTAATTGAATCATATCTGCAAATCCTGTTATCCTACTTACAAGAGATTCTAAACGACCTTTGTACATTCTAGGTGCAACAATTGCATAATTCATTTTAACTCGAGTGGTGTCAGCATAAGGACGTGTCATGTTTTCTGACAACTCCCATTGTAACATTGTATTGTTTCCTAAAACTTTTACACCCGTATACAATACTTCTATTGTTCTTGCAACTCTTTCAAAATTGTCGTTTGGTGGAGGATTAAAAGTATCAGGTTTTTCAATAACTTTTTCTAATCCGTTTTCTGTTTGTTTTATTTTAAACACTTGATTCATATAAGTCTTGTATTCAAAATACAATACTTGAACAGTGTTTTCATCATAATTACCCCAGCCAGTAACATATTGTTTATTGCCGGGCATATTTTGAATATCTTTTAATTCTTCTTCTGAAATATTAGGAAATTGCTTTTTTAATTCTGCAATGGTAATAGCTTTAGCTTCACCTGCATAATAAATATCATCAAAGTTAGGATCTTCTGTATAAGAATAAACTAAATAAGCTGGATCAACGTAATCAATAACAATACCATTTGTTACATTAAAACTAGTTTTAGAAGCTCCAATACCTAATACAGCTAAATCATAAACACTTCTTGTTTTAATATTATCATATTTATTATTTGATAATACATTATTTATAGCTTCTTCTTCTGCAATCTCAACAGATTGCTTATAGCTAGTCTGCATCATTACTTCTAACTCTTCTGGAGTTTCTGGTAATTGTTCAGGAGAAATAGGTGAATTAGAAAAATCTTCTCCTAATAATTTATTAGCCATACCTTGAAGATCTTGAGTATACATATCTCTAAGTACACTTCTAGCATATTCTGTTTTTTCTTTTAATGAAGCAGGGTCTTGAGCAAAAGCTTTTATTTCAAAATCTTTTTCAGCTATACCATTTACTACAATATCAATAAACTTAGGAATTACAGGTACAGGTTTCCAATCTAAATTTAAATAAGATAAATCACCATTAATAGATAATTCATCTTTATATTTTTGAATTGATTGTTCGCCTCTAGCATACAATCTTAATTGATGGTAATTATTCCAAGAAGTTTGAAATCTATTAAAATTAGTTCTTCCTTGATTAAACCACTCTCTTTCTATAGCGTGAGCAACTTGTCTACCATAATCTATGCTGGCTTTTTCTTCATTGCTTACTACTTGACTTGGAAATGAGCTATTAGGGTTTGTATATACGTTCATTTATTTTATAATTTTTGAGGTACTACCATCATTATTGTACTTTTTTATACCTAAATTAATTGAAGTTTTTATTCTTTTACTTACTGGTGCATATCTATTTTTATTACAGGCCATAATAGCAAGTCCTGAACTAATTGATGCATCATGAGCTGTTCTATTATTAATATTAAATGTTGCCCAATCTTCTAATGTTCTTTGAAAATACATATCACCATATCCTTCACCTAAAAAACCAACTTTAGTTTCTATATAAGATTCGATTGCCGCTGCGTGAGCTTGCTTAATATCTTCACTTGAATTAGGTATTCCTCCAATTTCTTTTTCTGTTACAGATAATTTACTAAATTTTTTATCAGGACGATTCATTGAAAAACCTCTATAACCTCTTCTTTTAAAATGATATAACAATCTAGGTTTATTATTTTCTGCTAATATTGGCATACCATAAAAAATACATGCCATTAATACATCTTCAAAAAATATTTCTGCTGTTTGAGGTCTTGCTATATATTCTAAAAAAAACTGATCCAACGGAGCTTCTTCCATTGAAAACTTTGTTAATCCATGAAGCGAGCCATTCGAACCCCTTCTATCAACCGTACCAGAAATATCATAACTATCGCACCCAAAAGCACCCAAGTGCTCGTTTCCGGGGTATTTAATTCCATTTTTTTCTATTGTTCTATTTTGAAGATTGTAAGGTGGTATCCAACTTATTCTAAATCTTCCTTGTTTGTTGGGATTAAATATTACTCTAGTATCCGATATACCATTGTACCATTGAAAATTACCCGTACTTATTATATTTGTATTTCTTAAATCATTGTTATAATCAATTTGCTCATAAATTTTAGTCAAATTAAATAATGATTGTTTAGCTTCATCTCTAAATGCATGATCCTCCGTTCTTGGAAACTGTCTATAAAGTTCATTTAAACTGTCTTGATCTTCTTTTAATCCATCAACTTCATTTTCCCAATGCTCTATAACTCCTATATCTATTTCTTCGTTGTCAATACCTTGAATGACTTGTTCCGGTGTTTCAAATACAGGAAATCCATAAGTATTAATGAATCCTTCGTAGTTCCATTCCATAGGTATGAACAAACTATATAATCCTGAGCTAGTCTGTCCATTGCGGTTTCTTTTTGTAACATCAGATTCGTAATATAATTTTTTAAAGTTTTTACCACCTTTATCTAAAGCATTTGATGTTGATCCCATCATACATTTGCCTATAATCTTACTTCCTAATCGTAATGTAGTTTTTGTTACTCTCCAGTTATTAAGAATATTATCAGGTCTTTCCCATTTACCAGATTCGTCATGCACCAATAACTTTAACTTTTCACCGTCATAACTATTATCTCCTGTATTTTTCCAGTCTATAGTAGTATCTAATCCTTCTAGTATTTGCTTTTCAGCGGTTTCCGTAATGGACTTTTTGGTAAATTTTGAGGCCGGTACTCTGTACGCCAATTCTGATTTTGGTCTGTCCATCCCATCTTGTATTGGTTTGAAGAAGAAGGGGTAATTAACAGATATTGGGACAACCTTATCTGTGAACATTTTTTTAGCATCAGCACCCGATTTGGACAATACCCCAAACCGTGCATCTGAAGTAATTGTAGCTTGATGGACGGTCTCTGCTGAAGACATAAAGCTAAAACCGGATCTACGGTTTTTAAGATAGCACATTCCATAACAACGCTTGTCTGATTTGCAGGCTTCCCAAAAAATAAAGAATAATCTATTAGCTTCTCTGAAGTCTGGCTTCCCAACATCAATTTTGGTGTGCTGCAAGTACATGTAATGAGAACCAGTAATATAAGTAGAAATATCTTTATTATTAAACCAATGGCCTTCTTCACGTCTTGTAAACTCTCTATTAATATAATCATACCATCTATTTTTAAAATCTTCAGGATATGTTTCCCATTCAAATATGCTATTAATTTGAGCTAATTCTTTTGGAAAAACATGAGGCTTCCAAACATTATTATTGTTTTCTAAAGTTTTGGGTTCTTTAGGAAGAGCAATTACTAAATTTTGTATTTCAACAATGTCACCTATTGTTCCATCTTTGCTTATAACAATTATATCATGTTCTTTGTTATATCCATACTCCCATTTTTTATACCTATTTTTTCTTTTTATTATATTAGGCTTAATAGGGGAAACATTTTTAACTAATGTTTGCTTGTACATTATTTAGATCTTCTTTCAGCAAAACCACTAAATGCTTCTTTTTTATCAATTGGTTTATTTTCTAATAAATTTCTTTCTGCTTCAATACGTGTAAGTATTTCAAATGCATCAAAAATTGCTAATTTTTTTGTAGCTGCAGCATTCTTTAATCTATCGGCTGATACATCATCTGCACTACCTGTAACTATTTTTTCTTCGGCAACTTTAATTAATTCTTTAACAGCTTTTTGCCCAGCTTGGATTATATTCAACTTCGTTTCCTTGGAATTCATATTTAATTACTATATCATTAGATTGCATGCAAAAAAGTCTTTCATTATCTATAATAAAATCCCATTCGCTATTTGGAGTAAAACCAATTAAATCTCCAGGATTGATTCCAGAAGCCTCTAATGAGCTATTACCGTATTTTAATATACCAACAAGCTTTTTTTCTTTATCAAGCGTAAAATCGTTTGTATCAACTATAGGTTTAACAAAACAACGTTCTAAAATAGTTTGCCATTTGTTTTTTTGCTTGTATAAATATAATTGACTTATATTACAAAAATATAAATCTTCTTTAAACCAAGATCTACTGTCTTTTTGTTTACCTTTTATATCGTAAAATCTTCTAAATACATTTTGATGTACTACAACTAAATCATTTTTTTTTATTTTAGTTGAAAAAGCTAATGGCGTTTCAACAACTATAGCAATTCTATTTACCGCTTTCCAGTTTTCAATATTTGTATTTAAAATTAATTCTTTATCATTAATTTTAATTTTATTACTATATCTTTCACCAGCTGGTTTAACTATAAAGTCGTATATACTTTTCATTTAATATTGTAGATCATATTCTACAGAAATAGCCATATTAGAATTAAATTTTTTCCAAGGCATAACTTCATTATTTTTTTTAATATGAATGTTATATGAACTGTCTTGATCTTCAAACAAAATGTATGCTATTTCATGTCCGCCATAAACTTGTTGGCCTACCGCATAATGCATAGCTTCATTTTTATAATCAGCCCCTATACTTATTTTTCTAATAATGGAAGACATTTTTATTCTTTATCTTCTTCTGCAATATCAGTATAAGAACCGTCTTCAATATTAATTCTTATTCTACCATACGCAGTTTCAAGTTCTTGCTTAAATTCTTCAATCTCTTGACTAAGACCAGCTTGCTGATGTAATAGCGCATGCTTTTGGGATTCAAGTTGTCCAATACCTTTAATAGTATCGCTTAAAGTTTCTTGTTGTTTTTTTATTTTTACTAATTCTTCAGAAGAAATAGATTTAGTTTCTACTTTTTTCATATTATTAAATTTAATTATTATTTGTAAATATAATTCTTTTTATTTTGTTTTATCTTTTATTTTTTCATAAGTTCTTAATCCACCTAATCCAAGCATTCCTAATAATACTGTCATTAAATGTTCCATTTGTAATGCAGGTGGAATGTCTACAGGTTTTAATATCCAAATAAATAAATCACGTATAATAAAATTATAAGCTAAAGCAATCCCACAAATCCAACCAATAAATGGACGCCAACCAGCAACAAATATGCTACGATGCCCGGCCTCTATTTCATTTATTTTAGTTTGTAATGATATTAATTCATTAGGATCTAATTCTTTACCTTTTATAGCTTCTCGTATTTCCCAAGCTAAGTTGCCAACTGGTGTTTTACCACCGCGCCCGCCTTTTAATAACCCAAGTAATGCTTGCCACATAATTTATCTTTTTCTAGAACCTCCTGGACGTGATTTTTTAATATTGCTAGGAATTCTTTGAGTTGTAAAACTTTGTCCTTTAATAATAGAAGATGAAGCTGGTCCAACAATAGATTTTGGTTGTACAATTCCCGTTACAAATTCTCCTTGATTTCCGGATTTTTCAGCAAATCCTTTTACACTTGCTCCGACCGCTTGTCTCTTATTTCCTCTTGTTCCTACAAAAGCTCTTCCTGAATAAGGGGTGCCCACAACTTCTCTAGTAACATCTGATACAAAATCTTTTGGGATTGGATTTCCAAATTCATCTACTTTATTCTTATTAAATAAAGCACTACCTTCCATTTTTTTAATTGCATTATTTCTAAAAGGGCTTCCATCAGAAGTAGCTCTATTATCAATTGGCATATCTTTTAAATCTTTATTCATTTTTTTTATATTAAGTTGTTTTATTATATGCCTCTTTTTCCCACGGTAAATTCGAAGCACCTTCTTTCATTGTTGCACGCGGGTATGTTTTGCCTTTCCAAAATACAGCTGAATCGTTATAATCTAAGTCACCTCGATTTATTTGATCTAAATGAACTTGCTCGTGTTTAATAACGTCTTTTAATTGTTTATCATCAGTAATATCTTTATTTACTAAAATACTACCATTACGATTAGCCTTACCTAAAACACCATCACCTAAATCTACATTGTAAATAGGGGTGTTATCAATAGTATATGGGGGGTTAGTCAAATTGAATGCCACTTTTTTCTTGTTGTTTATATGGAAAGAGTTTATTAAGTGCTTCTTTACGATGGCTACATCCACACGGAATGTTTAATCCTTCTGAAACCTTATCTACAATTGTTTTAATTCCTGTTGCAGTAGTTATTTTTTCTACCGTATCTCCAAATCCTTTTGATTGCATTTAATTATATTTTATTATTTTCTATTAGAAACTCGTATTGCTCTTTTTTCTAATCTATTATATTTCTTTTTCTTTCTAAGAGCCTTAGCTTGATTTTTAGCTACATCTGAAGCACTGCTTGAGGATTTAATGTTTTTTATTGCTTTAATGCTTTCTTTTTTAGCCTGAACAGCTTTAGAAACTGTCTTTTTAATTCTTCTGCTTTTTCTGGATGATCTTTTGCTAGTAGCATCTTTAACGATAGGCATGTCTTTTAAATCTGCTTTAACTGCCGCCTTTTTTGTTTGCTTTTTAGTTGGTTTATTTGAAACCACATCTGCTGATTTTAAAGTTGAGTTAATTCCTTTAACTTTTGCTCTAGGTTTTGTTTTAACTTTAACTGGTTTTTTAACAGATCCTCCAACACCATATCCTTCATTTCCAGATCCATCATTTTGTACACCACTTGTGCCTACAGAAGGTATTTGAGTTGAACTTCCCGGCATGGATTTTGTAGAATTAGCTAAGCTAGTTTTTAATTTAGTATCTGCAGTTGCTTTATTATATTCTCCAGTTGAAAATTTTGGAGCTTTGGTTGGAACTCCTTGCAATTTTGTATCATTAACTTCGCCTGAAGCTATTCTTTTTTTTCGTACTTTTGATTTTTCAAAGTCTGAACCAATACTACTAATTGAATCTCGTAAACCTCTTAAACCTTTAATAATTATTCCATCTTCAATACCTAAAGGACTTTTAACTTGTTGGCCATAGCCTTTATTCATATTGGCTGCAGGAGTTGATCCTCCAGCTCTATTGTCTACAGGCATGTCTTGTAAGTCTGCAGCGGCTTGTTTTGCAGCATCAGATTTACTCATTCCTTTATCCATATTTTCTTTTAGCTTACCACCAAAAGCATTTCCTTCTAAAGGACTTTTATAACCTTTATTTAAATTAAATAATGCTGATTTTTCTTTCATAATATTAATGTTTCATGTGTTTACTCAAATAGGAACCATCTGATTTAATATCTCCCGCTAATTTTGAAATGTGTTTTTCATCTGCAGTTTGATTAATATCTTTATATTTACCACCTTTACGTTGATCGTCTAATACATCCCTTTTTAAATAATCAATATGTGCTTTGTCATCCCGCATTGCATCACGTGCATTGCCTTTAGTAATTTTAGTTCCCATTTGTTTAATTTTAATTGTTTAACAATTCCATCTACGTCTTGCTGCTCTACCTCTTTCTGATTTCCATCCTTTAGATCTAGCACAAAATGATTTACGTCTTTTCCAAGCTTTACTTCCTTTTTTAAGTTTTTTAGGATCTTTAGTAACTGCTGTTTGTAGCTTACTACCAGGATTATCTCTTTTGTATTTTTTAACACCTTTTTCAGACATACCTCCACCAGCAGCGCCACCTGTACCAGTAGGCTTTGCTTTATTATAATAACCTAACGACTTTTTTTTAGAAGGAGCCGGTGGTTTAGCTCTTTTAAGAAAAGGTGAATTTGTTTGAACGTAAGTCATTATATTATTTTATATTCTGTTTTATTGTTTACTCTAAATGCTTGAAGCACTCTTTGTCTATTTTGTGTTTCGGAAATAAAACTTAAATGAACCCAATCAGGATTATGAGAATTTCCATATTCCCAAATAAGTTGATCAAAATTTAAATTGTTTTTTATAAAATGAAACATTTCAGCATTTGATTTATAATTGTATATATCATCAACATCAATAGCTCTTCCTTCACAATGTTGAGATTTAGAACTCCCCCCAATAGTTTTATTTAATTCTTCACTTCGAAAAAATGAAGTAATTTTTATAGGGCCTTTAACCCATTCTCTTAAAGGTTCAAAAACTTTTTCAGCAACTAACCCCATGTTTTGAAGTTCGTATTCTTTAGGAATATTTTCAATACCTTTTCGAATTGCTGTTGAAGATTTTATAGATTCATTGTAAGTTATATGTTCACTAATATACTTACTTTTCATATTACCTATTTTTTATTTGTTTTACTCATGATATACCACTTGTTAATAGTATAACCTATTGTTAATAATAATAAAGTTATTTTTAAAAACGCGTCAATATTCATTAATGATACCATAAACGATGCACCATTTATAATGTAAAGTTTAAAATCTGTCATTGTTAATTTAAAATTTAGCATTACCTGTATATCTTTTTACAGATCTTAAGGCATTTACATCTCCACCTTTATTTGCTTGAGCTATAGAAGTAATAGGAGTACCCATAGGATAATTTTTAGTTGGATATTTTGAAACTTCCATTCCGTTAATACCACTACTAGAACCTGGTCCGTGTTGACGTCCTTCTTGATTTAATGGTCCATCCCAAATATGAGATTCTCCTACTATACTAACTTTTTTATTTTTTGAAGCTTGATTATATGCTTTATCTTCTTTCATTGTATGTTGTTTAAATTTGTTGTTTGTATTTGTCTATCAAATGAATTTGGAAGTGGTTGACCAAATATTTGTGATCCTGTTTGCATTTCTCTAGGAGAAAAGGGTGATGGTGGCATAGCTGGTCCTACACTCATTTGACCAGGCATTTGAGTTGGCTGAGCTTGTTGGGCTATAGCCTGAGCTTCTTGTGCACTTTGTGGCATTAAGGTAGATGGATCTGGTTGAGCCATATAACTAAATGCAGATTCTTTATTTAAATTATTATTCATATTATCTATTTTTATCGTTATTTACATTTTGAATTGCAGTTTGCAAAACAGTGTCGGTATAAGTTTTACCCCTCATTATTGAATTTCTTTTTTCACTACTTGGAATATCATCTTTACCGAGCATAATACGGTACATCTTACTTATTAGCTGTTTACACTTAAATGAAACTTTATACATATTATATTTTTGAGTAGTTTGATTCCGACGTCTCCATACTTCAATCCAACCCTCTTTTAATAATCTGTTCCAGCGCTTATTATCCCAGCTGTAAGCGTACGTACCTATTTTATAATCTTGTTTTGTAAATAATTTAGTACAATCAAAATAAATTAAAAGCTCTAAATCAGCATCGTTTAGATTATTATTGCGGCAAGCCCATTTTCTAATTATTCTATAATGCTTAAGCAAGTTTATATCTCTTATTTCACTTGCTTCAAGCTTTCTCATAAAACCACTACTATATCTGATGATTTTATAACGTGATAAGCAGTCTTATCAATTTCTATTATATGCCCAGAATGCTTGTCAAAATATATTTTATCGTCTTGATTAATACCTTCAACTTCATCACCTACTGAAATAACAATAGCCTCTACATATCTTACATCATCTTTATGAGCTTCTGCTAAAAGCAATCCCCCTTTTGTTGTAGATATTTCTTTTGCTGTTTTATTTATTATTAAATTTCTACCTATTGCCTTCATCAATTCTTAAATTATTAATTACACAATCTGTAGATAATATAGTAGTTGCTACTGAAACAGCATTTGACAATGCACTTTTTGTAACTAGTAGTGGATCTATAATCCCACTTTTAATAAGATTACAGCTTTCACCTGTTATAACATTAATTCCCCACCCAACATCAAGAAATGGTCCGTATGAAATACCAGCATTACTTAATATTTTTTTGTAAGGATATTTTATTGCATTAATTAAAATTTGCTCATTTAATGTTGGATCCTCAATTGAATCAGCCGCATTATGTAATGCTATACCAGCACCGGGAACAATTCCTTCTTTTATTGCAGCTTTAGTTGCGCATATCGCATCTTCAACTCTATCTGATTTTTCTTTTAATTCAATATCTGAATTTGCACCTACTTTTACTATTGCTATTTTAGCTGATAGTCTTGCCAATCTTTTTTCTAAACGAATAATTTCAGCTGGAGGTTTGTTTTTAGATAAATCTTTTTTAATAAACTTTATTGCTTTTTTAATTTCGTCTGATGGTTTATCTACTTGAATAATAGTTTCTTCATCAGTAGTTACACTTTTTAAACATGTACCTAAAAATTCTGGTTTAATTAAATCAAGATCGTCTCCTAAATCTTCATTAATTATTGTTGCTTTCGTTAGCATAGCTAAGTCAGTTAACATTTCTTTTTTTGTTATTCCGTATGTTGGAGCATTAATAACATTAACCTTTATATTTCCTTTAACTTTATTCATTGCTAAAGCGGATATTACTGGTGCTTCTATATCTGCAACTATTAATAAGGGTTTATTGTTTTTTATAACATATTCTAATACACTTTGTATTTGTCTTACATTTTCTACAGGAGATTCAATTAATAAAACCAAAGGGTTTTCTAATTCTGCTGCACGCTTTTCTTTACTAGTTATAAAATGAGAGTTTGTTAATCCTTTATCGTATTGTACTCCATTAACTACTTCAACTTCTGTTTCTGCTAGATCTGACATTTCCATCATTACAACACCTGTCTTATTGACTGCTCTAAAAGCATTGCCAATTATTTTTCCAAGATGTGGATCGTTATTAGTTGATATAGTTGCTATTTGATCAATCATATCTCCTTTAACAGGAACCTTAATTTTATCTAAATATTTTAAAGTCTTTTTAAGAGCCTGTTCAATTCCTATTCGAACATCCCTAGTACTTATACTCTTATCTACTTTAGATGCCTCTACGAGTATTGCATGAGCTAATACGGTTGCTGTAGTAGTTCCATCTCCAGCTTCTCTAACTGTTTTACGGGCAGCTTCTTTTAAAAGTGTTGCTCCCATGTTTTCAACTGGGTCTAATAGTATAATACTATCTGCCACAGTTACTCCATCTTTTGTAATAACAGGTTTGCCTGCTCCATCTTCTAGCATAACACATTTACCGCCAGCTCCTAATGTAGAGCTGACAGCATTAGTGAGTTTATTTATACCTTCAAATACTTTTTCCCTAGCTTCATCTCCAAAGCTAAGATTTTTGACGATTGCGTCTGACATAATTTAATTAAATTTGATTAGTAATATTTATTTGAAAGTTTTTACAACTTTAGGTCCTTCAAGATAACCAATTTTCTTTTTATAATAATCTATAGAGGCATCAATTGCAGCTTCCGCTCCTTCTAATGTTTCTCTTCTAGTTACATCATTCCAATTAGTATTAATCTTAAAGTCCTGATATTCAGTTTGAAAAAATCCGTTTGGTAACTGGGTTATACGCCAATTTTCTTTATCGGCAATGTGCTTCCAAAGGTTTGTGGTTTCTTCTGAGATTTGTGGTTGACTACTCCACGAACTAGTCTGGTAATATACTGTCATTTTGGTTTTGGTTTTTAGCTTACACAAATTGTTATAATGCTAAAGGTAAGCTTTCTTTAGCATATTGGTTTATATTATATTATCACTTGTTTTTTGTGTTTTTTAATTATTTTATTTTTATAAATAAAGGTTTTGTTGTATCAGTGTCTGTTCTTGCTGTTGTATCACCTATACCTCCAAAAGCAACTCTTGTTACTTCCATAGTATAAGCACCAGCAGTCATACAGAAAAAATAGCCATTATAATATTGCAATGAAGCACCTCCAGCAGATCCTAAGTTTACGTTATATCCTGTACTTACCCCTTGTAAATCATATTGATAAGTTGGAGCCCCTGCTTGCTCACCCATAACATAATAATTATTACCATCAAAAGCACATCCTTCTTTAGTACCACCTCCTTGAAATCCAAAACCTGTAGCAACACCAGTAACCGCGTTGTACGTTGCTACCCTTCCACCTTGGAAGTGAGGACTTGCAACTGAAGTATATACTATATATACACCATCTCCACCGTCATCATAGTAGCCTAAACCAAGAATACTACTTCCCTGGTAAGCCACACTAAAACTAAAGCCTGTAGAACCGCCTGAAGTAGTACGTTCAACTAAATTAGTACCACTGCTTGGTATAAGAAGAGTAGTTCCATTAGAAGTCATAGCTTGCATGTTTGCATATGCAGTAAAAACAATACCACCCCCTCCAGAAAGATTACCAGTAGTGGCATCAACGGTGTATTCTCTTACAGCACCAGTTGTTTGTTCTAACGCATACCAATTAGTACTAGTTCTAGCTAGTCCTCTAGTAACAAAAGTAGTTGAAAAAGCTGAAGATGTTTCAAATTGAGTTAAAATTTGATAATTTACATTAGCATCAGGATAAGTAGAATTTACTCCGGCTAATGTATTGCCTGTTTTTAACCAATAATCTCCGTTAGGATGAGTATAAAGACCAGTCGTTGCATTATAACCCGTAGGGTTTCCTGTTGTGCTAACACTAAAAGATTCATAAGTATTAACTGGTAAACCCGTACCGGTTGCTCCACCTCCTGTTGCTAATTCTAAACTTCCTAAATATATTGCCATTGTATTGTTATTTTACGGTGTTGTTATGTATATTGTTGATGAACTATAAGATGGTAAAGCAGTATACTCTGCAGCTGTTAATGTTATAGTTTTTATAATTGATGAATCTACATTTGTTGATTCTATTTGTGTTCCTGCCATTTTATTGTTTTTAGCTAAATGTTATTGTTCCTGTTCCAGTTGTAAAAATTAATACTGAGTCTGTGCCTACTATACTAGGTGTAGGTGTGTTTAAAGTACCTGTAACTGCAAAGCTTGAAACATCAGCTGTTGGGTAGCGTAGGATAACTGTACCTGAGCCGCCATCTCCAGGGTTTTGACTGCTGTCCCCAGCTCCAGCTCCTCCGCCAGTATTAACAGCGCCATCAACCCCATCAGATGCATTACGTTTTGCACCAGCTCCTCCGCCTCCGGCGCCCCCTGGATTTGCACTAGAATAACTAGTACCACATCCACCACCACCACCACCAGCGTAATAGTTTCCTGTTCCTCCAATAATGTTTACCTCTAATCCATCGCCACCATGCCCAGTGGCGTTTGTACCCCCTAATTCCGAAGCTCCGCCTCCACCCCCACCTTTAAATGTAGCTGCTGGATTATTTCCTACAAAACCTAACCCACCACCGAAACCTTGATTAGATGTTCCATTGTTTGGATAAACTGTATCGTTGTCGTAATCATTTCCTCCACCAGATCCTCCTACAACAATTCCTGTACCTTGATGTCCTGAACCACCAGAACCGCCAACAGATGTTATTGTTGAAAATACAGAATTTAAGCCACTAGCCCCATTGTTAGGATTTACATTACTACCAGCTCCTCCAGTTCCGATAGTGACTGTGTAATTTGTTGCAGCTGTTAAAGATAAAGATGATTCAGCAGTAGCTCCTCCACCAGATGTAGAGCCATAAGAAGTCCGTAAACCTCCAGCACCCCCTCCACCAGCGGCGTCTCCACCTCCTCCGCCACCTCCAGCAACTACTAAAAAGTCAACAGCAAAGGTAGTAGGTACATTAACAAGTGCATCAGTACCATCATTAGCAGCAAATTCTGCCACCCAACCTTGTATAGTTCCTGAGTATATAATGCTTACAGCACCTCTTTGGTAATCTATTTTAACATCGTTTGCAGAACCGTTTATATTAGATTGTGCAGTAATTGTAATCTTATTAGTCTGTGCAGTACCAGCATAATCTACTATGCTTACTATATCTCCTACACTGGCAGTTGGTGGCATAGTTACAATAACTTGATTAGATGTTGTATTAACAAAATAGCCTTGCGATGCTACAGCTTGGAAGTTACCTGTTTTAACAGTTGCTTGCCAGTCTACTCCTAAACCTCCTTGTATAAGTTCTTTTGTTACTTTTGTTAATGCCATAATATTTTAACTAAATGTTATTGTTCCTGTTCCGCCTATAAATTGTAATATTGAATCTGTGCCGTCTGTAAATTTTGTTTGAAAATGTTCATTAGCAAGCAATGTAACATTACTAGCTGACAAAGCTGAATTAAATATACGTACTTGGTCTATTGAGCCATTTAAATATCTTGTGCCTGATGACAACCCAAGCTGAATAGATGATATTGTTCCTACTGGATTTGAAAGCGTAAAACTTGCGCTATCAACCAAAGAGCCATCTATATAAGATTTTACGGTTGAGCCGTCATAAGTCATAGCATAATGCTTCCAAACACCTTTTGTTACTGAACCTGATGGATTGTAATTATATTGATTAGTAGTATAATTTCTAAACAAAAATCTTGATGAATATCCAGTGCTTCCTGCTGAAAAAACAATAGTTGTATGATTAGGATAAGATTGATTATCAGATAATTCTAAAATTGTATTTTCATCAGTATCCGATGTTACATTACACCAAGCTGATAATGTAAATGTAGATGGAGAAAAGGTTGAAGTAGGTAAAACTATTTTACTACTACTCCCATTAAACACAGCCGCTTGACCAAATCTTCCAGCTGCATAAGGGCTAAGATTTGAAGCTGTACCATTATATCCATTACCACTTGAATCAGTAACCGTAGTACCACTTCCACCTTCTAACTTATAGTAAGCTGTGTTTGCTATAGGATAAGCTGTGTCTGCAATTGTGTCTACTGTAGATGGTGTGTTTAAAGTGCCTGTAATTGCATAGCTTGAAACGTCAGCTGTTGGATAGCGTAGGATGACTGTACCTGAGCCTCCAGCTCCTCCACTAAAAAATCCACCATCTCTTTCAGAGCCACCACCACCGCTTCCAGTATTTGGTGTTCCATTACTACCAGTTGAATGGCTTGCATCACCTCCCCCACCAGAGCCACCAGTTCCAGGGGTATATGCTGACGGAAACGTTGATCCACCACCACCTCCAGCTCTTGTTACCGAAGTTCCTGTTATTGATGAAGCTAAACCAGAACCACCATTACCTCCAGTGCTTCCACCATTAACTCCAGCGGAACCACCTCCACCACCACCTCCAGCGGAATAGGGCGGATTTGATCCACCTCCATCTCCACCAGCGTATCCTTGATTAGAATCTCCAGCTGCCCCTGTGCCAGTACTGTTACTACTCTCCACCCTAGTTGAACCACCTCCAGAGCCTCCAGTTAAGGGCTGTTTTGTATAGGCTCCACCGCCACCCCCTCCATTGGAGGTAATTGTTGAAAAGACTGAGTTATAACCTGTATTTCCTTGAGAACTTTCACCACTTGCTGAATACCCTCCATTTCCTCCAGCCCCTACATTTACTGTATAGCTTGTACTAGCTGATAAAGAAAGAGATAATTCACTAGATCCACCACCTCCAGATGACTCTG
>Ga0307489_10000782_pt1 | contig 20102 bp, 29 predicted proteins | sample SB12metaG_FD_202247 | JGI IMG/M metagenome (GOLD analysis project Ga0307489, IMG submission 202247) | Sea-ice brine microbial communities from Beaufort Sea near Barrow, Alaska, United States - SB 1.2 | ecosystem: Environmental > Aquatic > Marine > Coastal | place: USA: Alaska | collected...
AGGGGCGCAAGTGGACATTGACAGCAAAACTTGAAAGCATTTTGCCACATTTCAGGTTCGGGCACTCAGTGCTAGGTGCTTTCAACATACATGGGTTTCGTCGGTTCTACTTGCACCACCTTACCAGGATCGCGGCCCTGCCCCAACGCCGCCCTGCGAAGGATGGAGAGGCACGTGGGGATATCCAGCCCCGCGTAGATCGCCCCAGCGCTGTCCGGTGACACCTAGGAAGGGGGTCGAGATAGCAGCATCCAGGTCAATACGACGGGTAGTGCATACACGCCGAGGTGAGTGAGTGCAGCGTCAAGAAATGGATGAATACGGGACGATGTGGGGCTTCACCTTGGACAAGAAGCGCAGCATCGCCATGCCCTTGTACACGACGGGGCGGGATGAGTAGGGCACGACGCTGACGCCTGCTTCGCGCCCAGGCTCCGTCAGCGCCACTAACGCAGTGGCCGCCTCGTTGCAGGGCCGGGCAGATATTGCTCGCCACGTCTCTCATCAACATATCGGCAGCACGAATCGTAACGCTTGTACCTAGACTACGAGCTAACTCTGCAGTCTGCGTAGCACACGTTTCTCTAGCGTCCTAGCGTTATGGTACATATGTCGACACGTGGCAGACCGGAGCAGAGCGTCACCTCGACATGCATGGTGAGGCCTCTTTTCTTGAGCTGAATGGCATCTCACAGCGTGGCGAGGAATGGGAGTGTCGTCAGGCCCTGCCTCGGTGTCATCGAGCGACATGATCATGATGCGGAGTAGCTCGGCGCCGCGGGGAGTGCTCAGGCACATCAACCAGGGGCACACACTCGTCCACGTCTCAACTCGACGTTAGCACTTTTTGCAGAATTCGGTGGGTGGTTTTAGTACGAGTAGCGTGCAACAAAATCGACGAGGCAAAACTCGTCACAAAACGGCTAATTGACCAAAACGGCAGAGGTTGAGGTGAAAAGTGGACAAGTGTAAGCCCGTGCCATCAACACCTCGGCGGCGCGCTGATCGTTTGTGCGCCACAGCGCCGCCAGCGCCTCATCGCAGGGTCGCTGAGAATCAGCACTCGAATCGATATCTGACATGACTCACCTTCAACAATGTACGGAGGAGCAGAAAGAGATTCTACATCGGTCGAGTGAACAAGCACTTGGACCGACATTAGATGTGACTTAACTTCAGGGTGAGTGCTCATACCATGTGCGGAGGAGCAGACGAGGATTATACGTGGGTCGAGTGATTGGTCTGAACTCAATAACACCCGTGCCTCGGCGGCGGCCATGCTGTTGGATGTCTCCTCCAACAGTGCGGCGGTCTTGTCCACCGGGTCCCTGTTCTTGATTGTTTCAGCCACGAACATCAGCGTCTCCGAGCTCTCCAGCCGCGTCAGCAGCCGCGTCTTCGCGAGGGACGTTGAGAGCAAGCACTCAGAGTGACAAGATATCCCATATCGATACTGTCATCTTGTCATCTTGTGGACAGGATGACCATATCATATCTTGTCACTCTGCAAGCACACACACCGAGATCGGAGCATGACTTACTTACCTTCAGGGTAAATTGGGTGGGAGAGACATTGCGAACAAGCTCTCACACGGAGACCGGAGCATGAGTCACCTTATGGAACAGACGCCCTGACTGGACTCGTCGATTCAACATCGGTCGAGTGCTTGTTCTCACTGCTGTAACCCCCCCACCTTGCGCGCCTCCACCGTGGAGTCCACCTCCATGGTATGTGACTCAACTTCATTGGTCGCAGAATTTTGCTCGGCGTGACGGAGGCTACTGGCCTCCCCGCCACCTGTCACGTCCACCCTTGCCACCCCGTCACCTGTCACGCCGACGACAGGGACAGTGACGTTGGGGACGCGCAAGTCGCCGAAGAAACCCAGGACAGAGGCGGAGGGGACGCTGACGTCCTCGTGGGAGCGCAGGTCACCGAAGAAGCCTGGGACGGAAACGACGGAGACGGCGGCGACGGAGAAGGGGGCGTCCTCCTCCTCGTCGGCGTCGAGTTTGTTATCGAACTTGGCTGCGGCGCCTCCGTTGCCGGAGCCTAGGGCGCGGGTCGTGGTCTTGAGAGCATGCGAGCTCCAGCGGCATGCGATCCCGCGGACGGAGCCAGCCCCGGCCATCCCACCCGCCGACGCAGACGCACTGCGCAGCACAACCGCGGCGCCCGCCCCGAGTCCGGGCCCCCACCCGGCACCCCTCGCGGTGAGCCTCGCCTTCGCGGCGACACCACCCGACAGGCGCGGCCTCGGCCCACGCTGCATGCCGTCACACACATACAGCCCCACCCATGAACGCGCCGCCACGAAGGACATCGTCCGAAGAGCGGGACGCGCGTTGCTCGGGCCACAGGACAGCGCAAGTGTTTATGTCCCGCGCGACGCTGCGTTCTGCAGGCATAGTTTCGGTCGTCAAATTGAAAGTCCGAGGGTTGTTGTGACAGTCGGCACCCACCCTCACATCAACAACGTTTCAAATTCAACTTCGAGCCAGATCGGAGACGTTTTTCTTTTTCTTTTTTTAATAACGTTCATCGAGCCCCACGGCGCTACACATGGTGAGCTTAACCAACCCTCTCCAATTTCAAGCGGACAGACCTCAGTCTGTCAAGGTTTATGGTCATCATATCGAGGGGCATTCTAATCTAGTGCTAATGCTAATTTTACTAAGGTTACAATATTGGAGGTCCTAACCGTTGTTGAGGGTCTTGTGACAATATTAAGGTTGACGTTACAGGTAGTGAAAGCAGACTTAATATTGATGACAGGAGAATGGTGTTGATATCTTCTCACTCTCTTCATCACATTTCTTTTTTTGACGTTTATCGAGCCCCACGGCGCTCTTCATCACACTCAATGTTCGATTCACTCCTGCTACTTTCTAATTTCTCGTCGGGTTTGAGGTATGTCCGCTTGAAATTGCGGAGAGGGTTCGTTAAGCTCACCATGTGTAGCGCCGTGGGGCTCGATGAGCGTTATTAAAGAAAAAGAAACTCGTCGGGTTTCCACGCGCCGCGTCGGGATCGAAAGCCGTACTTCTTTGAGAGCGACGCTACTCCACTCTTGCGCACGCGCTCGTATCTCGCGAGTGCTGCACGCACACGGATCTGAGCACCATGGCCGGATCCTCCTCCTCCGGCGCCGACGCCGATCCCGTGGGCCGCGCGGTCGACGACGGCGGCGACGACGACACTTCGCCGTTGTCGGACCACTTAGGGTTTGTTGAGAGGGTGAGGGAGGTGCACGAGCTGAGCGCTACGACGGGTACCTCCTCCGTCTCCGCCGCCACCGCTGCCGCCGCCGCCAACGCCGCCGCCGCTGCCGCCGCCGCCGCCGCCGCCGCCAACGCCGTCGCCATTCCAAGCGAGACGGTGGGCCACGGGGGCGACGGAAGCGGTAACGAAGACGGCTGTCTGCTGCTCGACCTGATCAAGAGACACCCCGACCTCTTCGAGAAGGAGATTCTCGGGCGGCTGCACCCGGCGCACCGCGCCTTTCTCGGACAGGTGAATCACGGCTGCCGGGCAGCGGTGGTGGCCTCCGACCTGCCGTGCGCGGGGACCAGGAAGGCGCTGCGACAGCTGACCCCCGCGGACCGCGCCCAGCTCGCTCGGGCGGTGCGGGCGTTTACTCCCTACATGACTGAGTCCTCACTGACCTCACTGGGGATTTACCGGGCCTACTCCCCACTAGAGACAATAGGTGAGTTCAGGCAAGTTGGGTTCATGGAGTCATCCGACTTGCCTCGCGCGGGCAGAGTTGTGAGGCTCGGGTTGAAGGGATTTCACCTGGACGTGTTGACGTGAGGGCGGTCGCTAGACCGCCCGTGGTATGTGACACCTGTGATTCTGCAGCTCAGGGCGGGCACCTGGATGTGTCGCGATTGGCACGGGGGCAGGACTGACCGTGGGATGTGCAGACGTGTGAAGCGGCCGCTGCGGGCGGACACCTGGACGTGTTGAAGTGGGTGCGGGAGCACGACTGCCCGTGAAACGCGGGAACGTGTGTCTTTAGCCGCTAATGGCGGGTACCTGCATGTGCTGAAGTGGGTGCGGGAGCACGGCTGCCCGTGGAATGAAGGAACGTGTTACGCTGCCGCTGAGGGCGGGCACCTGGATGTGTTAAAGTGGGCGCGGGAGCACGACTGCCCGTGGGGCGGGCGGTTGATTAGCGCTGCCGCTGATGGCGGGCACCTGGAGATGGCGAATTGGGCGCGGGAGCTCGGCTGCCCGTAGAACGAACGGACGTGCCAAGCCGCCATTTTTTGCGGGCATCGGAAGGGACTGAGGTGGTTGCGGGAGAACGGCTGCCCGTGGGACCCTCAGCAGTGTGGGGTCGCTTCGATGTATGCGAGCTGGAACCGAGAGATGCATGCATTGATAGAGCAGCTCGGGGGATGATAGCGGATGCCATGTGCGATGAAACGCGGTAGGTGCTTACAAATGACACCGCGAGTAAGAACGCGGTTGTTTCGTTTTGGATGTGCCCACTTGCCATATCTGAGTAGGAGGAGAAGGAGTTCTATGAGGCATGATATAGCTTGGCGCGTGGGGTTGAGCTGCTACAATGATCAACGAGTAATAAGGTTCTATCAAGTATCGCTGATGTCACGACGACAACTGCATTCGCACCGCGCTGTGTGCCATCAAAACCTTTACTTTCATTTTTATAACAACCCGCTCTAAATAAACGGCAATTTCTTGCCTTTCTACATTGCCTAAGCGCGCCCGAGGTTGCGCCGGTTCGTGCTGATACAGTGTGTACCGGTGCACCATGAGCAGGCAGTCAGGGATACACCGGAGACATCATGCTGCCCGCCCCGCCCCCCGCCGCCCCGCCCCCCACTTCGTGTGATGCCTGCTCCCGCCGATACACGGGAGACATCATGCTACCCGCCCCGGCCCCGGCCTCGGGCGTGCCCCTCTCCCGCCACAGCGTGGAAGCCCCCCGCCGCTATGGCCAAGCAGACATGAATCGCCGTGTCATAGGCTGCCATGCAACTCAAGACGCGAGGGTTACAAGTGCATCGGATGACGTGGCGGGCAATGAGTTTGGCAGATATTGCTCGCCATGTCAGAAGCTGTCGCTTAGCTCAAAAAGCGAGGGTTCAACGAGCATGTCGATGACGTGGCGGGCAATATCTGGCAGGCCCCACCCGCCGCCCCGTCACTGCCACCTTGGGGTCTGGGGTGAACGCCGCCCGCGACCTGTTTTCTCGCCCGCCGCTCCCCCCCTGAACATATGAAGGGCTAAACATGCTCTCCACGCCCCCATCCGCGCCCCCGCCCGCGCCCCCGCCTCCACCCCCGCCCCCGCTCCCGCCGCCGCCGCCGCCGGAGCCAGGGCTCATCATGCTCACACTTCCCCACGCGCGGTGGACGATGGGCGACTCGCCCGCTGGGGTGACTCGCCCGCTGCCCCGCCTCCCCGCTATTGCCAGGGTCTGACATTCGCTCCCGATGTGGCTTAACTTGAGCACCTTCGAGGGAGCAGTACTGGCAAGGATACCTTGGATATGGGACAAGTACGAACGGCTCGGTTGAGCTGAAATTTGAAGCGAGTGTAAGGCCCTGCCTGACACCCCAGCGTTGCGCAGCGCGCTTCCCTCGCTCGCGGAGTTGGTGCGCCGGTTGGGTTTCGGGGGAGGGCTAAACATGCCCTCGCCTCCGCTCCCATCGCCACCGTCTATACCTACACCGCCCCAGCCCCCTCCCGAGCTGCCACCCCTGCCGCCACCAAGCATGCTGACACCGCTCCCACCCCCGACCCCGCCGCTGCTGCCATTGTCAAACACGACTCCACCGCCGGCCCCACCAAACAAGCCCCCCGAGCGCCGCCCCACCCCCGCCCCCGCCTTCGGCGCTGGCGTCTGAAACGAAAACGACGGAAAGGAAGGCACGCCCGCGCCGAGACCCAGCGGGCGGGCGGCGCCGTTTGGCACCGGCGGGGGCGATGAGAGCGACGCACACGCACCCGTCTCATCCGCCGCTCCTGCCGGTGAATCGGTTGAGAAGGAGAGCATCCTGAACGCGGCATCACCACCCGCCGCACCAGTCGAGGCTGATGGTTTGGTAATGGTGCCGAGGTCCATGTTGAGCGTCGCGAAACGATGCTCCAGCCGTAACATAGGGCCCGACAGATGATGCTCGCCACGTCATGTGATGTTCAGAAGTCAAGAAACGAGGGTCTCCAATGTGGATGATGACGTGGCAGGCATTATCTGCCAGGCCCTACCGCGACAGGGGCAGCTCCGCGGGCCCGCCCCCCGAGTCGTCGTCGCCGTGCGTCAGCAAGTGCTGGATGCGGCTGGCGGTGCGTGACGTGGCCTTGGGTGAAGGACCAGCCGCGAGGCCACCACCGGGAGTGAGGAGCGCCGGCCGGCCTCCGGCGCTGGGCGGCACGTGCCCGCTGCTGACGCCGCCCACTCCCACGCTGGCCGACACGGGCGCCGGGGGCTAGGGCCAGGAGGATATTGCTCGCCAGGTCGCCCAACGCACTTTCAACCCAGGTTTCTTAAGCTCAGTGTTGGCGTTCCGAGGAACGCTGATCTCCTCGAGATTGAGGGTCTATTTACTCAAGAATCAAGACCAGGTCGGACTTTCGGCGAGTCGCTCGGTGGGATTTTCGAAATTCGTAGTGCTGATTGGTCGAACGGGATTCGATACCAGACCTTCGATACCAGATCCGACACTGAACTAAGCTAAATGGAACCCTATGACGTGTCGAGCAATATTCACCTGGCCCTACCAGGGGCGTCTCGTTGCAGAGGTTGATCAGGCGCTGAGATGCCCGGGGTGCCTTCCCGGCGGCGCCGTCACTACCCATCACCGCGTCCACTCCCATCCCCACGCTCATTCCGAAGCCGTCGCCCGTACCCGGCGACGGGATCGCACCCAACCCTAGGGCCTGGCAGGCATCGCTCGCCACGTCACGCGATGCCACTTGGCTCAAGAAACAAAGGCGAGCAGCATCTGACAGGCCCTACCCATCCCCAGCTTTTGCGCCGCAGCTCGGCGCTCCTGCTGCCGGTGCATCTTCGCCAGTTCCTGCATCTTCTTCTGCTTCCCCGGACTGCTCATGGCCAGGGTGCCGCGCACCACCTTGTTGCTGACGTCGCCGGGGGACAAGACGGAGTCGGGGGAGATGAGGTCCTCCTCCTCCTCCTCGGGGGAGCTCTGGGAGCACGACGGCAGGCGCCGCTGCGCGCCCTTTCGCTTTTCGGGCGCCCCTGCCCCCGCCGCCGCTGCCCCCGCCCCGCCGCCTGGCCTATCACCGCCACCCCTGCTGCCGCCGCGGAATGTCGGCTCAAACATGGAGTCAGCGCCCACGCCCCTGCCCCCCCTCCTGTCCCGGGCATCGCCCCTGACTCCACAACCCCCACCCCCGCCGCCGCCGCCTTCCCCGCCGCCGAAGAGCCCTCCCCCGCGGCGTCCCCTCATGCGGACGTCCCCCACGTCACCGTCAGATTCAGAGTCGGAGCCGGGGGAGGTTGCCCCGCCCCGCCGCATCACGTGGGTGTCAAACAGGCTGCGGCGCGCGGGCCCCAGGCAATAGGGACTGATAGATGGTGCTCGCCACGTCATAGGATGTCATTTGACTGGAGAAACGAGGGTCCAAAATGCGTTTGATCATGTGGCGAGCACTATTCGAAATTCCCTACCAGGCTTTCTGACGCAGGGCTCTCCTCCAGGGGCGTCAACCCGACCCCCAACCCAGCCCCCGCCGCGCGCCACGCCGTGTCTTTGAAGGCGTTGACATTGACGTTGGACGCCGCTCCCCAGTTCCCCATCCCCGTCCCTCCCAGCATCCCAGTACCAGGGGCTTACACTTGTCCACTTTTCAGCTCAACCTAAGCCGTATTGGTCGCGCCTCTCCTTGTCTTCCTGTCTAATAGACTGGGGGAAATCCATGCACACAACGTATCCCACAAAATGTGCATACGTTAAGCCGAATATTGGACGAGTGTAAGCCCCTGCCCAGTACCCCCCGGCGTCGCGTTCCCATTCCCACCGCCACCGCCAAAGGTGAAGCTGTCATTGCCGTGTCTTAAGGCCTGGCGGATATTGCTCGACACGTCATAAGGTGCGATTCAATTGAAGAGACGAGGGTTCAAAGTGCCCTGGATGACGTAACGGGGGCCTCGCAGATATTGCTCGCCACGTCACAGGGCGCCTTTTGAGTCACGCGACATTGCTCGCCACGTCACAGGGTGCCTTTTAAGTCACGCGACATTGCTCGCCACGTCACGGGGTGCCTTTTAAGTCACGCGATGAGGGTTCAAAGTGCGTTGGATGACGTGTCGAGAAATATCCGGCAGGCCCTACCGTGGCTGTGGCTGTCGTTGTTGGCGCGCTGCAGCCGGCGCCCGTTCTTGGGCTGCCTCGGTGGAGCGGTGCAAGTTGAATTTGAAAGCAAAGTTAGAAGGTGGTTTTATCATATTTCAGTTTCAAGCGCTTAGTTCTAGGCGCTTTCAACTTGGGTTCCATAGGGTCAACCTGCACCGACATACCTCGGCGCGCGCCCGTCGTGCTGCGGGATGCGAGCACACACCCGCCACCAGGGTCAGGCCACAACTTCCCGCACGATGTGTCTATACTCCCTCGTAATAGCGTACCAGTGCACCTGTACACACTCGCTGCATCCTCCTCCCTGGCCTGGCCACTCGTTCCTGAGGTAGCTTATTTGGAGCAACTTCGAAGGGGAGCACACACCAGTTAGCGATAGCTTAATCGTCGGCACCATGGTGGTATGACTTGCTGAAGCTCCCGGGCTTGAGATACTGTGCACTACGTTGTCTAGGGACCACAGTGTCACAGACAAGATGGGCTGGAGTCACGCAAGTCAAGGTGATAGCTGGCGAGTCATAGACCCTGCCAGCAGTCCCGCGCTCTCGGGCGGCGCCGGCTGTGTCGCCGCCGGTGTCACCGCCCACCCGCCGCCGCCGCCCATGCCGGCACCACCGCCACCGGCGGCAGCGTTGAACCCCCCGACCAGGGGCTTACACTCGTCCACTGTTCAGCTTAACTTAAGCTTCTAATGTGGGGTCCGTTGGGTGGTTTCAGGGTGAACTACAGCTCAGGTTGAGCTGGAAAGTGGACGAGTGTAAGCCCCTGCCACCGACGCCCGCGCCAACGTCGGCTGCGGATGAACCGAAGGGTCGGCGCGGCTGCGGCGTCGTCGTGGACTTGTAGCATCCCCCGGGGGCAGGGGCTTACACTCGTCCACTTTTCAGCTCAACTTGAGCGCTGTGCATGGGATAGGGGGTGCGAGTAGGAGTTGGGTGGCTCGTGTTTAGGGGGTTTTAGGGGGTGTTTAGGATGTGTAGGGTGGTTTCTTGTGTCAGACACGGCTCAAGTTGAGCTGAGAAGTGGACGAGTGTAAGCCCCTGCCCGGGGGTGCCCCACGTTCCCCACGCGATGGGGAGGACAGACCCGCCGACGCCCCCGCCGCGCGCCCCCCCCGCCGCCGCCGCCGCCGACTCGTGGTGTGGACGCGGTGTGTTGTCCTTCAGCGCCGGCGTGAAGCAGTCGCGGTCCGCGAACGGCGACGGTGACAGCATCGTCGCCGCGCTTGCTTTAGTACCCCCCGCCAGGGGCTTACACTCGTTCACTTTTCATCTCAACTTGAGCGCTTTGTGTGGGATAGGGGATGCACGTAGGGGTTGTGTAGCCCGTGTGAAGGGGGTGTTAGTGGGTGTTTGGGATGTAGACGGTGTTTTCTTGTGTCGGACACGGCTCAAGTTGAGCTGAGAAGCGGACGAGTGTAAGCCCCTGCCCCCCGCCGGTTCGCACCCGATGGTTTGAAGGCCCTCAACGGTTATAAATCTTTGTTGCTTTGGGCGCGCAGATTCCAGGGGATGGCGAAACGATACACGACGGCCCGGCGCTGGGGAAGGCGCAGGTAACCGAGCCGGCAAATGCAAGGGGATGTGTCGGCGCCGGTGCCAGTGGTTTCGTAACTGCGAGTGCTTGCGCGCGCTATCTGGGCGGAGATGCGCGGGAGAGGCGTTTGACTTTGAAACAATCTGAAATCAGATTCTTATTGACTTATCGCATGTTACACACTTGGGCACAGAAACATGAGATAAGTCATAAGTGTCCGGCTTGACGCGCGTGCGCGCTGACCATATTGGCGGCTGGAAAATGAGCGGGAGCGAGCGAGACGGCACACGTTATCGGCGTCGTCGGCGTTGGATCTTCCCTTTATCCACGCACCAGCGCGAAGAGAACGATTCGATCTCGATCGTCTCCGTCACCTGTGCCCGCGCACTCCCTTCACTTCCCTCTGGCTGGAGAGTCGACTAGACTTTTCAGCACCCGCATCGGCAGCGATGGGGTACGTGGTGGGCGAGGACGGGCTGGCCGTGCAGGATGCCGTCACCCTGGACGCCTCCACCCTCACGCCGCTCTCGCCGGAGGTCATCAGCCGCCAGGCCACCATCAACATCGGTGCGTCCGCTGTCAGTCACACCGCGCGTTGCAACCGCAAGGGGCTGCGGGCTGCTCGCTCCGCCCCTCCCCGCAGCCCGCTCAAAACGAGATTTGCAAAAAAGAACAGACCCTGCGTTTCCCTGGGAGCAGCCGCCGCCGACGCAGCGGCGGCAGCGGCAGCGTCTACCGCCGGGGGACGGCGGCGCGGCGACGGGATGCATGCCGATCAACCGCGCGCCATGCGCCATGGATCAGCCACCACAGCTGTACGCGACGCGGCTGCCGCACCCATCGGCTGTGCCAAGCGTGAGCACCGAGGGCTGGGTTTGCGGGGTCGGCGGGCGGCATAGCTGTGGGGGCGCATCTCGAACACTCGCGCGTCGCGCTCGATGGATCAGCCTGCGCAGCTGTGCGCGACGCCGCTGCCGCTTGCGTTTGCGTCGGGCGGCGTGGGCTCGGGAGCGGGACGTATACTCAGCCTCAGGGTCTCGGTCTGGGGATAGGCAAAACAGCGGAGAGCCGAGAGGAGGCACCAGTGCCACAGTTCGTTCGAGCCACCGCTTGGCTTCCCCGCTGACGCCACCGCTGAGTGCCACCGCTGACCACCACCTCGCCGCCTCTCTGATTCCTCGCGCAGGTACCATCGGACACGTGGCGCACGGCAAGTCCACGGTGGTGAAGGCCATCTCCGGGGTCCAGACCGTGCGATTCAAGAATGAGCTTGAGCGAAACATTACCATCAAGCTGGGGTATGCCAACGCGAAAATCTACAAGTGCGAGGACGACCAGTGCCCGCGCCCCGCGTGCTACCGCGCGTACGGCGGGGCCAAGCGACTAATGCCCGTCACGTCATCGACACGCGCGTTGTGCACTCGTTTTGTGAGTTACACTGCATCGCATGACGAGGCGAGCGACATCCGCTGCATCCCTATTGCCCGCCACCACACCACGTCATCGATACAGGTTCTGAACCCTGATTGTGTTGAGTCACACGGCATCCTATGACATGGCGAGCGATATCTACAAGGCCCGGTGCCCGCCGCGTCATCGACAAGCGCGTCAAACCCTTGGTGTGTCGAGTTACATGGCATCCTGTAACGTGGCGAGCGATATCTGCCTGGCCCTCGTGTAAGGCAGCACGTGCCCGGACACGCCCGACTGCCTGGTGCCCGGCTTCGAGGACAAGAAGATGAAGCTGGTCCGCCACGTGTCATTCGTGGATTGCCCCGGGCACGACATTCTCATGGCGACGATGCTTAACGGTAGGTAACGTCACTCTTGCCTCATCACAGGCTGGCGCTAGAACTCGGTGAAGGCGTGGCGTGACATGCGGGGGCGTTCACGCTTACACTACGGGCAGACAGTCGGAGCTGAGTGAGCCCTCCAATAAAGCGGGTTATTGATTATCACCTCAAGGCACCAGGGCATAAACAGTGCTCAGCTACAGTGCCGCCACTTGCGCAGAAGAATTGCCCCCTGAGCACGCGATGCATCTATGTTCGCGGCCCTGCTCGACGGTGCGGCGGTGATGGACGGAGCGCTGCTGCTGGTCGCGGGCAACGAGTCGTGCCCGCAGCCGCAGACCTCGGAGCACCTTGTGGGGCCGCCTCCTCCACTGCATAGTGTGCTGGTGCTCGCTCGCACTTGAGAAACAGGCATCCACTAGACCAACCACAGCACAAAAACTCGACGTTATGCACCGCTGACATTGGATTTTACGCAATTTCTGGTGGGCCCTAGCACTTGGCGGCGGTGGAGATCATGCGGCTGCAGCACATCATCATCTTACAGAACAAGATCGATCTCGTGCAGGTGGGGCCTATGACTGTTTGCTCATAACAGTGCAGCTAGTGCTGCCTGTGTTCATTACCAGGAGCTCAGCTTCAGTCTGCTTCCCACACCATGGTCAAGTGGCACAGCCTGTGTCTAGCTAGACCAGGAGATTGGCTCCAGTTTGCTTCTCACTCCTCAGTCACCCACCACCCGGCACCTAGGCACCTGGTTGCTCATAGCAGTGCAGCTAGTACAGTCTGCGTGCGCATACCAGGAGCTGAGCTCCAGGCGGCTGCCCTCACTTCGATCACTTGGTTTAGCCCGTGTGTAGCTAGACCAGGAGCTTAGCTCCAGTCTGCTACCCTCTCTTCGGTCACTTGCTTTCGCCCGTGTCTAGCTAGACCAGGAGCTTAGCTCAGTCACCCACCACACAAATCTCTGTCGATGTGGTCTGCTCACCAAACTAGTTGCTGTGTTTGCGGCCCTCGAGTGCAGGAGAACGCGGCGGCGAACCAGTACGATGCGATCTGCAAGTTCATCCAAGGCACCATCGCAGACGGCGCGCCGGTCATCCCAATCAGCGCACAGCTCAAGTACAATATCGACGTGGTGTGCGAGTACATCTGCAAGAAGATCCCGGCAGGGGGGTTATTGAGACCAAGCACTCGACCGACGCTGAATCCGAACGCCGTCTGCATGAGCATTCACCCTGAAGGTAAGTTGGGAGGGCACGTCCGATATCGGTTCTAGTGCTTGTTCTCAATGGCTCTGCTGCCAGGTGCCCATCCGGAACTTCACAGTGCCGCCCAACATGATTGTGATCCGATCCTTCGACGTCAACAAGCCGGGCGCCGAGGTGGATGACATCCAGGGCGGCGTCGCGGGCGGCTCCATCCTTCAGGCAAGGCCACATGCCGTTGTGTACCTGCTCGTCTGCCCATAATCCACAAGTGCACCTGCGTACTCGTACTGACGTCGTAATGATCGTACTAGGCCAAGGCCATCACATCTGATTGTTTGTCCGTTGGGTACCAGTCTACCCGCCCCGTGAGTGTACCCATACTGACGTCGCAAGTATGTTACCTGGCCTCAACTGCAGGGTGTGCTGAAGGTTGGGCAGGAGATCGAGGTGCGGCCCGGGATCGTGTCGAAGGACGCGGAGGGCAAGATCAAGTGCACGCCCATCAGCAGCCGCATCGTGTCGCTCTTCGCCGAGCAGAACCAACTGCAGTTCGCCGTGCCCGGTTGGGCCTGGCGGATAAGGCTTGCCACGTCATAGGGTGCCATGTAACTCAACAGACGAGTGTTCAAAGTGCGTTGCATGACAGGGCCTGAGGTCCTGGCGAATGTCGCTCGCCGCGCTGTTCAACTCGAGACACGAGGGTTCAAAGTGCGTGGGACGACGTGACGAGCAATTTCCGCCAGGCCCTACATCTAGGTGGCTTGATCGGTGTGGGCACCACGGTGGACCCCACGCTGACGCGCGCGGACAGGTTGGTCGGACAGGTGCTGGGCGAGGTGGGCAAGCTGCCGCAGGTCTTCACCGAGCTGGAGGTGGGGGCCGCCCTGCTTCCCATTCCAGCTGGCACCTGACTGTTTGCTCATAGTGTACCAGTGTACCCATGAACACTCGCCGCAGGTCCTCACTGAGCTGGAGGTGCGGCCGCCGTCAAACACATCGGACAGACGTGTTCGCGCCTTCAGAGGAGCGCGTGCCTTCAACGGGGCTTGGGTCTATAACTCGTCAAAATGACCCTATGTTGTACAATCAGAGGACCCGGTCATTTTGACGAGTCACAGACCCAAGCCCCATTGAAGCGACGCACCCCTCTGAAGGCACAAATCCCTCTGCAACTGAACCCGCAACCACTGCCAGAAAGCAAACGCGAACGTCTGTGATGAACAAACACCCTTGTACTTGACGCCTCTCGGGGCTCTGGGGGAACAAAACTCTAATTTTTTCCTGAGACGTCCGCTTGCGCTCACCGCCGATTCAGCAATTTTCTGCCATGTTTCTTCCTTTTTTTGGTATGGAGCGATGACGATAAACCATGATACTACCCTGATAAACACTGACGATTGTACAGCATATGTCTTTCGCTCCTATCGTGAGCCTCCACCTAGGTTTTGGTGTTTTCCATTTGGAATACAATTTATTATCGTCTTCCCACGTATTTGTCGTCATCCTCCTGCTCATTTACGATGTTGCGCACCCTGGCTGTCGGTGAACTTCTTCTTGCTGCGGCGGCTGCTGGGCGTGCGGACGCAGGGGAGCGAGAAGCAGGCAGGGCTTCACCCTTATCCAAGCACTTTCCCCAGCTCAACAGTGCTTGAGTAACATTGAGGCACTAAATGGGAGTATTCGGATGGTTTCTGGGACGAACAGCTGTACACCACTGCCGCCTCAACCGCCCTGCTCGTTGCCGCCCAGGGCCGTGACCTAAGCATTTTTCGCAGCTTGACATCGAGCTGCTTGACCCTGAACCACTTGAGTTGTCCCACTGAATACCGCACTGTGCTCAAGTTGAGCTGGGAAAGTAGTTAGGTGAGGCCCTGTCGGCAGGGCAAGGTGGCCAAGCTGAGCAAGGGCGAGGTGCTGATGCTTAACATCGGCAGCATGTGCACGGGCGCCAGGGTGGTCGCCGTCAAGGCGGATCTCGCCAAGCTGCAGCTCACCTCCCCCGTGTGCACCAAGGTGAGGCGGTGCAACTTACGACGTGGTGAATTCCGTGCGAGAGAGACGCATCCGCCTGTTATAGGAGGCACCAGGCTATCGCCCTGGCCCCTGTGAGGGAGACGCTCACGAGTGTATAAGGAGGCACCAGGCTTTTGCTCTGGCCCCCGTCCGTGCGCTTTGTTTCAGCACTTCAGAAGCTGAACTATGGTGAAGCTTTTTGAAACGTTGTTTTCAATTGCAATGCGTGACGCTACACGAAGGAGGGCGAGAAGGTGGCTCTGTCGCGGCGTGTGGAGAAGCACTGGCGCCTCATCGGCTGGGGCCAGATCCAGACCGGCGTGCAGCTCGTGGATTAGAAAAGCTAAAAAGTCAAACTGCTTTCTGGTGGACGCAGTTTGTGTTCTTGTTCTTTCGAAGGTAAACTGGTGGACACCATTGTTATTTTTTCGACGTTGTAGAGAGGGATGGGAGGTCGGAGAGTGTTTGCGAGGTTAGGGTGGTTTGAGAGCGCTCGAGAGCGCCAATGGCCCGTAGAGACTTGGAATTTATGATGCACCACATAACAATTCAGCTGTGCCAACTTCGGTGTCCTCAAACACATCTTTGCTCCTGGCTTCGGCCTGGCCTCGGCGCCACAAACGCATCGACCGAAACCACCCTCACGCTTCAAAACCGTCGATTCAGGCCTATGCCGCACGGCGCAAGGACAGCCAAGCGGTGGATTAAACTCAAATTAAACTCAGACTCATGGAAAGTGACTACCCAACTCGGTAAATGAATACATGCGACGCGGCGGCTAGTAGACCGCCATTGATACGGGATTTCTACGCAGCGAGTACCGAGTGCCAGGTTCATGTGTAGTAGCGAGTAGCTAGATCTCTACGTTCTCGGTGGACACCCGCGAGTATAGCGAGGTGGAGGATTGGAGCAACATATGCTCTGGTCAATTACACGGCCTATAAGCTAATGTATAATGACGTACAGGCAGAAGGTAACTCAGATTTCTTATCCACTAAGAACTATTTATCACTTCTCACATCCAAGGAGACCTCGACAACGACGCAGTCTTCTGCAGCGGGGTGCAGCCCGGCGACACCTTCATCGAGGATGGCGACGTCGAGGACGGCGCTCGCTGTGGCCTTGCGCGCCTCGTCGGTCTTCTTACGCGCCTTGTTGTAGCGGCGCAGGTTGAATTCGAAAGCAAAACTTGAAAGCGGATTTACATTATTACAGTTTCAAGCGCTCAGTGCCAGGCGGTTTCAAATTGAGTTTCATAGGGTCAGCCTGCACCGCCCTACCTTGTGCGCGATGCCGAATAGCGCCCTGACGGTCTCCACTTGACACACATTAAGAATCGTGCTCCCGAATGGAAAGAAGACTAAGACCGCGTAGGAGATAAAGCTGTACGGGTCGCCGGACCACACGACCAATATGGCGTCGGACCAGGCCCAGAAACCCACCGCCGTGATCACAACGCGAATCACCACGAAAAGGATGGCGCTGGCGTAGACAGCATTCAGCCACATCGTGAAGTTGGAGCGGTAGGCCAACATCGTCAGGAAAAAGTTCTGCTCGGTGGTCATGTGCAGCGTCATAGCGAACAAGAGGCGAGGGATGGCCACGCCCTTGACATCGTAAATCACGGCAGCGCCCCATAGCGTCAACAAGATGACCGTGAGGTGGTGGGCTACAAGCGAGGTGCGCATGTGTGTATCGCTGGCCAGCTCTATGACGTAGATGCATATCATGATGCTGATCATCCGGTTGAACCCGCGTGCAAACTGCAGGGTCTGCTCCGCGGATGGTGGATCGAAGTTCTGGGGTGAAAATAGCATCGAGAAGAGGCCGGCGTTGGCGCAGTACGCGAGCCCGGTGTGTAGTGGCGCAAGTTGCAACTGAAAACCAAGTTTGAAAGCAATTCCTCATGTTCTGGTTGCAAGCGCTAATGCCCAGGCGCTTCTTTCAACGTGAGTTTCATAGGGTCAACCTGCACCGCCCTACCGATGGTCGTTCCCAGGAGTTCAAGCATGTAGTTACCACACTTGGCGCGGATCACGGACGTGTGCTGTTCGTAGAGCCGGTCCGCAGCGACACGGGCGAGGCGCCATGTCGCCAGCACGATGACGAGCACGCAGAGCGTAAGGAACGGACTCGTGCTGGCCTCCCACGGGGCCGCCACCAACGCCGGCGAGTAGCCATCACGAACGAGATGCCAGGCCGGCACATCGGGAGGGCGTTCGTGGATGCGGATGATGAGTCCGTGCTCGGCCAGAATGCCGACGAAAAGGCTGCCTCCGATGATGACCAGGGCAAACATCATCAAGCGTTTCAGGAGCGTGGTCTCGTTCGCTGTCGCGGGCGACGAGCCGGACATGTCTAGGCACGTCGGGATGGGCAGGGGCTCGAAGGAAGACGCGCTCTCCATCGCCGACTCGCAGCGATCGGGCATGATCAACGGCGCCGTACTATTTCTTGGCGATCGAGGCCGCGATGGAGGCGGAGATACTGGCGGTTGTGTCGATTTGGAGGTCGATGTTGTCTGCAGGTCGTTGTTTTCTGCGTCCGAGGTCAAACAAAGCGCGGGACACGAGGGTCAACATTTACTGAAGGGTGCCCGGCGGGCGAACTGTGGGAGCGTGCCGGTGGAGGCGGGATGGGGTTCTCTGGGCACGTGTGACACACGCATCGGAACGGAGCGCCGTGAGCCGTAGGCAAGACTCAAACGTCACGTCACCATTACGTCAGGACAGACGATGGGGCGAAAAGCGCGGCGGGACGAGCGGCGCTCGCGGGCGGTATCAGCAGTCTGATGTGTCGCGCACCTGCGTGCACCCCTGGGCGGTTGATGCGATCCCGTCACTGTAAACGCGGGGGCTTGGGGGCCACGAGGGTGCGCGGCGTCTAATGGCAACTGAAAAACGTAACTGTCTGTCTGCGCGCACGTTTTGTCGGTTGAGCGTTTTTGTCGCGCCTTTTCATGGCCTCGAGCAAATCCGGGTACGAGGGAACGGAACGGATTCGGAATCGGGGAATCGGAATCATCGCGGGAGTCGGAATCGGAGTCGGAATTTTGAGCGTGAGGTGCCAACAACGGCATCTCTCGCTGTTGGCACGGGCGGGGGGGGTGAAGCAAAAAGCCGCCGTTGCGGAAAGTGGCGCGCGCATTAACGCCCACGCGGCTCCGTGACTTCAGTAGAACCTTCGCACCGCGCGACTTTCGCTCTCGGGCGACGGCGCGTGGAGGGAACGTTCGAGGCGGAGGGAGCTTGGCCTATTGTCATTTGTGGTGAGTTGGTGACAAGTCAACAACAAAAGAACGCTCCGAAAGAGGAGCTGGCACACCAAGCGCGAGAGACGTCTGGGCATCGCGCGCGCGCACAGCTGGCACGTGAAGCAGCCGCGGTCACCCATGTCGGCGGTGGTTCCCAAGGGACGCCGCTCGGCGAAGGGCGACGTGCATGGCGCGGCGTTGGCGGCGGCGACGCAAGATGTTAACGACACGGAGGGAGCTCCGCTAGCCTCCTCCGCAGGCTTCACGAGCAGCATCAACGAGAAGCCCCCCACCAGCGTCGGCGGCGGCAGCGGCGGCGGCGGCGGCGGAGGCGGGTCCATGCCCCCTCCCGCACGCACCCGCTCCAACCCCGCGGGCGCCGCCCCCGCCAAGCGCGCACGCTCCATCCCAACCTCCAACAACAACGTGAGCTACGACGGTGCCAAGTTCGTCGCGCAGCTCACCGGGGGTGCTGGCGCGACGGGGCCGGGCACAGGCGCGGGCGGCGACGCGACCGGCGACGGCGAAGACGCGGCGACCCAGCAGGACCTCGAGGATGACGCCATCCACGCGCTCAGCGGCCTCTTCCAGGTGGACGAGGGCGGCGACGGCGACGGCACCGAAGATAAGGAGAATGCCGCCACTACCAAATCCTCCCCCGGGGGTGCCCAGGCACCGCGGCAGGGCCAATTAGATATTGCTCGCCACGTCATCCAACGAATTTTGACCCCTCATTTCCTGAGTAGAATGCCAGTATGACGGGGCGAGCGATATGTGTCAGTCCCTACGCCGCGGCAGCGTCGCTCGCGGCCGGGCCTTCACACTCGTCCCCTTTTCCAGCTGCAACTTACATTTTACTGGTTCCCTTTTAGCTCACAGCTCAACTTACAGCTGGACAGCTGGATGGAAGGAGTGACTGGCCCTGGCTCGCGGCACGCCAAGAACAACAAGCCCGGGGCTGGCAAGGCCTGCCACGGTGTCCCGACCGCTTGCTCACAGTGTTTTCGTACACACTCGCTGTGTCCCTTTCTCTGCTCAACTTAAGCTGCCATAGCTGTGGTCCTGTCCCTGAAACCACCCAAGCTATTCCGCACGATACCTCGAAGCTGTGTTGCACGTGTGAGTTGAGCTGAAATGGGGGCTGGTGTAAGACGGGTATACGGCTGAAAGGGGGGGACTAGAGTATGGCCCTGGGCGCAGGCCCTGCCGGAGCGACCACCACTGCCGCCGCCGCCGCCGCCGCCGCCGCCGAGGGTGCCGACAGCGGCAGCGGCGGCTCGGGCGGCGAAGGTGCCCACGGTGGCTGCGGCTCGGGGCAGAGGCTTACACTCGTCCACTTCTTAGCTCAACTTGAGCCATGTCTGACACAAGAATACACCCTACACACCCTCAACACCCCCTAACACCCGCTTAACACGGGATACAAAATCCCTACGCGCACCCCCTATCTTATACAAAGCGCTCAAGTTGAGCCGGAAAGTGGACGAGTGCAAGCCCCTGGCTCGGGGTCAGGCGGCGACGGCAACATGGCGACGCGCGACGTGACGTCGCCGCCGCGCGACGGCCCCTCCGCGTCGCGCAAAGCCGCCGACCACCGCCGCCTCCTCAAGAGCTACATGAAGGTGGAGCCTCACCCTGACTGTTTGCTCATAGCGTACCTGTGTACCTGCTGCCTGCTCAAGAGCTATATGAAGGCATGGCCTCAACCTGACTGCTTGCTCGCAGTGTAGTGGTGCACCCGCACACACTTGCAACGTCCACCTCCCTGGCCTCGCATATCGTTCCCTGATTGTTTGATCATAGCGTACCGGTGTAGCCGCCGTTTCCTCAAGAGGTACATGAAGGTAAGGCTGGGCACTGTGACAGTGCGAAGCCCATATTATCCGGTGCACCACTCATGCTAGGCACAGTGCGACCCCCATAGTGCTCTGGTACACCGCTCA
>Ga0307489_10000783_pt1 | contig 20099 bp, 15 predicted proteins | sample SB12metaG_FD_202247 | JGI IMG/M metagenome (GOLD analysis project Ga0307489, IMG submission 202247) | Sea-ice brine microbial communities from Beaufort Sea near Barrow, Alaska, United States - SB 1.2 | ecosystem: Environmental > Aquatic > Marine > Coastal | place: USA: Alaska | collected...
AACACCAGAATCAGCACCAGCACCAACACCAGCACCAGCACCAACACCAACACCAGAAGCTCTACATGAGGGCAGTAAAAATAGTAAAAAGTTACTGTTCATTATTGGGGGTATGATAATCGCGGCACTTATATTTATAGTTCTAGGCTAACAAGTTGTTTAAAATAACAAATAAACAGTTGGCTTGTACTCCTTAGCCGCTAAGTTATGCTTCAACTGTTCTGGTTTTACAAGCCCTCAATACGGGTCTTAACAGCGAAGCATTTCTTTTAATAGCTTGACCCTTGTACCGCTTTTTCACGTAAAGTTTCGTATGCGCTCCAATTTTTGTCTGCAAATACCCGTGATCTCATTCAATTGATCTTCCGTTGATTGGTAACCCGCATCCAAAGAATGGGGGCCAACAGATTTGGCTATTTGCCGCATAGGGTTAGTTTTTTTGCAAAACATACAAGCCTGCTTGCTTTCTTTACTCGTCATCTGCACTCAACCAAGATATGTCCAGCTGAAAAAAGCATAACAAGTTGCCTCATTTCGCCGTAAAAAACCGCGGCTGGGACAAATACTCATAGAGTTTCGCCCAACAACGCTCGTATTTTCCCATTGGTAAAGCATTATTTTTGTGGCGATCTTAGAAAATTGAGAATTACTATATACATAATGATGGTGTTGTTAGCCATGTGTTTTTGTGGTTCTGCCTCATCGTAAAGTAGCGTGTAGCACCACTGAAAAACAAGCCTATACATCACTATTGAAGCCAAAAGCAGCAACCTTGAAGGCTGTAATCACAAGATAGCAGGCAAGGGGATTTAGGCTAGTGTCGCTGATTTTGACTGCTCTTAGTCGACAACTCTTACTGTGCTTTTAACTTCAAACAGCGCTGAGTGTGAATGGCGTTTTTCAAAAGCTAACACGTCAAAAGTGGTTATTTCACAGGTGATATGGTGGCCGTCTATTTTGAGGATCGTAATGAGTGGCAATCTGACTTTTTTGCCCTGTTCATCTGCGTCAATAAACCATTTTATCGCCACGTTATTTCCATCGATAACGATATCCTCTAACTGACAAAAGACACGGGTTAATTTTGAGTAGATGGATAGTACCAATTCAAATAATTCATGACTGCCTTGTTGTTGAAAAGATACGGGCAAAGATATGTCAGCTGCATCCGCATAGACTTCATCAATGATTGATAGCTGTGGATCACTCCAAATCGACCACCAGGCATCCAATAAAGTACTGAATGAACAGTTTCCACGGATAACATTTGATGGTTTGGCAAACTCACCCTGAAGGTTATCTTGCTGATCATAGTCTTGGATCACCAGGGGATCCGGTTCAGGTAATGCTAGGATCATTTTTTTGACGTCAGTGTTGCTAGCAATCGCCAACTGCAGGGTATCAACTATTGCAAATGCAGATTTAATAACCTCGCCGTTATCATGCAACCAAAACGTGTAGTTTATTGTCCCTTCACAATTTTGAGGCTTAAGTAACAAGTGTATTACTGAGGTATTTCCCTGACATATTGTTATACTTTTTACTACATGACATCGGCCAGCACATCGCAGCCATGTAAGTGGAACTGACATAAGTTTTTCTTGCCCGAAAAACTTTGTGTTGTGTTGAGACCAACATGTAGTATGCAATAAGCTCGATTTATAGACGCCTAAGTCACCCTTAGTGAATGTTTTAATCAACATATCTAGCATTGTTAAACTCCTTTGCCAGTGTCATGGCTGTTAAAATCTCTCATCAAATTCGCATAGGCTGCTATTTCATCAAACACCGTCCATTCTTCGCTTATTTTGCCGTTAATAATACGTAAATGGGTTGCACCAAGTACGAAAAAACATTGCCCTGAATATTTTGTTAGTGACTCTTTTTTAGACGTAAAGGTGCCGACAACCGACCAGCGAACTGCAATGTCGATACCTCCATCTTCAAAAGCAACCGCGCTGATATGGTCACATGTGGCTGCAGCATCAGGACATTGGGCCAGCCACTGGATAAAGACACCTCTGATACCTGAAATTCCAACCGCTTCAACTCCCCCAGGCCACTGTAATTTTGCATTGACATGGTAAAGCCCTTTTATTTCGCCAAAGGTTTTTTTATTAAAAATTGTATCTAGCCAACTGCGGGCAAAATTTTCACTGTCCTCATCTATAGGTGCGTGCCACTGGTGAGAACTTGATTTGCCAGCTTTGACCCGTGCAATTTCCTTTTCACGCCATATCTCAAATTTATCATTACTAGGTAACTCGGCAAGATGCTCGGCAGCATCCATAAGTTCAATGCCCAATTGCTTCACTAAAAAACTGTTATCCCGCATTAACCACTCATAAACAATTTTGTTTTCGTAACACACACAGTCAGCAATAGTGGTGACCCGTCCTGTTTTGCCGGTAGCAGCACCAAATTCTGATGCGTTCTTATTGGTCATTATGCTAGTGATACGATGTGACGAGTAATAACCAGAGTCATCACCAAGATCTCGCCAAACAACATTTTCACCAATCAAAGAGCGATCCGGGAACGATGCTAGTGTTTGTAGGGTATTTTTTATGACCGTTTGTACATCGTCTGAATAACCACCGAGAGTGTGAACAGGACAATACTCTGCATAATATTTAGTGCATAAGGCTATATTTTTCTGTTCCCAAATCCGGTGAGTAATACGAATGATATAGTCAACAATGTCAATAAACTCTGAGTCGAAATTTTTCAGCGACTGGCTTTTTTTGCCTTGTGGAGATAATAGTTCAGGCAAGTTTTTCCAATATACTTGAGTGACGTTGTTTTTCTGCATGGTTACCTCGTTAATAAATAATTACCATTCTTGATAAGCTCGAAATTCACACTGAGTCCAATAAAAGTGCCTACTTAAGGCAATAAGCGTCTTTCATCATGCTAAATACGTCTAAGCCCATTTGTTTACAAATGTGTATGATATCTATACCAACCCAATTTTCTTTCAGAAGATTGTTTTCCCGTCGCCAAATATCAATAACTCGAAGCTCAACTTTTCGTCCTGTGGGTGGCAAGCCTAGCCAACCCCCAGCTAAATGGGAGCCATGCATATGCGGCCAGCCTCCCGTTGAAACATAGTTTCCCTTTTTGACAATAGTTGCCTTATGGTCGACGATTCTGTCAGGAAAGCTAAACACAAACGGCCCTTGATGGTGCTTGCGAAAGTCACTAATTCCTCTCGTCATACCAATACCTGCTGGGCCGTACCAAATGAAATCTGGATGCCAATAGTTTTCCAGCTGCATACTGCTCAGTGACTTTCCATCGAAGCAAGCTAATTCGTCAAGCATGGATAAAACCAGTTGTTTAGATTGCTCACTTTGCTCTGGTAAGGTTTCAATAGGTGCTAATCCGTCCATACTGGCTGGGGGCATCATTAAACCATCGTGACCCAGGCTTTTCCGTAACGGATTTACCCCAACCTGATGCATAGCGTCTAAGAAATCTATGATGATATAGTACATCGATATTTTTCCGTTTTTGAGTTGCACTAACTCGGTAAATCTCAAATACAGAGGTCGATTAGTCGCAGGGATGCCAAACAGATCGTTTATAAAATTACCGATAAAATATCCTGTAGCGGCGATCCATCTATGATCGTTATATACACTGTCAAATTCAATAAAGGGTCTACGTTCTAGCTTGTTTAAGGACCTACTCAATACCTGCCAATATTGGCTTTTTATTGCATCAACACCGCGCAGTTCATTAAGTGGATACGAGGCATACATGCTTACGTCTTCACTTACTATGTGGGAAAGTGGCAAATCACACGCTAAGGCATCATAAAATTGATTGATAATCGACATAATAAATTTCTTCAACTAAACCATGTATTGAATGGACCATAAGAGTATTAGGGTCAAAATGAAGAAGCCAAATAACCAATAGTTGACTCGATCAACCCCTCCGGGGATGCGATACCAGCCATTTTCCTTTTCTGCCAAGCCCTCGCGAGCAAACTTTAAGCGCTGTCCCTTAACGGTATATTCCGACAATACAGTTTGTTTTCCATCAATAATGCGGCTCGCAATTATGGTCACAATCACATTTACACCCCCACCTATTAAGCAATACCAAGGCCAGGCAATGTCAGTCCAAAGTGCTACTGCAGCAACAAAAACAAACCCAAAACCGGTGCCCACAAGCAATCCGTTTTCGGTTGCCTGCTTGGAGAAAAAGCCTAATGCAAACATGCCCAGTTGAGCGCCAACAAAATAGGACCCGACTTTACTTAAGACTTCTAAAATTGAGCCCGAACTATGTAGGTGATAGAGAATTGCAGGGAAAATTATCAATACCGCCCAAAAGAGAGTGAATAGACGTGAGGCTTTAAGATAATGAGCGTCTGTCTGCCCTTTCTTAAAGTATTTCTTATAGAAATCGATTGTTGTAACTGTAGACAGTGAGTTAAAAGCAGAGTCCAGACTCGACATCGATGCGGCCATTACTGCAGCGGCGATGATCCCCATTAATCCCGGCATGCCGTATTCGGCAGCAAAATGTAAAATAATGGTGTTTTCGTTTTCGAAGGCTCTGCCTTGATAGTAGCTGTAAAACAACACGCCAAGTGCAATGAAAAACAAATAAATGAAAAATGCAGCAAAGCCCATCACCAAATAAGATTTTTTTGCATCGCCGATATTTTTGGCCGCTAGGGTTCTTTGCACCATCATTTGATTAGTGCCGTAAACCGTTGTGTGATAAAGGCTCATTGCAATAATACCACTCCAGACGGTAGTCGTAGTAGTAAAATCCCAGTCGAAATTAAGCGGGTTGAGCTTACCTTCAGACTTAAGTTGCACGAGTGCATCCATGACTGAGAAGTTGCTCTGTGTAAGTAGTGCGTAAAAAATAATGCCCGCGCCAGCAAATAAAATGATCGACTGAATAACGTCGGTCCAAATTACCGCCGTAATACCGCCCAAAACGGTATATACCAGCGCAATAAAAGTAACTATGACTATCGCAGCGATAACATCTACACCGGTGATAAAGCTGAGTACCACTGAGGTGGCATATAACACTGCCGCGGAAGACATTGTTTGTGAGACTAACCAAATGGATGAGATCAGCGCACGAGCTCGCTTACCAAATCTTTTCTCTTGGTATTCGTAGATTGAAGCCACGCCAGCGTTATAAAAGAAAGGGAAGAAAAAGATGATTACGGCCATTATCACTAAGGGATAATTGAGATGAATGGCAATGACGCTAAGCCCCTCTTTATAAGCCCAGGCGGGGGCACCTAAGAAAGTCATTGCGCTAACGTAAGTGGCAACCACAGAAATGCCAATTGCCCACCACGGAGTGTTTTTTTGACCAATATAAAAATCCTGGTCTGTTTCGATTCGTTTCCCTATCACTAAGCCTAATAAGATATTAGCGACAATGTATACTATTAGTATGCTCCAGTTTAAGGCGCCAAATTCTGTCATAGTAGTGTCTCAACTTTTTTCTTTTTGTCATTGATATTATTAAAGGCCAAACTATCTTATTATCAATTGACTTCGAAGTCATTAGTAAATAGACTTTTTTCTAATTTAGTTATTAAGCATAAAGAGAATAACGATAATGACCAGTTTTCAAAGTGAAAAAGCCTATGTTATGAAGTACTTTCAGGCGATGGAACAAGCAAGTGCGACAACGATAGCGCAGGTACAATCTTCTTTTATTGCAGACGATTATGAATTTTATGGCGTGTATCCGTTCAACAAGTTAAACCGCTTGCAAGATGTGATCGACAATGTTTGGCAGCCCATTTACACCTCATTTAAAAATATTCAGCGGCGCCAAGACGTATTTATCGCAGGAAGCAATGAGATCAGCGGCCAGACCTGGGTAATGAGTATGGGCCACTTTATGGGCTTATTTGATGCTGATTGGTTAGGGATACGTGCCACGCGTAAAGTCATCATGTTGAAATATACAGAATTCAATTGTGTTGAGGACGGTAAGATAACCAAAACAGGGCTGTGGTTAGACATCATCGGGCTTATGCAGCAGGTGGGTATAAACCCGTTACCGCCGCAAACAGGTGCTAATTTTGTACACCCCGGCCCACGTCATCACAATGGTTTACTATTCGATGAGCAACCTGCCTCAGAAGCAGAAAAAACCCTACAAGTGCTCAATACGATGATCGATGATTTAAGCAAACTCAATCAAACTGGTGATGACAGAGCCGGTGAGCAGGTGATGAAAAAGAACTGGCATGATGACATGGCCTGGTATGGGCCAGCAGGTATAGGCTCAACTTACACGATCCCACGATATCAAGAGCAACATATGTATCCGTTTAGAGAAGGCTTAACCGATAAAGTGTTCAATGGCCATATATGTCGTTTTGCTGAGGGTCAATTTGCCTGTTTCTTTGGCTGGCCAAATTTGTCGAACAAATCCAAGGGTGGATTCTTAGGGATGCCCAGCGGTGATATTCGAGCCGATATGAGGATCATAGATGTATATTATCGGGAGGGGGATAAATTGCTGGAGAACTGGGTGATGATTGATATCCCCTATTGGCTAAAGCAACAAGGCGTTGATATTTTGGCCCGGACTGCCAGTATTGTTAATCCATCAATATAAGACGCTTAATTGTTTTATTACTGCTTAGCGGCCTAAGTAAACTGAGCTCAAAAAAATCATCACCATGGCCCAGGCTTCCATGCAAATCCTCCACAATGTGGCAAGGTAGCAGGAGGGATATCCTCCAGGCCTGATGACTATTATCGTGAATGGGTTAATGCTTATGCAAAAGCGGAATTAATCTGCCTGTTCCTGATTATAGGGGGCATAACGATTCGGTGGGATTGCCTATACCCATCAAGTAGGGTAGGTTGAATTTCCAGAGCGCTTTTACGCCTTAGACTTGATTGCGGCAGTCGATGTGTTGCAAGCACATCTGCAGACAAAGTTTGAAAAAATAGTACTAGCCGGGCATTCAATGGGCAGCCTTATTGCTTTTTACGCTGCGGATAAAATTGGTCAGCACATTAAATAAGTCTCTCTTGGGTCATCCGCAGAGTATCGATTTTCTGCGGTAAAAACTCCGCTAAAGTACCTTCTTCATCATGGCAAGTACGATGTCGTCACCCCAGGTAATAATCTAGATTATTACCGTCAACACCACTATGAACAGTTAATAAAGATGTTTTTGTACGAAACAAAACCGCACATCCTAGCAACTGACGATTTTAAGCAAGCCATGTCAACAGACATCAGGCTAATTCGCGAGATATTTAATGAAAAATAGTGATCTTCAGCAAACGCTTTTAGTGAACAAATTAAAGATCCACCAACTCAGTAAGCTGCAGTATAACTTTGAGCCCGAATCGGTTAAAAACAACTTACTTTCGTTATTTGCCGCCGACGCCAAGATTCAGCTTTGCTTTCCCTTCGAGAACATCAACGGTGCAGAGGGCTTCTTCAATCAAGCATTATTACCATTATATCAATCAATACCCGACATTGAGCGTCGCGATACCATCATTATCTCGGGTCCAAATGCCCAAGGAGATAATTGGGTCGGATGCTGTGGTTATTATTGCGGCACCTTTGACAAACCCTGGTTGAGTATCCCTTCAAGCGGTCATATGCTTAGCGTGCGCTTTCATGAATTTTATAAATTTGAAGGCAACCAAGTTACTGAGTATCAAGGCATTTGGGATATACCGGAAGTCATGATGCAGGCGAATGCTTGGCCGCTTGCACCGAGCTTAGGGCGCGAATGGCATGTGCCGGGTCCCGCCAGTCAAGACGGTCTATCGCAAACTCTCTGGCATGCCCAGCAAGCTAATCACAGTGAAGGAATTGTCACCGACATGTGTGACGCTCTGGGAAATTATGCAAGGGGAGGTGTGCCAGCTATGCGCTTACATGATTATTGGCATCCGCGATGTTCGTGGTACGGCCCCTCGGGGATCGGTACCGCTAGAACGATTGAAGGATTTAGGAACTGGCATCAAATTCCCTTTCTCAATGGCTTGCCGGATAGAGTTGGTGACCCCCATGTAGGCCACTTATTTGCGGATGGAAATTATGCCGCGTTTACTGCATGGCCAGGCATGCATATGACGTTATCGGGTTCAGGGTGGTTAGGCATGGCCCCTGGTAAGCAAAAAATCACGATGCGTAGCCTTGATTTTTGGCGAGTTGAAGGAGACTTAATACGGGAAAATTGGGTACTAATCGACATGCTTTCAGTTTATGACCAGCTCGGAGTTGATGTCTTAGCTCGAATGGGCGAATTTAACAAAGCGCGGCGTTAATACTTTAATAACCCCTATCGGTATTCAGTTGGTCACATAACTACTCATTAGGCGTAAAATGACTCCGAAGTCTTAATGTGGTGTTTTAAATGAAGCATAATAATAATAAAAATCACTTGAAAATAGCCATGCATTCGCTTTAATGGACAAAAAATAGATATTTGTTCATTTAAAAAGCAAATTGCTATTGATTTAAAAATGAATTCGAAGTACTTTTTATCGCAAGTACTCTAATAATAGCAATACGATCAATTTTAAAATCAGTTAGTCAGCACAGCTACGGGAACAAAACCATGAAAACGAGACCTCACCATCTATTAAAAACAACTATTGCAATGACGGTGGCAAACGCCTTGGCAGTGGCTGGCGTTAACGCACAAGAAACGAATCAACAAGAAAAAGAAATCGAAGTTATTCAGGTGAGTGCGACCAAACGAGTAGCGAATATTCAAGACATACCTCTGGCCGTCACGGCGATTGCTGGTAGCGACCTCGTAGATATGCAAATTACTGACGTTATGTCGTTGGAAAAAGCGATACCTGGCGTCACAATAACAAGTTTTGGTAACAACCCTCAAATAATCTTACGTGGTGCCGGCAGCGCAGGTACTACCGATATTGCTGTTCCTATTTATCATAATAATATGTACTTACCAACCACAGGCCAAGCACTTGCAGGCTACTTAGATGTTGAACGTATTGAAGCATTGCGAGGACCTCAAGGAACATTATTTGGGCGCAATACCTTTGGCGGCTTAATTAACGTGATTACCAAAAAGCCCAATACTGAAGAATTTGAATTTGGTGGCGCAGTAACCTTAGGTGACTTTAACCTGGTTAAAACCGAAGGTTTTGTTAATATTCCATTAAGTGAAAACGTCGCTTTACGCGTGACTGCTGCCGACGAAAAACGCGATGGTTACGTCGAAAATATTGTTAACCCTGATGGTGACATAAAAGACTCAGATTATACTTATGTACGTGGCCAATTATTATTTAGACCCAGCGACACGCTATCAATCAACTTAACGGCTTCGCATTGGAAAGATACTGGCAACGGCAGCTTAAACTTTGCCTATAAACCCGCCGGTATTCCGCTTGATAAAGATGATCCCACTCTTATCAATGCAGTTGATGGGTTTCTAGACCCTCGTTTTGGTGTGTATGAGGGCTGCAATGGTGTGCCAGACAGGCCAGGCGGCAGAACAGTTTCAGGAGGAAACGTTTGTGCTGGCGATGCCTCGGCGAGTATTGTACCAGGCGCAAGAACCATTGATTACGACTACACGCCTAATCGTGAACTTGAAGAAACGGCATTTTACCTGAATGTTGACTGGGAAGTGGCAGATCACGCTGTGACAGTCAATGCCGCTATGTTTGATTACCAATCGATTAACATAATGGATGCTGACCTTTCGAGTTTAGCTTCTTGGGCAGATGGCAACTATAGTACGAGTAAGTCAAAACAAGTTGATTTTACGGTATCATCTTTGGCTGACATGCCTTTAGAGTATACAGTCGGTGCTTACTATTTTGATAGTCAAGACCCTGATAACCGCTCAGCCTATCTCTTTGGTAGTTTAGTTGAATCTTGGTCGGGTTATGCAGGTGCGACGCCAGAAACGCCTTCTTGGGCTAGCTGGAATAGTGAAGGTCGCGGAGGCACTAAGTCACTAGCCTTGTATGGTCAAGCAACATACGCCTTAAATGATAAACTCAATTTAACTGCAGGCCTTCGATACACTGAAGACGACCGTGAATCACAAAGTGCTGATCCACTCAGCTCTGATCCAGCGTCAAGACTAGGTCCTGACTTACCCACTCGTACCTATGGCACGAATGACGTTCAAACGGGTAAAGACGAAAATACCGATGTACGTTTAGGCTTAGATTATAAGATTAACGACAATCTAATGGTATACGCAACCTACGCTACCGCTTATATCGCAGGGTCCACAGATGTAGCAACGCAAACCCTGCTTGACCCACAAACGAACAAAGCATTTGAAGTCGGAGCTAAATCTACCTTATTAGACGGAGATTTACGCCTAAATGCGGCAGCCTATAGTGGCAAGTTTGAAGGCCTAACCACCACAGCCTTTATTGAACAAGGTGATACCGGGGTTTCTGTGGCTACACAAGTTCCTGGCGGATCAATTTTATCACGGGGGGTTGAAATAGAAGGTTTTTGGGATGTTACCAATGCGCTAGTTGTCAATTTTGGTGTTTCAATTGATTTGTCCGAATATGATGAGTTTATCGTTGATGCAGGCAACCTGGTTTGGAATGGTGTAACACCTATAGGTGCCGAAACCATTAGCGGTGCCTCTGTTTACGTAGTAAATGGAGAAGATACACCCTATACGCCAGATATGACCATAGGAGTGGGGGCTTCGTACTTTATCGACTTAGGCGACATGGGTACTATCAAGCCTCATCTATTTGCTTATTATAACTCTGGTTATGTAAGCAATAGAGCCCCGGTATTTTTTGCTGACCAAGATAACTACACCAAAATAGATCTTTCACTGAAATGGGAATCGGTTGATGGTAATTATGCTGTTCAAGCTTATGTCAATAATGCTACCGACGAGCTGATTAAAACCTACACAGAAATATTTAGTCGAGCGAGAGTTGCTTACGATTACAACTCCCCGCGTAACTGGGGCGTAAGGTTCGCATACAACTTCTAGGCTTTAAAGCTGACAAATGCTGTTATATATTGGCTTACAAATACGTAGGCCTTTTTTATTTGTGAAAAGGCTAATGAAGCATAAGGATAGTTGTGGACCAACAAGTCATTAATCAATTACAGCAAGGGTTTAACTTACTGCAAAACCAGCAATTGCACGAGGCAAAGGGTGTATTTGAAGATGTACTAAAAACCAACCCTTTAAATGAGCATGGCTTGAATCTCATGGGTGTTGTGTTGATTCAATTACACCAACCCGAGCAAGCGGTTTTTATGCTAGAAAAAGCGTTAAGGGTTAACAGCAACGATCCGCAAACATTCAATAATTTGGGACTTGCATCTAAAGAGCTACATCAGTTCAAAAAGGCTCAACAAGCCTTCACCTCATCTTTAAGCCTCAGTCCGCAACAACCGCAAACCTTGAACAATTTAGGGAATGTATTAGCAGCACTGGGCGAGCATAAACAAGCCGCATTATCTTTTAAAGCAGCACTTAAGTTCGATGCTAATTACCCTGAATGCCTATCTAATTTCGCTCAGGCTTTAAAAGAACTAGGGGAGTTGGACATTGCGTTTAAGGCCATTGACCATGCAAACCGTCTTGTGCCTGAGAATAGTTATTACCTCAATGTAAAAGGTGAAATTCAACTCGCAAAGGTAGACTACAAAAACGCACAAAAAACCTTTGAAAAAGCGATTGCTCTAGACAATTATACACCTGCACAATTAAATTTATCCATTGCGTTAAAGCAACGTGGAAACTACGTAAAAGCAAAAGTATGTTTACAAAGGATAATTGAACAAGAGCCAAACAATAGCCAAGCTCACAATTATCTTGGCGTATTGCAAGAACAAATGGGAGAATTCGATTTAGCGGCCATTAGCTTTCGAACTGCCCTCGAACACACACCTAATCATGCCAGTTCGTTTTATCAGTTGGCCAAGCTTAAAAACCAAATGTTAACGGCCCAAGAAGTTGAAAAAGTCAACGAGCTATTATCTGATGAGTTAACACCTAGCGTATTTAGAACGTCTTTATTTTTTGCCTTAGCAGTGTATTACGACAAAACGAAGCAGTACTCGCTGGCGATAAAAAACTATGCAAATGCGCAAATCATAAAAGCAAAAAAGATTCCCTATGATGCAAAGTTAACCGAGCAATACACAGTGTTGCTCAAAGATATCATGCCCGCACAAGTCGGCGATGTTTGTATGTCCCATATTAGGCCTGTATTTATTATCGGTATGCCACGCTCAGGGACAAGTTTAATAGAGCAAATACTTGCTTCACATTCGCAAGTGTTTGGTGCTGGTGAGCTAGGGTACATAAACGATTTAGTGAAAGAAGCAGAGCAACTTACCAACACATCTTACCCTCATTGCATGCTAAAACTTAGCAAATTACAACTTAGCGGTCTTGGTCAGCAATATAAGAAAAATCTGCTCGATACATTTGGAGAACATACACATTATACCGATAAAAACCCACTCAATTACAATTTTGTCGGATTCATAAAAGCAATTTTGCCCGATGCCAAGTTTGTTTATTGCCAGCGTGATCCGATAGACAATTGCCTTTCTATTTTTAAACTGCCCTTTGATGATTCTCAAGGCTACGCGCACGATCTAAAAGCCCTTGGGCATTATTACCGTGCACATGACCGGCTAATGACTTTTTGGAAGACTTTATACAGTGAAAGTATTATTACTGCGAAATATGAAGAAGTTGTTGATGACCAACCTCGCGAAACTGCGCGATTACTTGATTTCCTAGGTCTTGAATATGAGCAATCAACCGAACGATTTTACCAAACACAACGAATTGTAATGACGCCCAGTGCAGAGCAAGTGCGCCAACCAATATATAAAAGCAGTATTAATAGTTGGCAAAAATATGGCGATGCAGTGAAGCCTCTCCAGCACGCCCTTAATAAATATCAATAGGCCTTACTGGGTCGGATGTTTAAACCACTTGATATCATGGGCGATCATTTTATCAAGTCCTGCCTGGCTATAGTCTTCTGAGAACCATTTATGCTCACTGATGGTTAGAGAATGGGTGTTACCAGGATAGGCAAAATTGAGGGCTGTGCCGCCAGACTTGACGACAGACGCCACTAGCTTTTCATTCCATTCGGGTGGCGAATAGTAGTCACGGTCTGAATGATGCAATACCAAAGGTTCCTGTAAATATTGTGGGTACTCTATCGGCGATGTTGCTGCGTATGCCGCTTGAATATCACGGGGATGTTCAATTTTCGTGCGACCTTTTTCATCGCTTTTTAGTTGGTAAACACCCCGGGTTAAGTGGTTTTTCTTTAGGCCGTCGTACATTTCATCGTATTTTTTGATAAACGCCTGTTTTACCGTGGATCTCGACCAGACATCATGTTGCCATGTCCAATCGGATTGAACCGTAGTGCCTATCCAATCGGGTGGAAATGAAAATTGAAAGTCGGGATTAAGCTCTCCATTATGTCCTTGTGGACTAGCCGTCCAACTACCATCACCTGCCATAAACCCCTGTGCAGACATAGACATTGAACCATAAAGTTCGCCTTGTTTTAGGCGCGGTAAAAAACACCCTGAAAAAATGGAAGCTGCATGAATTCGGTTTTTGACCATAGACGATTCACCCGCTACTGCTAGGGCAAATAGCGCAGAGTCTCCACCCTGAGAATGGCCTGATAAAGAGACTCTTTCGAGGTCAATAGCAATAGACTCTGCACCCCACTTTGCGCTGGATAAGGATCCAATACTGTCGAGTGCATTGAGCATATCAATGGCATAAAAAATAGGGCCGATATAAGTGGCGTTATCCCAACGCTGTATAAACTCTATGCCATCAGCTTGTTTGCCTTTAACCGTGCCGTGGCCGCGCCAACCGGGTGTTATGATCACGAATCCATCTTCAGCAAGTGCATTGAGGTACTGTGCCTGGCTGCCTTGTTGCTTGGCAAAAAAGTCAAAATCTTTGGCTTTGCTTAAACCCACCCAACCATGACTAAACAGTACAAGCGGATAGCCTTGTTTTGGCGGTGCTTTGTTTGGAATATCGATACGGGCGTAGATACGCAGGCCATCGCTAATATAGCTGGCAATAACGCTGTGATACTTAGGGTTGTCGTGGCTTAATTCAGTTAACCATTCAAATTGACTACCATAGGTTCTACCGCGCAAATTATCGATAGCTAAAGTGTTTAAACCTGGTAATTCAGGTGTAGACCAGTCCATAACGGCCTTCTTGACTGGCTGGTTGGCCGCTTGCTCAATCACTTGGCAACTGCTTATCGACAATAGTCCTAGTACTGCAAGCCAAAAACCGAGCTTAGCTTGAATCACGAGCACTGTCTTTTTCTGCACTCTCTTTTTCCGCTATACCGAAGCGCGTTTGCACAGCTTTGGCTCCAGCGATCATAAAGCTGTGATCTGAACCTAAGAGAAACAAAGATATTTGTTTTTGCAGCCATCCTGTCAACTCATTTAAATCGGCAATAAACATCCCGACGCTGACATTGTATTGGCGTGCAACCTCAACGATTTTTTCGATAGTCTCAATGACTTTTGGTGAACTGGGGTCGGTCTCACCCAGCGCTACGGTTAAATCCATCCTGCCAATAAATAAACAGTCCAAACCATCAACTTGACAAATTTCCGCCAGTTGGTCCAATGCATCTAAATCCTCTATTTGCGCAATAATCGTGGTGTTCAAGCGATTATGTTCAATGTTCTGATTGATATTACGCGTGGTATAGCCAGCCATGCGGGTCGAACCTGCATAGCCTCGACCGTTGTGTCCGTAGTAGCAGTTTTTAACCACTTTACTTAATTGAGCAGCAGTTTTTATATGGGGTATAACAAGGCCATCTGCCCCTAAATCTAACGCGTTTAAGATGCTATCGTGTGAGTCATTGGGCAGCCGGACCAAAACGTGTTGATTATTCGCCTTGGCTGCCAAAATGCAGCCGTCTAGATCCCTCCGGTCAAATGGAGCATGCTCAGCATCAAGGCATAAGGTTGCAAAACCTAGTTTCGATAAAAGCTCAGTATTGTGATAATGGGGCGTTTTGACAAAGGTGCCTAATAGCGCTCGTTTATTTGCCAATGCCTGTTTAAAATTATGCATAATGCTTATTTACCCATTGCTTGATAAGTTGCGCGATATTTTGAGCTTGCTCTAGGGCAGCAAAATGACCGCATTGCGGCAGAATATGTAATTCAGAATTCATAGCAGTGTCGGCCATGACTTTTTGATGCTCGGGCGGGCAAGGAAGGTCATTTTCACCACCCAATATAAGGCTTGGCCCTGCATATGAAGCCAAAATATCCAATGAGTCTGGTCGTTCAGCGAGTACTTTTAACTGCGCCTCAAAAACATCCACCCCTAAACATTCAGCCATTTTCACTACCAGTTCGCTTTTTGGACCGCTTGTATCGGCAAAATAAACCGGCAGATAAACCTCTTGGGTAAGTGTTTTAATACCGTTTTTTTTAGCCAGTGCCAAGTGAGTTTCACGGCCTTGTTTCCTACCAGGCAAATCAGCATGGGCATTGCTGCCTAGCAAGATTAAGCCTTGAACTTGCTGCCTTGCTCTGCGGATCAATTCGAAAGCAACCATGCCTCCCATGGAAAACCCAACAGGAATAAAAGGCCTGCCAGCAACCTGATCTAACACTTCGTTACTCATGCTTTGCAAGCTATTATGCAGGGCATAATCAATTGACAAAGTGTCATATTCAAGCTTATCGATAATTGGCAGGAACATCTCACTGGTACAGAGTGTTCCGGGTATAAAGACTAACAGCGGTTTATTTTTCATTCCTGGGTGGCCCTACGGTATTTCCCTCAATTAACGATCCCGACCAAACACGCAACTGTGCCGGATTTTCAGGTGACTCGACTTGTTCTAATAAGATATCTACTGCTGCTTTTGTCATTTGTTCAAGTGGCTGCTTAATCGTAGTTAATTGATAGCTGTGCCAATAAACGGCATTGACACCATCAAATCCGACAACGGACAAGTCTTCAGGAACCCTAAGGCCGAAGTTATGTCGGGCCTCATCAATTACGCCAATGGCCATGGTATCGTTGCCACATATCACCGCTGTTGGCCGTTCGCCAGCCCGCATAGATGCAGCAAAGGCCAACCGACCAGAGTCATAACTATAATCACCATATTCAATGGGCACGTCACAATGGCCTTTAGATGACAATGCTTTGATAGCACACTCCAACCGTTCTTGGGCAACGTCAGACTCAGTTGGGCCAGCGATAACTAAGAATTTTTTATGGCCAAAGTCATCCACAATAGTAACCAGTTCACTTATGCCTTGCTCGTGGTTGCAACATACCGAACTGGCGGAGTGTCCAGTAACACTGCGGTTATATAACACCACTGGAATATTATGATCCTTGAATTTTTTTATACTTTCATTGTCAAAATGAGCTGCAAGGGCAATGACGCCATCTACTTGAAAAGTCCAGATTTGCTCCAGAATGTCATCTAATCCTTCAGCGTCATCTAAATTAAACAGCAGCACTCTTTCATCCATCTTTGAGAGACGTTTATTCAATAAGGACAAAACTTCCGGATAAATTAAATTGGCTCTAGAGGACAAAATAACCGCCACCATACCCGAGCGCTTAGTTATTAGCATTCGTGCAATTGCATTTGGCGTGTAACCCAATTCCTTTGCTACGGCTAAGACTTTATCCTTAGTTTTCTTGGACACACTTTTGCCCTTTTGGAATACTCGAGAAACAGCCGACTGGGAGACGCCAGCTGCTTTTGCTACATCATAGGATGTGACGCGTTTTTTGCTTATCAATTTATTTTTTCTCGTATCGTCTTAAACGAATGTCGGCTTGTTCTTTATGGCCAGCAAAGCCTTCTACCGCACATAAACGAGAGCAATAGTTGCCAACCACAACAGAAGCTTCTTCGGTAACGGACTGAAAGGTACAGGTTTTAAGGAATTTACCGACCCATAATCCGCCAGTATAACGTGCAGCCTTTTTAGTTGGTAGTGTATGGTTAGTGCCAATGCACTTATCGCCATACGATACGTTGGTTTCCGGCCCCAAGAACAATGCTCCGAAGTTTTGCATATTGTCTTTATAGAAATCGGTATTTTCAGTCATAACTTGTACATGCTCGAATGCTAAATCATTTGCCACCTGAAGCATTTCATCATGGCTGTCACACACTATGACTTCGCCACAGTCACGCCATGCCTGACCAGCAATCTCGCCTGTAGGCAAAATCTTTAATTGACGTTCCACCTCGACCATTGTTTCCTTCGCGAGTTTCTCACTATTTGTTAACAGTATTGCTGGTGAGGTTGGGCCATGTTCTGCTTGGCCTAATAAATCAGCGGCACAAAGTTCACCGTCAACACTTTCGTCAGCAATGACCAATGTCTCTGTTGGCCCGGCAAATAGATCAATGCCTACTCGTCCAAACAATTGTCGCTTCGCTTCGGCAACGAAGGCATTACCGGGACCGACAATCATATCTACCGGTGCAATTGTCTGGGTACCGATAGCCATTGCGGCTATTGCCTGTACGCCTCCGAAACAATAAATTTCATCTGCACCAGCCATGTCCATTGCCACAACGATAGCGGGTGAGGGTCTTCCTGAAAAGGGAGGGGCACAGGCTATTACACGTTTTACACCAGCAACTTTAGCGGTTACAACACTCATGTGTGCAGAGGCCACCAGTGGATACTTGCCTCCAGGGACATAACATCCAACCGACTCCATCGGAATATGCTTATGGCCTAGTGTTACTCCTGGCAATGTTTCGACTTCAACGTCTTGCATTGAGTCGCGTTGAATTTGTGCAAAGTTTCTGACTTGCGATTGAGCCCAGCGAATATCTGCAATCACTTGCTCATCCAGCTCCGCGTAACACGCCGCGATATCCTGCTTCGACAACCTAAATGACTCCGGAGTCCATTTATCGAATTTTTCTGAGTAATTTCTGACGGCTTTATCGCCATCTTTTTCGATATCACCAATAATATTCTCTACGATGCTTTGCACCTTTTTATTGGATTCGGACTTTTGCTCTTGGCTTTGTCCTTTCTTAAGATGCTTGATCATTACGTTGCTCCAGAGTTTGAATTTTAGGGGACTAAATTACGAATAATTGTTGCTAATTTCCAAACTCTACTTAATAATGACTTCGAATGCAAAAAATAATATAAGAGTATTTATGACTGGATTTAGCTCAGACTTGTTTACGGGCAAAACATTGCTGGTTACTGGGGCCGGAAAAGGCATCGGTCGTGCTTGCGCAGAGCTTGCCGCACAACTTGGTGCGAATGTTATTGCTGTCGCCAGAACACGAAATGACTTAGATGCATTGCAACGGACTCACCCAAAGAACATAGAAATTTGGGTAGAAGATGTCACTTCAGATGCGTTTATATCGAGATTAAAGGGTCTTAATCAACTGCATGGTTTAATCAACAATGTCGGGATTAATCGAGTAGCCAAACTACTGGATCAACCGACAGAAGACTTAGACGTGGTCATTAATACCAATATAAAGAGTCTATATCGCACCTCTAAAGCGGCGGTATCGATCATGGATAAGTCAGGCGGGGCAATTGTGAATATGTCATCGCAAATGGGCTTTGTAGGGTCTCCTGGTCGAACGCTTTACTGTATGTCAAAACATGCGGTCGAAGGCTTAACGAAGGCCATGGGCGTAGAACTTGCGCCTAGCAACATCCGAGTAAATTCGGTTGCGCCTACATTTGTTTTAACTGAACTTACTGCCCCTATGTTCGAAGACGAAAATTTCAAAAAAATTGTGTTCGACATGATCCCAATGAATAAGCTGGCTAGCGCGCAAGATGTGGCTAACGCTTGCATTTTTCTACTGAGTGATCTGGCGGCAATGATTACCGGCACGTGTATTAAAGTTGATGGCGGCTGGACTGCGCGTTAACACATAAATTAGTTATTGGAGTATATGATGTCTTTCGAAGACAGAGCTGTTCGTTATAAAGATTTACGACCTTGTACTAAAGCGTTTATTGACACACGCAGTCCTGGGTCGGATAAAAAAGAAAATTTTACTATTATTGGTCCCGGAGTAGCAGAAAACCCTGAGCAGCATATACATATCAAAATACCCCATGGTTTTAACATTGGCGGCGCTCGTCAGCCTGCCAATTGCCTCAATTCACAACACAGTCATTTGACAGAAGAAGTGTTTGTGGTGCACACCGGAAAGTGGGACTTTATTAGCGGTGTAAACGCCGACGGTGGCAGGGTTTCCTTAGATGCTGGAGACATTATTTCAATTCCAATGGATATATTTAGAGGCTTTGAATGTATTGAAGGATTAGCCCGTGGAGAGCACCAAGGCCTGGGGTATTTGCATGCGGTTTTGGGCGGAGATAATCCGGGCCGAGTATTGTGGGCTCCTAAGGTCTTTGAAATGGCAAAAGACTTCGGGCTGATCCTCTTAGAAGACGGTTCTCTGGTCGACACTACTGTGGGGGAAAGCGTACCACAAGGAAAGAAACCGATGCCGGTAACCAATGCCCAACAGATAGCCGAGCACCGCTCTATTGATAGTATTGCACTAAAGGATACGGTTATTCGCACCACTGAATTTGACTGGCGAAACGACACCGTACTATCCAAATTTAGTGGAGTGTCTGAAGTTTCACTGATCGGTGGTGATTCGCCAGAAGAGGGAATAGAGGCATCGAAACTAGGTTGGAAACATGGCTTTGTGGTTCGCGGCTTAAAACTTCAGGCTGGTGCATCAGTTCCGGCTCATCGAAGAGCCGAAGAAGAGGTGATATTTGTTCATCGGGGCAGACTCAGTGTCAAAGTTGGCGGAGAAACTATTTCGTTATTCGAAGGTGATAATTTCACTACACCTATAGACTGTATCAGAAGCTTTATTAATGAGTCTGATTCGGCCGCAATTTGCTACGTAACTCGCAGAGGCGATAAACCGCAGCCCCCTATTTTTGAGTCTAAAGAAGATTAGTCACACGGTCTTGTTATTCCATATCGTGTAAGAGGGATCCCCTAAAAAGAGAAACTAAAAGTCGATATTAATGAATGACAAATCCGC
>Ga0307489_10000784_pt1 | contig 20090 bp, 20 predicted proteins | sample SB12metaG_FD_202247 | JGI IMG/M metagenome (GOLD analysis project Ga0307489, IMG submission 202247) | Sea-ice brine microbial communities from Beaufort Sea near Barrow, Alaska, United States - SB 1.2 | ecosystem: Environmental > Aquatic > Marine > Coastal | place: USA: Alaska | collected...
TAGGAGCCGCAGCAGAAGGTAGTCGTAACGATACTGCTGCTAGACTTGCAGGCTATCTAATTGCTAAAGGTTTGAACGTAGACTTTACTCAGTTCTTTTTACAGTCTTGGAATAAAGGAAACAAACCACCTTTAGATGACTCAGAGATAGCTACAACCGTTAGCTCTATTATGAGAACCCATGAGCGTAAGAACCAAGCTGCACCAAGCTACATGTCTAAGAATAAAGTTATTAAAGAACCAGCTAACTTATATTCTCCACCAGGAGTTTTAAAAGATATCTATGAGTATTCAGAAAAGATAGCGCAGATATCTCAACCAGCACTTAGCTTACAATCCGCTTTAGGACTTGGCTCAGTAGTTGCTGGTCGTATGTATAAGTCAGATATGAATAACTTCTCGTCTTTGTATTTCATGTGTATTGCTAAGTCGGGTCAAGGTAAAGAGAATACTAAGACGGTTGTTGAATCTATTTTAGATGCTTCAGGACATATAGATCTTATGGCTGGAGATGGTTATACATCAAGTGGGGCTGTCTATAGTTTACTTCGTCATAAACCAACTCATATTACTGTAATGGACGAGTTTGGCAAAAGATTAGAGAGTATAGCTAAGTCATCTAACTCTAATAAAGAAGACGCTCTGCAAGCTCTCATGGAAGCCTGGGGCCGTTGTCACGGTACTATCAGACCAGATAACTATTCGCTTATGAATATGTCGAACAAACAACAGCAAGAAGCAATGGATAGATCAACTATTAAACCAGCAATAACACTTATGGGTATGAGTGTTCCAAAGAATTTTTACGGTGCTTTATCTACAGGCAGAATTGTAGACGGGTTTTTAAATAGGTTTTTAGTTGTTGAGTCTAAGCTTCCAAGAGTTGTAGGTAGAATGGTTCCGTTTATTGAGCCACCTCACCATGTATGTGAATGGGTTAGAAAGATGCGTGAGACTAATAATGAGATGGAAGAGCTTGCTAAGAACAACTCAGACATGGACTTTAAACAACGCGTACTTACTTTTGATAATGAAAGTAAAGAGCTATTGACTAAGCTTGCTTACAAGCTAATAGAAGAACAAGACCTGTTAGAGAAAGATGGCCTAGAAGTATTGCTGTCAAGAACCAGAGAGAAGTCTATGAGATTAGCTTTGATTTGTGCTTTAGCTGACGATCCTAAAACCAATATTATTAGAGGTGACATAACTCAGTGGGCTATTGATTATGTTTATTACTACGATCAATTACTTATACAGAATTGTGAAGATAAAGTTGCTGGCTCTGAGATAGAAAGCAGAATCAAACAGGTACTTAGCTTTATTAGGTCTCAAGGTGAAATAGGTATTAGTAAGCGTGATATAGATAGGCGTGAAATATTTAGAAGTATGAAGTCATACGAAGTTAAAGAGATTATAGAAAGACTTAAGAACTCTGGAGAAATCCAAGAGAAGGATGTTAAGACTAAGACAACAGGTAGACCAACGAAACGTATTGTAGCGATTGATCCTGAGTTCTTTGAGGACTAGGCTAGTCTGCCTAGGCTTTCGGCAATACCTTCGTTAGCTGGATTTCCACCCAGTAAGCTTCTGCTTATAGGTGCTTGATTTTGAGCGCCTAAGTTTACAGGAAGCATATCTGGTAGATCTGGTATAGCAGTTTTAAGAGGTTTTGCTATCTGCTCTACTTGTCCTTTTAGTTCTTCTGCAGCAGCTTGATTGTCTGGTGACTCTATTTGTTTTCTAAGTTCTTGCATAATTCCAGATTCTATTTGTCCTGCTTGTTCTTGTAAGCTTTGAGCAAATGTAAGTCTTGTTGCTTTTTCAAAGGCATCTATTACTTGCATTGTTGAGCTTTTGTCTGTTCTTGCCATAAGCCTAACTATTCTTGGATTGGCCATAACATTTGCAAATATTTTTAATCCTACAATTGTAGGCATGAGTGAAATGTTCATAACTTGCGCACCAATAGCTCCAGCAACAATACCACCAGCCTGTCCCATACCTTTAGGGCCAACTTGTAAATCTAGTGATTGTTGAAATGCTTTAAATCCAAGTAATTGGTCTTTACCAAACATAGCCTCAAGAGTTTCATCTCCGTAAGATTCAAGAGCATTTCTAAACTGATTTGGTTTAAATATGTCTGAAAGTTTAGCTGTAGATTTTAAAGTACCAACACTTACTGCATCGGTAAGCAATTGACCCATAGCATTTTCTTGTACTTTTTTGAAAGTTGCTGGCTCCAAAGTATTTTTTAAGTAATTAATATCTGCAGCTGATTGCGGTCTAAATATAGAAGATACAATTTTTTCTGGAGTTTGTTGATTAACAGTTTTCATAAATGCAGATTTGCTTAATATTTCTGAATCTGCTGCTAATACTGCTTTCTCTTTAAGTGTCTTAAGAATCTTATTTGCAACATCTAAACCTTCGTTAGCCATTACAAATTGTGATGGATTTTCATCTAAAGCTCTAAAGAAGTTATCTAAATCTTTTTTATTTATTTTTGGATTGAGTCTAGTTATCTCTCTAAGCAGCTGTATGTTTTGTTCATACTTAGCTCCGAATAAAGGTCTTAGAGTGTCCTCGTATTTTAAAATATTGGTACTAAACTGAACTGGTTTTAACAATCCTGATGTTTGGTCTATGCTATTTTTAATAACATTTTGCATTAACAATCTGGTCAGCTTACCTCTAAACATGTCTCTTTGTCCTGCATCTATGTTTGATAAAATTTGGTCAACAAGCTTAGCGTTATTTGGCTTATCAATTAAACCGAATATCTCATCTGCATTTCCTCGACCTTTATTAAGCTTTATATTATTAATAACTCTTTGAGCTATAGCATTATCAAATTTTTGCATTCCTTGTGCGTAATATTGATTAGCTTTTCCTAAAGCTTTTGCAGCATTCATAGCAGCATTCATTTCAAGTTCTGGCATACCAGAAAAAACCGCATCTCCTGAAGTAACAACTGGTGAAGTTCCAAATCCCTCTTCTCCTGGAAGAAAGTCTGGTTCTCGTCCTTCAAGTTGAGACAAGGTTTTTGAATTTTTTCCTAAAAAAGCCTTACCGCTTTCAAGGTCTTTAAATAAGGTATCTATTTCTTCGCTTACCTCTTTCATCATTCTATAGCCTGTACCATTTACTTTACCGTCATTTGTCATTTTTGTTATTAAAGCCTTAACTTCTAATCTTGCGTTATGTAATTGCTCTAAGCTTTCAAGTCTTCCACCTTCTGCAAGTTCTTTTAAGTATGTAACAGGTCTTCCTTGATATTTAGCAAACACATCTTCAAGTTCAGCTCTTTTGAAAATTTCTCCAAAAACACTAGCATAACCTCTTACATGTTGTTGTAATATTGGCATAGCTCCTGAAGCTTTTAGAGCCACAGTAGATTTATTGTATAATTGAGTTTTTTGTGTAATAAAAGAATTGTAAGATTTTTCTATAGAATCTTTTAATTGTTGTTTTAAAGCAGAACCAGATACTTCTCCTAATTCTTGAACTGAATTCATTTCAAAAACCATTTTTTTTAAAAGTTCATCTAACTTTTGGTCTGAAAGATTCATCGCTTTATCAAATGCAGAAGTTTTATCTGTTAATTCTTTTGCAGCAGATTTTCCAACTGCCCCAGCAGAAATAAAATCATCTATAGTAGCGTCTGCATTTCCTATAGATTTAAAAAAATCATCCATTTGAGCAACTAAGTTTGCGCTTGCTTTTTTCTCTCTTATAGTTGCGCCTGTTACTGCCTCAGAAATTTGTTGTCCTCTTGATACTAAAGTTTTTCCTAATGTTGCTTGAGTAACAATACCTCTTGGAAAGGCTGGTTTAATTTTTTGTTTCTTAAGTTCTTTTAATACTTCGTCTAATGTAGCCTTATAGTTAGGATCGTCTATGCCTTTTTTAATTGCCATTTGCGCATCTATTCTAAACGCATCTTTTAAATTATATCCATCCATAAGGAGACGAGAATCTCTTACGTTACCCGTTGATGCAGTTTTGCCAAAATACGTTTTAAAAATACCTCCTAAAACCTCAGCACCGCCTTGAAAAGCAGCTCCTAAAATTGCCTCATCCTTTACCATTTTTCCTACTTCTTCTTCGTTTTGTAGCTGTATACCCCTAGCAAGTTCGTTTGATTCTTCCAAAGCTTTACCAGCTCCAGATCCAGCTCCAACTAATAAAGCTCTTCCTACTCTAGAGTCTAAAGCTCCCCTTAACCATTTCACGCCTCTAAGGTATGGATTAACTGCTGTAATAGCACCTAATACAGGGCCAGCATATCCAGCCAGGTCTGCAAAATCTCCACCAGTAAATGCTTTATTTTCGTCTATTACAATATTTTTTTTAGATGCTTTTAAACCTAAAGCTGTTTGAGCTGCAGGTGTTAAGGCAAGACTGCCTTTTGAATCTCTAACGTATCCGTTTGAACCAATACCAGGGAATCTGTTTAATACGTTTTCTTTTTCAGATACGTATTCTCCGTCTTTTCTTGTAAAATCCTCTGCTACTGCTAACTGCGCTCTTAAAGCGTTATTCTGTATTCCTGTTTCATAATCAAAAAATACTTTGTCGTATGCTTTAGAGCCTTCTCTTTTTGCAATTACAGCCTTAGCCTTAGCCTTAGCATCTTCTGGGTTGTCAGCGTTTACTCTAACTACCACTCCTTCAGCTAATTTTACATCATACTTTTCCATTATTTAGTATCATCTATAAATATGCCGCCTGGTTCAGGACTTGAATCAGATGATTTTTGTGAATACCCAGGCGGAGCTTTCATGCCTAATTCATTAATAAATATAAAGAATATTTCATCATCAATAGCTGATTTGTCGTATGGATATAAAAATCTTACCGAAGCTTTTATATTTCTTTGAGCTGCATTTTTCTTTTCTGTTATATTTAATAAATTATTTTGTAATCTAGTTTTTAATTCACCGATGCTTTGTATGCTTTTCATGTTTAAATTACCAGCTATACGATTAGCAATATCCCTATCTATATTTGATATGGTTCTTCCTGATTCGCCTAATATTTCTTTAATATTTGCATTAGTAAGAATGTCTAAAGCTATTTGCGCTCTTTTTGTATCAGACATTTTGCTTACATCATCTCCTTTTTTGAGACTAGCAGCCACTAATAAATCATCAACTGTTGCTCCAATCTTACTAGCAAATGATGTCAAATCATCATTGCCGCTTGCAAATCTAAGAACTTCATCTACAAGTGATTCAGCAACTACTGCATTATTATAAGTTCTAACACTATCATTCATTTCTTGTGTAGCTGCTAATACATCTTTTCTATCTTTAAATTCTAATTGACCTGATGCCTCTAACTCTGCTTTTTTTGCAGCCAGCTCTGCGTTTGTTTTGGCATCTAACTGTTCTTGTAATTGTCTTTCTTCTGATGCTGCAGCTGCACCTATGCCAATACCTTCTGCAAAATTACCGTATTGAGTTAAGCCTTTACCAACATTTCTCATCATTCTTAAGTTGGCATCGCTATTAATAAAGCCACCAACTTTATCAAATACTGTTAAAAGTTGTTCTGCTTCATCGTTTGGAGTAGATGGAGTTATTCCTGGGATATCATCCTCTTCTTTCTCTGCTTTTGTATCAGGATCCGCTCCTGTAGTTACTGGATCTGTAGATGTTCCTGTTGCATCATCATCTGTAGTAGGAGTTTCTTCTTTAGTTGGAGTTTCTCCAGGAATGACTTCAGGTACTTTTTCTTCGATAGGCTTAGCTTCTTCTGCTGCTATCTCTTCTAAACTTTGATCTATTTCTCCAAGACTAGACCTTAAAATAATTCCATCAAGGGCATCGTTTGTATAGCCTTTTCTTTTATTTCCTGAAGGGCTAAAACCAATTGTAGGATCTGAAAAATATGTATCTTTGTTAAAATCAAATCTTTCACTAGGAAATGTATCTTGCACTCCATCTCTGTCAGACATAAATCCGCCAAAAAGATTTCCTACTCCTTCAACCATTTGTTTTCCATAATCTAGAGCAAAACTACCAGCATCTTCAAATCCTGATCTAAGACTTAAAGGGTCTGGTAAAAATTCTCCAAATTCAAATGTAGATGGACTTGTTGAGGAAAATCCTGCTTTTCTTTTTCCAACTATTTGCCTAAACACTTCTTGTAGAGCAGGGCCATATTCTACATCTGGATTTTGTATTAAGGCCTCTAGTTCTTTTATGTTTTCAGACATTAATACTTCTTTAAACTTAACTGGGTCTATAGTAAATAATTTTCCTTCAGCATTTCTATATTGATTAGCACCTAATTCAGAAGAAGTTCCAATACCTGATATCTCTGGGAGACCATCATCAATGGTTAATAGATCTTGAGGAGATGGCCTGCTAGGATCGATCATATTTATATCTGTACTTGGTTTTAAAGACATTCCAATCATGTTTCTTGCTTCTTCTTCACTTAGATCAAAACTTATTTTTAATCCTTGTACCAAACCTTCGTTATCTAATACTTTAGAAGCTGCTTGGATATATCTTCTAATATCTTCTGGTATTAAAGATATATCATCTTCACTTGGTAGTTCTGGTGAAGCCGCTCCCACAGGGAAGCTTGGATTTATTGTTGTCATACCTTCGGCATTTGCTATTGTTGCGGTTTCTGGTATTTGTAAAAATGGATTAATGTCTCCAGTAAACTCATTTGCGCCAGGACTTGCTATAGCAGGATTAAGACTTCCGCCTAAAGCTCCAACTAAGCTTTCAATTTCCTGGAAACTAACTTGAGGTAGCATTTCTTTTATATCTACTGAGTTATACCCTTGAGATACGTAATACTCTATTAACTTAGGTATATCCATTCTAGGTTGAGGCTGGGCATTCGCCACATCCCCTTCCGCAAACATTCTTCTATTAAGTATATTCATTATTAACCAGTTTGAGTTTTTTGGAAATTCTGCATCATTTGATTGAACATATCTTGAGTCATACCGCCTTGTTGCCCTTGTCCTTGTCCAGCATTTGCGTAATTAGTATAACCACTTAAGAAAGCTCCTAATCCTTGAGCCGCTGGGTCGTTTGGCATTCCGTAGTTGGTTACAACATTGGATCCGCCACCTTGATATTGTGGAGCATATCCTTGGACGTACTGTAGAGCCTTCATTGGAGCAAATCTATTTCTTTCGTCTGCAGCGTATTGAGCATCAATGCCCGCTTGATTCATACCTCTAGCATCTCTATCAAAGCCCATTAATTCGGATCTTTCATCTCTGCCCATTTGTGAATACATGCCACCTAAGTTACCCATATCTCTACCGTAATCAGCGTATTGTCTTCCAAGACCACCTATGTCACCAGCTATAGATCTTAAGTCTCCAGCACCAGTTCTTGCTATATCGCCTCTTCTTTGTCCAATGCCCATCATATCGCTTGCATATCCTCTTCTGGCTCCTGACATATCTCTGCCAAGCCCAGCTTCAAATGATCCAGCTCTTTCTAATGCGCCTCTGCCAAATCTTGATTCATCTATTGCTCTTCCTTGAGCTTGATCGAATCCACGCTGACGTATACCAGATAGGGCTTCACCTAAGCCTCTACCTAAAGCTGCTCTTCTTTCTTCAGCTCCAAGCTTAGCTCTGGATCCAAAAGCAGACTGTCCGCCTGAGCTTATATCTCTAGCTCTTTGACCTATATCAGCTATCTCGCCTTGTTTGAATACATCGTCTATTGTTTGTTGTACTACTTGGTTTTCAAAAGGGTTGTTGTATGCTGCTGTAGAACGTGGGTCAAATCCTTGCAAAGAAGCTCTTTGAAAGTCTCTAGCAGATGGGCCTTGTTGACCAAAGCTTGATTGTAAGTCTCTAAAACCAGCGCCGTATTGATTCTCTGCTTGAGATAAATAAGGTTGCTGCATTTCTCCAGCTCTTTGATATCCCTCTAAAGCTTGATTAGTTAGACCTCTTTGTTCCCCAACAGTACCCATACCTTGTAATAAGGCACCTTGTTGAAAGTCTAAATATGGCTTGTATCCACCTATACCAGAATAAACTCCTTCCATTGCTCTGTTAGCAAAAGGAGAAAAACCTGCTACACCTTTAGCTTGGAAAGGATTATCTAAATATCCTTTTTGAGCAGCTGAATAAGCTTGGTTAATCATTCCAGGACTATCTGGGCCACCAAAATAAAGTTCTCTTACTCTAGGATCACTCTGATTGTCAGTTCTTCTAAAGTCAGTAACTACAGGAGCTACTTGATTGGTATTGTTATAGGTTTGAACAGCCATTATATTGCCTCAAATATGTTCATCAGTTCGCGCATGTTTTCTACGCCTTTTTCTCTAGATGCCTTACCACCTTTAATGAGTTCTATTCCTGATTTTGTTTTGTTTAAATTAAAAGCTCCTGCTCCTTTAGTTGCAGCTGCAGTCATTACAAACTCGCCGTCACTTAACATTGCTGGTATATCATCTGAAGTTCCAGTTCCAGGGCCTTCTGATTCACCACCGTCACGCATATCTTGTTCTTGTATTGCTGCTAAGCCACCTTTATTAAAGTATTGTCTTGCTTCTCCGCCATACCCGTAACCGTATACTGGGCCACCCATATTAAATTTTAAAGATGATGGAGCGTTTCCTAAACCAAACTCTTGTCTGGTTCCGCCAGTGCCTAAAGCATTAGATAGTTCGTATCTGCCAAGAGCATCCATAGTTACCGCTGGAGTTGCTGCTAATCCGCCTTGTCTTTCTTTTGCTGCGTCGTAAACTGTTTTACCTAATAAAGCTGCTATTCCTGCTGCTCCTAGATTGCCCATACCACCGCCTCCTCCGAATAGTCCTCCAAGACCTCCGCCGTTTCTTACTGGGTCTGATGATTTTCCTTTAAAAAAGTCTTCAATAAGCCCAAGTCTGCTTTGACCTTCATTTCCACCACCAAATAAATTTTTAAAATCAAATCCTCCACTGGATTGAACTTGATTTAATACGTCAGGTTGAGTTCCAGCTGCTAACATTTCTTCTACTTGAGATGCTGTGTAAATGTTCCCTTGGTCGTCTTCAAACATTAATTCTTGTTCACCACCTGGGGTATTGCCCATAATATTACCAAATAATCCAACTCCATCTTTGCCAGGCATAACGTATTCATAACCTTTTCCTACTGTATTTCCAAAAAGACCTACACCGTCATCTCCTTTAAATAGAAATTCTCCTGCTCTGTCTTTTAAACCACCAATACCTTTGCCTAAGTTGCCAAATAGACCTACGCCATCTTTTCCTTTAAAAAGATATTCCTTTGCATTTCCAAAGAAATTACCGCCTGTTTTACCAGCCGTAGCAGTTCCTTTACCTAAACCACCAATACCTCCAGCTAATTTACCTGCTCCGTAACTAAATGCACCTGCTTTTAAGGCATCTTTCCAGCTACCACCAGATAATTTAGTAGTTCCAGCTGCAATAGCAGCACTTAATAATGGCCCTACTCCTGGAATAAAGTTTGCTAAAGGCCCAATAACAGGAGCTACTTTTTTAGCGACTTTTTTAACAGACTTAAATGTTTTCTTTAACCATCCAAATTCAGGCATTCCTGTAATTGGATTGATAGACATACCATCTCCTACTTTGTATTCATCTGGAGAAAGGCCTGCTGCACGCAGTTCTTGCTCTATTCTTTGTCTTGTTTCTTGAGATATGACAGGAGGTACGACCATTTCGCCTTGGGCGACGTGAGCCATGTATTGATCTTCATCTCTACCGAGTTGAGCTATTCCTTGTCCGCTGTTGTCTATTCTATTCATTTTATAATTTTACCCTTTATTTTCCTCGCTGTTAACCTCTTCCTCTACAGATGTTAACCAAAAAACCAACAAATATCTATCCCCTTCCTCTACTGCTAGTCCTCTGTGCATGTGTGTGTAACTTGGAAATATTAAACCGCTACCTGTAGGTAATGGTTCTACTATCCCTCTGTTTAAAAATTCTGTGCCTCCACCCTTGTAATCGCCTGTATTTAAAGGCACTACAATGCTAACGTCTGAACTAGCATCATGGTGCCAAGCTCCTTGTTTTTTGTCTTTTAAGTTGTAATTAGCTATCTGTATGTTTCCGCCTGTAACATGACGATTCCATATAGTTAATAAGATTGGATTAATAAGTGATTGAACCACCTGCATTAATGATGCGTATAAATCTGGACATTTTTCGCTAAGAACAATCTCTGGTATTTGTCTTAACTCGTCTTCTTCTAAATTTGGTGAAAATGCAAATTCTTTTTGCATGTTATCTATTTCATCTAAAAGTATTTTACAAAATTTATCTGAAAACAAAGGAACCGTGTAAACATCTTTTAATGGTTCTTCTATAATACCTTGTAATGGTAGGTCACTTGGATTACCAAGGCCTTGGCTTTTATAAAAATCTACTATGTTGGGTATAGATGCTTTAGCTTTTTTTAAAGTATCTTTATTAACAAACCAGTCAGAAGGAAATCCAAGCAATAAATTCTTTAGCTTGTACGATTCTTCTTGTATATTCTGTTTTGCCAACATATAAAAATATCCTAAAATTTAAGTTACTGTTATATTTACTGCTATATCGCCTTTTGTTATAACAGAAACAGCACCTAAAAAAGCTGTAGCTTTAAAACCATTATTAGGTGTATTTGGAGTGTGCAGTTGAGTCCAACTGTTTCCTATATAAACTTGCAATACTCCTTGAGAGGTATTCCAGATCACATCACCTTCTAAAAAGTTTAATTGCGCAATCTCTGTTTCGTTGAACTGCGGCGTCCGATTTGGGTCGAACTGTCCTAAGTTTAACTCAAGAATCCTAACTAATCTATTAAAAATTTCAGGAGACAGCTCTCCCTGAGCAAGCGGAAGGCTAGTTTCTAATAACTTAGCCATTATCTCCTGCCGTCTGGTTTAATATCTAACCTAGTAGCTCCTAGTCTCCAACCGACGTTATCATTACCATCTGAGTCATCATCAGATTCTACTCGGAATACAGCTTGACGACTTCTTGCTCTTAAATTAACTTGACCAGTTGAAGATCCTACAGATGATGTAGAACTAGTTGATAAAGATTCTCCAGGATTGTCTCTTGTTTTTATAACAAGATTTACTTTTCCTGAATCTGAATTAGATAAGAATTTTAAGTCTGGGAACATTCTTTGTATATAAGCAAACTGTTCTCCTTCTCCTACCTCAAAGTCTGAGCTTTCTATAAATACGTCAGTCATAGGACTGCCATCATCGTTAAAACCATCTTCTTGCTCAAACAAATAACCGTTATAGGTAGCTCTAGGATAGTCTTCAATACCGCTATCAAGCCAAGCATGTCTTTCTAATTGGCCGTAATACCAAACATTATCTTCATAGTTATAAATAACATATCTATCTATTTCTGTTGCACTTCCTGAGCAATAGAACCAACCTACTTCAGACTTTTCAGTAATTGTAAAAGCATGTATTTTAAATGATTGGCTTAGATTTATATCGCCGTATACGTAATTATGAACGCTACAAGGAATCTTTTGCACGCTACCTGTATATGCGTAAAAATTTGTTGAGGACATCCAGTAGATAGATTGAGCTGAAGTAATAACAGCTTTTGGGCCTATAAGTCCAGCACCTTCATTAATAAGGTTAACTGCAAAAGTAAAAGGTGGGCCAACAAACTGCATACTGTATAAAGCAGTATCAGTCCATATAAGTATTTCTTGTCTAGATTTAGTAGCACCAATAATAGAGGAACCAGACGATAATCTTAAATCTCCAGCAGTATTAGTAATTAATGGCTGGAACTCTAAATCATTTTCTTGATCACTAAAGGCTATAAGCATAGGATCTATAACACCAGTTCTTGCACCATCTGATATAGGATCAGCACCTAATACTATTAAATGTCTATCTTTTTCGGAGGTAATAACTTGTAGGCCTACTGTTGGGACTAAGTTAGCTCCTGATACACCAGAAAGATTTACAGCTCTTGTTGTAAGGCCATCATTTTCTACCCATCTATATATACCACCAGCTCTAGGATTTATTATAAGGTTTTCGCCAAAGTGATCATGCGTCCAAAGTCTTAGCTGGTTAGTAGCAGATAAAGCTGTAGTAGATCCAAAAGTTCCTTCACCCCAAGTACCAGAACTCCAACCAGTACCAGTAATATAAACATCTAAGCCTACATTAATTTGATAAACCCCATCTACTCCAGAGCCTCCATTCCCAGTATCAGAACCATTTGCTACAACAGCATTTCCAGAAGTATCTTTAGCTACAACAGTATAGGTATTGGTAGTAACAGATGTTATTTGGTATTCTTGATTTAAAACTTCTGCTGTTATTAGTCCGCCTAAACTTACAGCTCCTGTAAAGGTAACAAAGTCGTTTGTAACAGCTCCATGACCATTATCAGTTGCAGTTATAATACTGCTGCCATTAGTAGCAGAAAAAACAACGCCATTAGTTGTAGTCTTTCGTATGGGGGTAACATCTGAGTAACTGTCTCCTTCTCTAATATAATATTTCCAAGTAGTCCCTAATCCTAAATATTTTGTACCTCCTAAAGAAGTCCAAGCATGTAAAGCTCTGCAAGTTCCTAAAAAGCTATTTGAACTATCTTTTGACCATCCGCCAAATTTTTCTGGCCTACCTTTTCTAAAACGTACAAGATTTACGTCAAACCAACCGCCTGTATTGTCGTATTCAGTACCTTCTCTGTTGATACCTGGCTTAAATAGAATCTTGCTAAGAGGCATTTTTTACACATGCTCCCAATCTTTACCTTCAAAGAGTAAGGCTTCTGCTTCTCTTCTTCTTATAAGGCCTTCTAAAACTTTACCGCCTGCTTTGTTCCATCTTTTAATTTGTGTTGGTACGTTTTCGTAATCGCCTGTATTTAATACCTTAAGCATTGAAGACGCATTTAAGTTTCCGCCGCCTAGATTAAATGTCCATGAAACCAAAGCATCAAACTGGTGTTGGCTAAGTGGCATTTCTACGGCATCTAAAACTATTTCTTCAAAAATTTTTATATCTTTTTCTAGTAATTTGTCTGCTTCTTGTTGTGTTACTAAGTCATCCTCTTTAACACCTTCAGTATGGCCGTATCCTATTGTTAATACTCCTGCTGCGCACTTATATGCGTTGTACTCACAGCCTTCAAATTTTTTAATTAATCCCAATCCTTCTTGTGAAATATTCATATCTTTACTCCTCTGTATGTGTAGTAACTTTCTTATAATAAACAACAACTTCTTTAAGTTCATTTATATACCTTTTTAATTCTTGCATATTATATGCCATTAGTTCGTAATCAGGCACAGACATAGCTAAGAATACCACTTGACCTTGGTCTTTCTCAACCTTAGTTAAGAATTCTTCAATGTTTTTATCAGAGACTACATACCAATAAGGATCTTTTAAATCTATTTGTCTAGGCATTATAGGTTGAACTATAGTTCTCTCTATAGGCTTAGATATAATTTCGACCTGTTGTTTACTTGGTATTAGGCTGCAACTGCAAGCCATCATCAAGACTGTCAATGTTACGACTATCTTCTTCAATGCTATCAAATACATCTTTAGTTCCTTTATTTATTCTAGGTTCTATTAAACCTGGTTTAGCTGCTGCTAACTTAGTTAGATTGTGCCTTTTAAACATGTCAAGGTATCTTGACATCTCTTGTTCTATTTCTTGGTTGCGTGATTGTATGGCTAGCAAGCCTTCTGTTTGCAAAGTAAAATCATTTTGTAATGATTCTATTGCTAACTTTTGTTCTTGATCTCTTAACTCAAATGCTTGATTAAGAGCGGATAACTTACTATTTTCATTCCATAGTAAATAAGTTGTTAAACCCATTACCAATATTATTCCTATGAATATTTTACTCATCTTAAATAGTATACACTTTCAAAGCTTTTTTCTTTCCTTTTACATACATTTTCTTACAAAACGTAGCTTCAGGTACTTGTTTGCGAGTAGACTCTCCAATTAATAAATCAACACCTGCTTCCTTAGTAGCTGACTCAAGCCTTGCTGCAGTATTAACTGCATCACCTATAGCTGAATAGTCAAACCTTGTATCTGAACCCATGTTTCCAATTATAGCTTCTCCTGTATTTACGCCTATACCTATTGCTACTGGCTCAGATAATTCTTTTTGTAACATACGAATTGCCGTACGCATATCTTGAGCGCAAGCAACAGCACGTTTTTCATGCTCATCTAAATCTAAAGGAGCATTAAAGATGGCCATGCAAGCATCACCTATAAATTTATCTACCATTCCCCCATGCGCTTGTATGCAAGTTACCTGAACGGTTAATACCTTGTTCATAATTTCGGTAACTTCTTCTGGTTCTAATTTTTCTGACAAACTTGTAAAGCCTCTGACATCTGTAAACAAAAATGTACAAATTCTTTTTTCACCACCAAGTTTTAATAAGTCTGGATTTTTTTGTAATTGCTTAACTTGTCTTGGATCAAGATAATGCTCAAACTGTTTTTTAATTTGTTGACGCAATTTAAACTGCTTTCTAAAGTTTAAATAGAAGGCAATAGCTCCAGTTATGAATTGTGATATGAAAGTCCATGAGAAATCTATTAAATAGCCTTTTTGGATGCTAAAAAAGCCTGAGAACGCCGTAGTAAAGAGTAAAATTATAGCTATACTTACGCCCTTAGTTATACCAAGATAATTAATTACAAGCCATGTCAGGGTGACAAAAATCCCAAAAAGTAAAATTTCTAACGCTAAGGCAAAGTCTGGAATATGTGGAGAGTTTTGTACAAGAATTGACTCAGATAATGCTGCTTGAATTTTATGTGGTTCTAATAATCCAACTGGAGTTGCAATTTGTGGCATGATTCCGTTAGCAGTTACACCAACAAATACAAACTTACCGTTTACATTCATTTCTTTTAAAGTTGTTTCTGGAGTATCTACCCAACTAATCCATTTACGACCTAAGTTATCTGTTTTTACTGGTGGTATTCCTTTGACTGATATCTCTTGGATACCATTATCATTTGTAGTGATAATGTATGTTTTAGATCCTGTTAATGCTTTTAATACTTCTGTACCAAAAGCTGATACATATCCGTCTGGAGTTTTTAATAGTAGTGGGATTCTTCTGACTAGATTGTCAACGTCAACTGGTGCAGTAGCTATACCTTGATATGAATTTTCTTGTAGTATGTTGATATTTTGTACTACACCTGGAGTAAGCATACCACCAATATCATCTCCTTTAATAACGGTTCCTGTTGTTTTTGGGTACTTACTATTATTAGTTTCAAACATAGCAAGAACACTTGGAGCGTATCCAAGAGTTTTAGCAAAGACTTCATCACCACCCATCCTATCTGCTTGTGGGAAAGATATGACCCAACCTACCCCAATAGCTCCTTTGTTAATAAGATCCACTTGTATAGAAGCTAAGGTTCTTCTTGGTATAGGCCATCCTCCCTCATTAGTAACATCTTGCTCATTTATATTTAATATAACAAAGCTACCAGATGGTTCTTGCTTAGAAACAAAAGCATCAAAAATCTTTAATTTAAGTATCTCTGTAGGCGTGGATTGGAATACTAATGGAAGTGATAGTATTGTAAGTATAGGTAATAATAGTTTGTTCATTAATTACTCTGAGTTATTTTAATAGTGCTACCAGTACCACCATTTATTTTAATAATATTAGATGTTCCATCTTGTATAAAAATAACAGTATAGCTTCCAGCAGAATCTATATCTACTCTAGCTGTATCGCTAACACTACGCATAAGTGTTAATGCTTCTCCTGTTATAAAAGATGTAATTTGAGTTTTTAGATCTTGCCCAAACTGAGTACCAACTATATTAGTAGATGTAGCATCTTGAGCTAACTGATCTTCTTGTTGTATTTCTTGTAGTGCGTCTATAACATCTAGCAAATCTTCCAAAAAATTTACATCTAAGTAATTAATATCTAACTCTGTAAACTCTAGCTCTTTTGTTGAGTCTAAAAAATCTTCTTCTAAGAAGTCCTCATCTAAACCATCAAAGTCTAGTATGTTTTTCTTTTTAGTCTGCATGGCCTCTTCTATAACTATTTCTTCTTTAGGAGGGCTAACAATAAGCATATTGTCTATAAGCTCTAGTGTCAGATCTAAGATAACTGGCTTGCTTGGAGCTTTCTCAAAGACATCTACAGTTGTAGCCTCGTAAGGTTTGTTTAGGGTAACAGTACCCATAGCTGTAGTAACTAGTATTTCGCCACTAGATATACCAAACTCATCTGGTAAAAGTATCAGCAAAGATCTGCCAATCTCATCTACGGTAACTGTAAAATCAGTACCGCGTATTGCTATATTTGCTGTAGGGGTTTTAAGATCTATATTGTTTTTATCTATCTTGTTTAAACCACCAGTAATAAACCTGGCTGTACCAAGACCAAAGGTAATAGCCATTTTAGATTTACTGGGATTGGGATCAAAGATGTACTCATCTATAGTAAGCTGAGAGTTTTCTGTAAGTCTTACCTTTGAGTCATCTAAAAAAGTAATGGCCATACGACCATTAGTGGTAATGGCTTCATCATTTTGCTGTATATCAAAAGACTCTGTTGCCTCATAGGGCTTGTCTCTTAAAATCTGTGCAGAACCGTTTAGTTCAGATATGCTTCCTACGTCAACAGCTTGTGGTTGTTCCGCCATCGTTTTGAACGACACAAACAGTACCATTAGACCCAGTAGAATTGATCTGTAACCAATCAGCAGCAAGAGTTGAAGACTGGATGATATTGAATGTTCTGCTGTTTCCTGTTTGATCAAGATAGAAATATCCACCTGCGTATCCGCTTCCTGTAAAGTTTATTGTATTACTATCTCCATCTACATCTACATAGTTAGTAGCACCATCATAGTTTATATCAAAATCAAATGTGTTGCTGTCGCCGTTAATGATCCAGTCTAAGTCAAGACCAGATGCTAGAGCTGTTGTACCAGTATCAAGTGTGAATGTATTAGAACTACCAGTAACATCTACATTGTAGTTTGAATTATCAATACCATAAGTATTATCTGGGTCGCCTTGTATAGTAAAGGTGTTGCTATCGCCATCAAACTCAAAGAATCCTGTTACGTTATCTCCATAGATATCTCCAAGAAATTTATTGGTATTACCTATTTGATTTATGTCTAGTGTTAGGTTTATGCCGTCAAGATCTAATGCTGTTAGCGTTCCTGCAACAGAGTTTAAACCACCAATAATGTTAGAAGACCCTAATTGCTCTAGGTCTATGTTTGCAGTAGATCCGCTTTGGTCTACATATATCTCGTTATCAGCCGCGTATAGCGGAGATACAATCATCATCGCAATTAATACTTTCAATTTTTTCATAGTTCCAATATCCTCTGGTTTCTCCTTCTTTTATAGTTTGTAATACAGCAGTTTCTATTGCTGTTTGTAGTGCAATATTTGTAGATTCATTTCTTACTAATCCATTTTCTATTTCAACAAGTTCTGTTGAATCAGTTATAAATCTAAATACATCTTGGTCTATAGATGCACTTAATATTGTTTTGGTTACAAGAACCTCTAGCAGTACCTTTCCTGTACTGACGGAAACTGTGCGTAAAGATATAGTTACGGTGTCTTGCTTGTATTGTTTAGACATTCCAATGCCTAAATATCTAGCACCTACACCACCACTTTTTACGTTGCTTTCATATGATATCACGCCACCTTGCATTATCAAACCAGCGAACAGTAGGTCTGGTAACTTCTGTTTATTTTTATTATCCTGTCTAGCACTTCTAATAATCTGTCGTTCTTTAGTTACATTATCTAAACCAACTCTTTCTACTACCTCAAAAAATCCCCCATGATTAGATCCAGCGTGTTTTAAAGCTCTAATAAGATATGCGTCTGGGGCCTGGGTTACTGCTGATGAGAAGGTTGCGTACGAACTATTACTTCGTCTTTGTCCTGTTTGATCCGTAAAAGAACCTGCGTAAATAGCTACAACTGGTTTCTTTTTGTTAGTTGTTTGTATGTTTGCTAGCTCGGTAACAAGTAATGTCCCTATTGTGGGTTTTTCTATTTTTTGAAACGGAGGTAAATTATTTTCTAATGGATCTATTATTAAAGCACAACTAGAAAGTAAAGCTACCAATAGGAAGGGATATAGTTGTCGTATTGCCATCTGCGTCTGTTATTTTTAAAGTTATAATTCCATCTACAACATTATACTCTATAGTATTTCCTTCTAAATTTAAAATACCGCTATCACTTGGAGTTTCACCAAATAGGTTTTCTACTAGCTGTCTTGATAGTTGAGCATATATTCTTGATTCTAAGTTTCTTATAAATCTTGCAAGAGTAGTATTTTCTTTATCTCTTTCTATCTGATCTTGCAAAGCTTTTATTTCTGCTTTTAGTGCTTGTTTGCGGTTAAACTCTTGGTTTTCAATAGTAAGATAGTGTGCTGATGCTCCTATCCCAGAGAATGATGGTGACTTAAACTTATGTACCATTTCGTCAGCTTTAATATTTTGTATCAAGATTCCTGAGAACAGAATAAAGCCTATAACTACTATCCATTTAATAATAGTATCTTTCTCTGCTTCTTCTTTCCTTTTTAGGAGTACAGCTTTACTTGGCCTACCTCTTTTATTAGTCTTTTCTTTGATCATCCCTATCTGCCTTCGCTAGTTTATCTATATTAATTAACTGCGGTACGCCTAGAATAGTCTTAATCATAGTGTCTTGACGTATGATTTCATTGTCTAAACTACGTACCCTGTCTATTAATGCTACTAGAATACCGTGTTGTGAGTCAAGTTTACCGCCCAGACGTTCTTCCATAGAATTGATAATTGTTCCTAGTTTTTCATCTAAGACATCTACCTTAACTTCCATGCCATCAATGATCCTGTTGATAAGCTTCCAAACAAAAGCACCTAGTCCCAAGGCTGCGGCTATAGGAAATCCAAGTTCAGTTATAAGCTGTACTGCTGCATCCATTAAATCAATCTAGATAACATTACCGTTGCTAGTATGAAAGGATAAACAGCCCATATCATATTTTCTAACTTATCGAATCTTTTAGATCCATCTTCTAATCTTCTATCAATACTTTTGTATAGAGCCTTACACTCTCGCTCGTGTGATTCTATTGCATTTAAAGCATCTTTTGCTGTAGCCATTATTTTTTCTTTTTAGATTTTTTTACAGGGGCTTTGCCGCCTACCCAAGCTTCATTAACATTTGGAGTAGACTTATTATCTGCTACAAATTTACCTTTTTTTGTTCTAACTCTTTTAGCTTTAACAACAGGTGTTTTTTTAATGATAGCATTAGTCATTGGCCCACTGGTTGAGGTAACTTTTGTTTTAGTTACTTTCTCTACTTCTATAGGCGGAGGCGTTATAAATTTAATAAATTTTTGAATAAAATTCATATTACTTCTCTTTTGCTTTACCTATATTTAAAGCAAGAAGATCTACAAACTTGTATAGTTTACCTATCCAAGCGTCGTCTTTTGGTGTTGGTGTTGAAGCTGCAATTAAACTAGCAACCGTTACTATTGTAGTAACCCACATAATTAAATCTACCATTTATTTCTCCTCTTCTGAAACGTCTTCTTCAGGGTTTAAAACTTCATCTGCTTTTTCCTTTACAGATTCCACTAAAGCCTGTTGAAAAACATTTAAACTAGCTTGAACTTGATCTAACTCAAATTCTATTCTAGCTTTTTTATTAACTAAATCCCTACATTGGTTAGTAAGGTACTTTTGTCTAGAATCTAATTCAGATTCCTTATATTCTTCGTTGTCTATCGTAATGATAGGTTCGTTGACAGTTTCTTTATTTTCCATAAGTTACTCCTTTTGGTTTTATGCACACTTGTCGGTGTGTTGTTTTATAAATCTATCCTATGGTTTTAGTGACAGATGTTGGTGTGATTTGTAAAGCTATATTAGCGTCTAAAGATTCTTTCTTAGCTGTAACATCGTCAGCTCCAAAAGTACCTTCAACCCAGCCTTGTACAGTAGAAGCAGATAAGTCTGCAAAAGCTGTAAAGCTTGAGATGTCTGAAGTATCTAAACTACAAGTACCGTATACAGAAGACG
>Ga0307489_10000785_pt1 | contig 20069 bp, 29 predicted proteins | sample SB12metaG_FD_202247 | JGI IMG/M metagenome (GOLD analysis project Ga0307489, IMG submission 202247) | Sea-ice brine microbial communities from Beaufort Sea near Barrow, Alaska, United States - SB 1.2 | ecosystem: Environmental > Aquatic > Marine > Coastal | place: USA: Alaska | collected...
AAAAGCCCAAAATTGCCCACAACTTCCCAAAATCGCCCAAAAGCGCGCCTACGGCGCAACTCTCGTAAACGGGTATTTTCGCCCAAAAACCCCTCGTAAACGGAGTATTTACGGAAATAAATAGTTTCTGTAAACGGGTTCTGTCCGATACTCGTAAACCCTACACCCTAAACCCTAAACCCTAAACCCTAAACCCTCGATCGTAGTCGAGCGCGTGCCGACCCACCCATCTTCGCGGCGCGCCGCCGCCGAAGGGATGGCCGCCGCTTCGTCATCCCGCTTCGCGCGCGGGGAAGCGCTCCTGCGCTGGATCGAGGCGATGCCCGGTTGTGAGCACGCCGTGTTGCTGCGCGAAGCCCCCGAGGCGGGCGGCCTCGGCGTATTCGCGGCGCGCGACGTACCCGCGGGGCAGGTGCTCATGCGGTGCCCGCTGACGCTGCTCATGCGCGCCTCCGACGCCGCCCCGGGGGCCTCGGGCCGGTCGGGTGACTTCGGCGCCGCGCTGGACGAGTTGGGCGAGGCCCTTCCTCTGTCGCCCCGAATAAGGGTGCAGCTGCTACTTCTGCACGAGCGAGCGCGGCACGACGAAGACGACGACGGCGGGGACGGCGGCAGGGACGGCAGTGGGGACGGCGGCGCCGGCGGGGGCGGGGGCGGGGGCGGGGGCGAGTGCGGCGGTGTGGCAGGGGCCGGGGGTGGGGCCGGGGACGGGGCAGCGGGGCCGTGGGCGCCCTACATCGCCAGTCTCCCGGGGCGGGAGCTGGTGGATGCGCTGCCCATTAGCTGGACCGACGCGGAGCTGGAGCGGCGCGCGGGGGGCACCGCCCTGCTCGACGAGGTGCGCGCGGCGCGCGCCGAACTCTGCGCCCTCGCCGCCGCCCTCGCCGCCGCCGGTTTCCCCCGCCGCGCGTTCGGGATGGAGCGGCTGCTGTGGGCGCACGCGGTGTACTGGTCGCGCGCGATTGCGGTGCCCGGGGCCGGCGTGTGGAGTGGCAGCGCCGCCGAGTGCCTGGTGCCACTCCTCGACATGTGCAACCACCGCGCGGGCGCCACCGCGGAGCTGCGCGCGCGCGGGGGGTTCTTCGAGCTGCGTGCCGGGCGCGCCGTCCGCCAGGGGGAGGAGGTGTGCATCAACTACGGCGCCAAGGGTGAGGCGCCTGTGGTTTCTTTCTGTTTCTGTCTCGTGTAAAAGCGCAGAAAATGTTGCTGCGCTGCTTGGTTGGTAACTTGGTGTGTGTTCACCCAACGCGAGGAGTGCAGCAGAGCCGCAGGCAGCGGTGAGACCAATCTGACGTTTCATTGCACTCATTCGCGGCGGGGCCCTGGCCGCGGGCAACGGCGAGCTGCTCCGCTGCCACGGGTTCGTGGAGGCTTCCAACCTGGCGGACGTGTGCCCGCTGCCGCTCCGCCGCCTCGCTCCCGCGGGGGTCACCCCGGCGGATCTGGAGGAGCGCCTCGCGCTCGCAGAGGAGATGCGACTGCCGCTGCGGCCTTTCCTGTTCCAGGGCGGACTGCCCGAGAGGCTGCTGCCGACGGCGCGCCTGCTGTGCGCCACGGCGGAGGCGGATGTACGAGCGGCGCGCCGCGCGGTGGATCCCAGCGAAGCGGCGGCGGAGGAGGCGGCGGCGGCGGCGGGCGCCTCCGCTCCGGAGGAGGAGCCGGCGGCGTTCGACTGGTCCAAGGTGGATTGGAGCCTGGACGACCCGTTCGCGGCCTGCGCGGCGGCGGCGGGCGCGGCGGACCACGGGCCCGTCAGCACGGCGGCTGAGCGCGGGACGCTCGAGGCTCTCATAGCGCTCACTTCCGAGCTGCTGGGTGCCGTCCCGGGAGACAGCACCGCGGCGGCGGCGGAGGAGGCGCGGGCGGAGGTGTCGCGGCGGTACGGGGATGACGCGGGCGGCTTCGCGAGCAGCCCGGGCGGCGGCGCCGAGCTCGCCGCATTGGTGTACCGGTGCTCGCAGAGCTGCTTGCTGCGCGAGGCACGCCAGGGCTTCCGCTCGAGCCTCGCCCGCCTCACCGTCGCCACAGGTGCGGGACCAAAGCGGCGAACGGAGGAGCAGGATTCGGGGGGCATCCAACCGGGGGCAACTGATGGGGACCACGTGGTGGCTGATGCCAAGCGGCCTAGGCACCCTCCAACGTCGTGATGGGAGAGAATTACGAATAGCACATCATTTAGACACAAGTAGGAATTTTAGGACATCACAGGTGGTACGCTTTACAGACTAGACTGACTAGAGGTACTGGTACCTGGTACGTTGCCCTACCGGATCCCCGATAAGAGTATTCGCGCGGCGCGGCGCCAGCGCTACCCAATAAAACTGAATTTCAGTGACAGATTGAAACCCTAAACCGAAAACCAAAAAACGTAAAAACCTCAACCTCTCGTATCTCTTGTCTTGTAAAAGGTTGATGACATGCTGAGTGAAATTGAAGTCCAATAAAATCTACGCCGCGTTGTTGTTGAGCTGGTGTCCCCTACGCACTTCCCGCTCACTGCCTCGGTCGTGTGGACGTGGCAAGACCCGTTCGCTCAACCGTCATCTCGGCGCGTCGACGGCACCGTGTGCAGGAGCGCCGCCCGGCCCGAGCGCCACCCGAGCGCCGCCACTCGAGAGAAGGCGCCACAGCCCACCTGCTTGCAATGTCAAATCTCGGCGCCGCGGCCGGCGTGTCGGGCCGGCTCTCCGCGCCCGCGACCGCCGTCCGTTCGCGACCGCCGCCATCCTCCGCCGCCGCCGCCGCCGCCCGTGCGGTGCCGCGGATTCGATCCGTTCCCGGGCGGTGCCGCGCTGCTAACGCGGAATCGCTGTCCTTCGAGCCCGCTCCCGAGCATGTCGCCCTCAGCGGGCCTGCGTCGGGGGCGCGCCCCGCGCTCACCAAGCAGCGCGCGCGCGAGATCATGAGCGTGGACCCGCACGCGCCCAACGCGCTGGACATCTTGGGGTCAAAGGTGGACACGCGGGTGCGTTTCCAGGTGCACTACTCCACGCGCATGGGAGAGGCCGTCTTCGTGGTGGGTTCGCACGAGCGCCTGGGCACGTGGGCAGGGGCTTACACTCGTTCCCATTTCAGCTCAACTTTAGCTATTCTGTCCACCGTATAACCCAACTTAACTCATGGATGTGTCCTGGAGTTGCTCAAGTTGAACTCCAACGTCAACGTGTGCAAGCCCCTGCACGTGGGAGCAGAGTCGGGCGGTGCGCATGGAGTACGCCGACGATGGCAACTGGACGGCGACGGCAGCGCTGCCCGCGGGCGGCGTGTTCTTCTACAAGTACGTGGTGAAGACCCTGTTCGGGTTCCGGTGGCAGGAGGGCGCCAACAACCTGCTGGTGCTGCCGGAGGCGTGGGACACACCCGCGGACTGCACCTTCGTGGCAGGGGATTACACTCTCCACTTCTCAGCTCAACTTGAGCCGCGTCTGAAACAACCAAGCACCCTGCACACCCTGGACACCCCCCAACACCCCCTTAACACGGGCTACACAACCCCTACGCTCACCCCCGAACCCATATAAAGCGCTCAAGTTGAGCTGAGAAGTGAACGAGTGTAAGTCCCTGCTTCGTGGTAGACGACAACTTTGCGGGCGACCCCACACGCCTGTCGCAGTCGTCGCACACCATGCTGGCAGCCAAACTGGTGGGCAGCGAGAAGGACAAGGTGGCGCTGGCGGTGCAGGCGCGCAGGGCGGAGGAGGGGCCTCACAGATTTTGATATTTGATATTGCCTGCCACATCACCCAACACGTTGTGTACCCTTGATTCTTGGGTTACAAGAAACACTTTGACGAGGCGTGCAATGTCTGCGAGGCTGTAGGTGCAGGAGATGAGCGACGCGGCGCTGCAGGAGCTGCTGGTGGAGCGCGAGGAGCTGAGCGCTATGCAGGACCGCCTCGCCGCGCACGAGGAGCGCGCGGCGGGCGGAAGCGCAGGCGGGGGCGGAGGCGGAGCCATCTCCGCCATGGACGCCACGGGCGCCATAGACGGACCGCGAACGGCGCGATAGTGCTTCGCAGCGAGGCGTGCGCGACGTCAAAGCCTGATTTATTTATTTTTGCTTGTTCATAGGTTGCTTGGGGTTCCGGGGGTCTCGAATTGGGGGTATACACCATCCGCAACCAGAGAGAGGCGTTTGGGTGTTTTGTGTTCAGCAGCACTCGTAGGGTCATTACTTTCAACACTCCGCCAGGGCGTTGCTCGGGCTTGTAAAACACAACATTTGAATTCCAATATGTCAAGGGCTTGAGAGGAATTAATCTCCAAAAGCTGATAACATTTCGTCACCACGCTTTGCCGCGCAGCGCAGACCGTGGGGTATCCGCTCACTCTCACGGAAGGGCCGTCCAACCGTTCCGATTAGGGTTTAGTATAACCCTAAACCCCAGCTCAACTAGCTTCAACGCCTTTGAGTGGGTCAGGCTCTAGATCCCAACACCACCGTTTAAGAATATTCCCCCCCTCTCTTTGCGTAGGTTGGCTGCAGGTGGTTGCAGGTGATCGCAGGGTGGACACCGGCTCATGTTAGCTGAAAAATAAAATGTGAAAAAACAAATACGGACGGGGAGGGGCTGCACGAGGCGGCCAACCCCGCGGCGTGGGCGGCATCTTGCGCGTCGATTCGTGACTTTCCTGTTGTGACAAAAAAATGAGCTAAGAGCGTGTCCACCTCCCCTTGTACTTCAGGCTATTTCAGATCCCCCCCCCCGTCAGGCTCCTGGCGCGTCTCGCTCTGCGCTCTCCGCAGCTGTGCGCTGGCCCGGCCCCGGCCCTCAGGCGGCCGTGACGGACTCGCGGCGGATCACCGGGAGCTCGTCGTGGCACGCCGGGTGCAGGTACGGCTCTATCATCTGCCGGTCCGAGCCGTGCTCGTGGATGGTGACGAGGCGGATGACTCCACCGCTCGAGGCGTCCCGCGCAATGGCGAGCGAGATCGCACGCGTCATCCATGTCTCCGCCTCCTCGCGGGTCATCCCCTCGCGGTACGTGTTGTCGCACCACCCGTAGATGTACGCGCTGCCGCTGCCACCCACCGTGAACGGGCTGCGCGTCATGGACCCGCCCAGCGGGATGCCGTACACCAGGGGCTCACACTCCTCCACTTTTCGACTCAGTCTGAGCTGATTTTGTGAATGAAACCACCAACCGTCCCCACAAAAAGTGCTGACGTTGAGGTGAAAAGTGGAGGAGTGATTGGGCCCTACCGTAAACCTGCGCGCCCTCCTTTTCGTCCCACCCGCCGATGATCATGCCCGCCTGCAGCTTGTCCTTGTTGCGGTACGCCAGCTGCATCGTCAGGTTGGCCACCAGCTTGACGTCCGCGAAACCCGGGTCGCACGCCGGCCGCTGCATGTTGTGCTCCTCCACCAAGTTCTTCACGTACGCGCACACGTTCTGGGTGTCGGCGGCCTGGGAGGCGGCGCCGCGGGCGGGGGAAGCGAAGGGGGAGAGGGCGGCCGTCAGTCTTCCAGCTGAGAGGACGGTCAGAGGTGCAATCTGACGTTGATTATTTTTAGGGTTGGTGCCCAGTCTCCAGAGTTAATGAACGCTGCAAGAGTATTGAGCGGCGGGCGGCGCGTTGACAAAGAAGAGAGGAAGGCCTGCGTCCCGGCGCATCAGGACTCGGGCCGGGTCGAAGGAAGCGGTTCAACGAAACCGCCGCAAGACTGCGCAGCGTTCCTTTCAAACACCCTCTGCACGTATGATTTTTGGGCCAGGTCACACGCACAACGCACCGAGCCAGATCGGCACATCCACACGTTGTCCGTCACGCACGTAATCTTGTCCGAGGCGCGGTTGGCGATGTAGGTCCCCGTGGAGGTGCGGCTGTCAGCTCCCAGCACCACGCCGCCCGCGTACTGGCACGCCATGATGGTGGTCTGCGGGCGCGGGGAGGGGCTCTTTCAGTTGACGTGACAAGTGGGGTAGACACAATTCTCACAGACAAGTGGGGTAGACACCGTTCTCACAAACACGGGCCGTGGTGAGCGCGCAGGACTCACCCCCGTGGAGACCGCCTCGTGCATGTCCGGGTTGACGCCCAACGCGGGGGGCACGCCGTAAGCTGCCATCTGCGCCGAAGACTGGTACGTCACGCTGGTCGCCGCGCGGACGAAGCTTTGAAAGTCATCCCGGCACCCGGGCCTCGCGGCCCCCCATCGGATATGCACTTTGCCCTGCGAGATCCACGTCGGCATTCCAGTCAACAACCGACGGTTGGAGGCCGCATTTGCCTCCGCCGCCAACCGTGCCCGTCAGGCGTCGACGCCGCCCAGACATTTCGAGCCTGCTTCACAAGAGAAGCCCGCGTTCTGTCCCTGTCGCGTGAGTGGGGTACCCCGAGCGGTGGTCTCTCACCGGAAGTTAGCACGATGTTTTCTACTCGGCGCCTGCTTGCGGCGGGGACGGCGGGTGCCGCGGCTGCCGGCGCGGCGGCCTGGGCAGTCGTCAGCCAGGGGATGCCGGCGGCACCGCTGCCGCCGGAGCCGTGGGCGGACCCGGCGAGTACCACGCGGTCGCGGCGGGAGCAGCTGGCGGCGCTGCGGGCGGGGAAGCAGTTCGACGTCCTCATCATCGGAGGTGAGTCGCGGAGCCATTCACGCTCTCTTCCAAGATGCCGACGCTTCGCAACACGCAGCGCCGCAGCCTCTCCGCTGATCCCGCCGCGCGCTCGTCTGTGCGGTCCGCCCGTCTCACCTCCCCCTGCCCCTCCCCTGCCTCCGTGACCAGGGGGCGCCACCGGGGTCGGCGCAGCCTTGGACGCCGCCACGCGCGGCCTGAACACCGCGCTGGTGGAGGGCGAGGACTTCGGCTCGGGTGCGTGGTGAATCTTCTCGAAGCGTCGGGCCGCCCTGCAGTGCTCGACGCGCGCGCGCGTCCTCCACCTTTCTCGCCTGAGCGGGATTAAATCACGCTCGGATCGCCCGACCGGCGTTCGTGCGCCCGCGGCCTTACCCCCCGCCTGGCTCTTCCTGACATGAGCGTGGGGTCCATCGCCCGATCGACGGTGCAGGCACGAGCTCGCGCTCCACGAAGCTGGTGCACGGGGGTGTGCGCTACCTGGAGAAGGCGGTGTTCCAGCTGGACTACTCGCAGCTGCAGCTGGTGTTCGAGGTATGGCGGTGCAGGTTGACCCGATGAAACCCATGTTGAAAGCGCCTGGAACTAAGCGCTTGACACTATAATATAATGAACCGACTTCAAACTTTGCTTTCAAATTCAACTTGCGCCGCTACATCGAGGGACTGCGTGAGCGCGGCAACCTGCTGCGCAACGCGCCGCACCTGGTGCACGCGCTGCCCATCGCCACGCCGTGCTACCAGCTGTGGGAGGTGCCCTACTTCTGGGCCGGCATGAAGGCCTACGACGCGGTCGCCGCCCTCTCGGGCATGGTAGGCCGCTGCACCTTCACCCAACCTTCACCTCACCTTCACCCCACCTTCACCCAGGGTTCACGGTGCTTGGTTACAGCGCTTAAAAGTCAAATATGCTGGACGGCATTCAAAGTTATTTCTCAATTTGAACTTGCGGCGCTACAGGCTGGGCCTGATCGTGAGCTCCTTCGTGAACGCCGCCTCCTCGCTGGCCATGTTCCCCACGCTGGCAGCGGTCCGCGGCGACGATGGCGCGAAGCTACGGGGCACCATAGTGTACCAGGACGGGCAGTTTAACGACACGCGCCTCAACGTGGCGGTGGCCTGCACGGCGGCAGGGGCTTACACTCGTTCGCATTAGAGCTCAACTTGAGCAACTCCAGGACACATTCATGAGTTAATTTGGGTTATACGGTGGACAGAGGAGCTCGAGTTGAGCTCAAACGGGAACGAGTGTAAGCCACTGCACGGCGGCGCATGCCGGGGCCACGCTGGCCAACTACGTGCGCGTCACAAGCCTCGTCAAAGTAGGGCGCGCAGGCTAACGCACTTTCAAAACCCGTGTTGAAATTGCCTATGGTTTCAGCGCTTGAACCCAGAACAACATGAGCTGCTTTCAACGTTTGCTTTCAATGTCAGGTTGCGGCGCTGCGTGAAGGACGCCAACGGGCGCGTGGGGGGCGCGCGCGTGCGGGACACGCTGGACGGCGGCGACGGCGCCGAGTTTGAGGTGCGCGCGCGCGTGGTAAGGCGCTGCAAGTTGAATCGATGCAACCCATGTTGAAAGCGCATAACGAATCGCCTGTAAGGTGCTGCAAGTTGATTCGATGCAACCCATGTTGAAAGCGCATAACGAATCGCTTGACACCAGACCATAATGCGATGAAATGGTTTCAAGGTTTTGCTTACAGTTGGAAGTTGCGGCGCTACAGCGTGGTGGTGAACGCCACGGGGCCGTTCACGGACGGCGTGCGGCGGATGTCCGACGGTGCCAAGAAGGAGATAATCACCCCGGCGGGCGGCGTGCACGTCACGCTCCCGGGGTACTTCGCGCCGTCGCACATGGGGCTCATCGTGCCCAAGACCGCGGACGGGCGCGTGGCAGGGGCTTACACTCGTCCACTTTTTGGCTCAACTTCAGCGCTTTCTGTGGGATAGGGGGTGCATGTGGGGGCTCTTCAGGGGGCTTCAGGGGATGCCATGGGGGATTAGGGTGTGCATAAGGTTTACTTTGTGTCAGAAACGGCTCAGGTTGAGCAAACAAATGAACGAGAGTAAGCCCCTGGCGCGTGGTGTTCCTGCTGCCGTGGCTGGGCGCCGTCATCGCGGGCACCACGGACTCCGTCGCGCCCATCACGCTGCGGCCCCGCGCCACCGCCGCGGAGGTGGATTGGATCCTCGAGGCGGTGGCGCCTTACCTCGCCGTGCCGGCGTCGCGCGCCGACGTCACCAGCACGTGGGCGGGGATCCGCCCCCTGGCCGCGGACCCGTCGGCGGACCCGGCGGGCACCGAGAATATTCTGCGCGATCACGTGGTGGTGGACGAAGGCGACGGGATGGTCACCGTGACGGGGGGGAAGTGGACCACGTACCGCCTCATGGCGGAGCACGCCGTGGACGCCGCCATCCTCGCGGCGGACAAGGCGGACGCCGGCACTGGCGGAGGCGGTGCGGCGGGGGCGGGGGCGGAGGACCGGCTGGCGGCACGCGCCACGCCGTGCCGCACACCCACCGTCGCCGTCGTGGGGGCGCACGGGTACAAGCCGGAGCTCGCCGCGCGCCTGGCGCAGCAGCGGTATCGCGGCGCGGTACGCGCCGGGGCGGACAGGGGAGGGGGAGGAGCAGGGGAGGCCTCGAGCTCGTCGTCGGACGGCGGCGGGGAGGCGGCGGTGGCGCGGCACCTGGCACGCGCGTACGGTGACCGCGCGGCGGCGGTGGCGGCGCTGGCGGCGGCGGGCGACGGCACCCTGGCGCGTCGCCTGGCCCCGGACCACCCCGTCATCGCCGCCGAGGTGGTGTACGCCGCGCGCCACGAGTACTGCCAAACGCCGGCCGACTTCTTGGCGCGCCGGTCGCGGCTGGCGTTCCTGGACGTGCGTGCGGCGGAGGCAGGGGCTTAAACTCGTTCCCATTTCAGAGCAACTTGAGCTCTTCTGTCTACCGTATACCCCAACTTAACTCACGAATGTGTCCTGGCGGAGTTGCTCAAGTTGAGCTCGAACGTGTACGAGTGTAAGCCCCTGAGCGGAGGCGGCGCTGCCCGCGGTGACGCGGCTACTGGCGCTGGAGCTGGGGTGGGGCCGCCGCCGCGCCGCCCGCGAGCATGCAGCCGCCGCCGCTTACCTCGACACCTTTAAAGTCTAATGCGGGTTGTCGGTGGGCTGTCATGCTGCACTAGCGTAATTTCAATTTGAAAGCAAAGTTCGAAAGCGGTCATGATATTATAGTTCAAAGCGCTGGAACCACAGGCGTTCTCAACACGGGTTTTGATACTGTCAGCCTGCACCGCAACATCATGCGGGACGTGGTGCGGGAACGATGTGCGTTGTAATTCTACGACACGATTTATGTGACCCCCGATTGCACCCTTCCCGCCAGCGGCAGCGGCCACGGTTCCCGAACCCGTTTTCTTGCGGCGGCTCACGCGCGGAACACCTGGGTGTGGTCACCGCAGGCAGTCCCACTCCTGCTCTTGTACGTTCAGACCCCCGTTACCCCTCGCTGTGTCCGTCAGTCCGTACCAGCATGTCCATACGACTGCCGGGGGGGAAACACCTAAGGCGCGCAACGGAAAGCATCGACATTCAACCCTAAACCCTAAACCTGTCAACCTATCAAATTAACGTTCCCATCAACATCAAAGTACCAATGCAGTACATCACAATCGAGCTATCAAAATTGGCCTATCAAACGTGAAATTGTGACCATTGTGCACCTGTACACGCAAGCAAACAGTCGCGTTTGTTTCACTTCTTAAGTGTGCCCCTGGACGGTCATACGGACCATGCCGGTACGGACTGTCCGCATGCATGCAGCTTGCGCAAGCAAATGACAATGCCGTTGGGCTCTGCTCACTCCACGACTTGTTTGCTGACGTCGTTTGCAAGACCGGTGACCCCGTCCGTGGCGAGAATGACGGTGCGCTCAAGAACCAACGTCATAACTGTCTAACTGTGGAGCATTTTGAGCTCGTTTCGTTTTCGTAATACAAAAATGAAGACTAGCTCTAGTCCCTGTGAAGCATAAGTTGAGAAGCACAACCGAACGTAAGAATGTTTTGTACAGTACAAACGTACGTTCGACCAAAATCAATTTTTCATCATCAGGAGCAGCGAATGAACAGCAACTCATTAAGTTGCTGTGTTAACTGCCGGCACTGAATAGAAGTAAATTATATGAGCGGAATAGCATAGATACAAACTGAGGAGACGCGGTCTGCGGGTTGGCGCGGCCAGGCAGACGCGGCTATAATAATACAGTGACTAGCAGGAGGCACCAGGCTTTCGCCATGGCTCCCGTGAGAGAGAGAAACGCTTCCGCGTGTATAAGGAGGCACCAGGCTCTCGCCCTGCCCCCCGTGTGTAGGAAGCAAACGCTTCGCGTGTATAAGGAGGCAGCATGCCTCTGCAGTGCTGCCCGCCGTCAACGCTCACCAGCAGATTACTCCTCGTTCGAAACCACGGAAAACCCCGGCGTCGAAAAAACGGCCGACGCGGCGACGCTTCCCCCGACACCGCCGTCAGAAAACCCCGGCGTCAGCAGCACGGCCGATGCGGCGACACTGTCCCCGCCGCCGACATTAGAAAACCCCGGCGTCAGCGGCACGCGCGACGCGGCGACGCTGCCCCCGACACCGCCGCTCCCCCCCGCGCCGCCGCCGCGCCCGCTGGATGCCTCGCCGTCGCAGGACATGCACGGGTCATCGAACCCATCAGACGCCGCCGCCCCGCCCCCGCCGCCGCCCCCCCCGCCGCCGCCGCCGCCCCGGAGCCCACCAGACATGCTCAGCCCGAGCCGCGCGAGCCCGGTGAGCAGGGCCAGGTGAATACCCCTCGACACGTCATATACCACATAGTGCACCTGTGCTCGCCGCGTATTCTCGTTGGATGCCAGATAAATGTAAACACGACATGTCGTGCAGGGCGAACTTAATAACTGTCGATCTATGATGTGGCGTACGACGTGGCAATGATGACTCGGCCCCACCGGTGAGCTTGCCGATGATGTGCGGGTTGGGGACGGGGGCGGTGCACCCGCGTGCAGGGCCGCAACCCCATATCCCGCTTCAGGATCACTGCCAGTAATTCCAGGGACAAACCGGCTGGCAGTTGCATTGAAAAGCGGATGCAGTTGTAAGACCAGGGAGGAGGATGTGGCGAGTGTGTACGATGTGGCGAGTGTGAACGGGCACATTACGAGCAAGCAGTGAGGACGCGGTGTAGGGTGTACGTAGGATTTAGGGTTTAGGATTTAGGATTTAGGGTAGGTTTAGGGTTTAGGGTAAACCCTATTATACCCTAAACCGGAAACTCTAAAACCTGTGAATGCCCTGCCCGCACTCGCACCCCGGCAGCATCAGCACAGCGTCCAGGTGCGAGCCTACCACTAGGGCCCACCGCATGTGCTTACCACGTCACAGCCTGCCACTGTACTCAACACACCAAGAAACGAGGGTTTACAATGTCATCAATGACGTGGCGAGCATTCACAGGGCCCAGTTGATATGCTCGCCACGTCACAGGGTGGCATCGGGCTCTATGAACCAAGACACGAGGGTTCACAATGACATCAATGACGTGGCGAGCATTCACAGGGCCAGGTTGATATGCTTTCCACGTCACATGGTGGCACTCAACTCGATGAACCAATAAACGAGATCCGTTATATGGCGAGCACATTTGCCCTGGCTCCTGCGGGTAATCCGCTACGGGAGCCCCACCGGTGACGGTGAGCATGTCGCTGAGCACGGTGTGCTGCGTGGCGTCGCTCCAGCCGCCGCGTAGGGCCGCGCCATAGGTTGTGGGTACTGACTTCAGCACCTGAGGGCAATGAGCGAATCATCGTGACCTCCGAATCAGTAGAGTCGTCGTCATAGCTGGTCTCGGATCCCTGATTCACTCGGGGCCCTGCCCGCGCTAGCGTGGCGGTAGAACCACCGGTACACAATGTGGTGTATGACGTGGCAAGCACCGGTACACAATGCGGTGGATGACGTGGCAGTCACAGGTACAGTATATGCTGGATGACGTGGCAAGCACCGGTACAGCATGTGCTGCATGACGTGGCAACCACCGGTACACTATGTGCTGGATGACCTGGCAACCACCGGTACACAATGCGGTGGATGACGTGGCAAGCACCGGTGCACAATGCGGTGGATGACGTGGCAAGCACCGGTATGTAATGTGATAGATGACGTGGCAAGCACCGGTACACATTGTGGTGGATAACGTGGCAACGGCCGGTACACAATGTGGTGGATGATGTGGCAACCACCGGTACACAATGTGCTGGATGACGTGGCAAGCACCGGGACACAATGTGCTGGATGACGTGGCCAGCACCGGTGGACGACGTGGCAAGCACCGGTACACAATGCGTGAGGAATGACGTGGCGCCGCATCATTGACTCGGCCCTACCAGCGCTGGCGTGGCGGTAGAAGGCGACAAAGTCCTCCAGCGTCCAGCTGTTGCGGCCCAGGATGTAGCGGCGCAAGTTGGATTTGAAGGCAAACTTTGAAAGCATTTTATGGTATTTCAGTTTCAAGCGCTCATTTCCAGTCGCTGTCGTCGTGGGACTGATAGGTTCAACCTTCACCGCCCTACTAGGACGCGGAACATCGCCATGGCCAGGTCGGAGCTGAGCGGCGCCTGCATGAACTCCGTGGGCGCCAGGTGCGCCTGCATGAAGGGCGCCGCCACGACTCAGGGCCAACCGCATCTTGCCTGCCACGTCATCGACCCGCATTGTCAATGCTCGTTTATCAAGTCAAATGGCCGTGGCCTCCTATGACGTGGTGAACAATCTATGTGAGGGTCTAAGGAGGATGCGGCGAGTGTGCACGGGTAGACTGGTACGCACACAGCAGACAGTGAGGCAGCGTCTGCGAGGCCCCGCCAGGAGGTGCACGTGGGACGCGGGGTCGCGCCGGACCAGCGCACCCACCAGCGCCAGCTGGAACTGAAACTCCCGCTTGCCAAGGCCCGGTATCATTCGCCAGTCAGAGCTCGTCAGTACATTGGCCATGTTGAGTGTCATCGTACGCCGCTCCCTCACGAGTGGAGTGCCTGGGCGTACCGATACACAGGATCTTATGATGTGGCTTGACCGTACTGACGCGGGTTTAGGGTTTAGGGTTTAGGGTACTGACGTGGGGGTGGATGATACCGGGGCCTTGAGAGGAGGAGATGGAGGCGGAGGCGAATGTGCACGGGTGCACTATGAGCAAACATTTACATGCCCGGCCTTCGGAGGAGGAGGTGCATGTGTGTGGGTGCACTATGTGCAAACGGCCAGCTACCGGGCCTGAGGAGGAGGCGGTGAATGCGCAGAAGCACCCAATGAGCAAACAGTCTCGACGAGAGCGGGCCCCGGGTTTAGGGTTCAGGGTTTAGGGTTTAGGGTTTAGGGCTCCGGGCCCCGCCAGTTGCTGCTGACGAGCCGCACCATCTCCGTCCCGCCGTCCAACGGCAGGGCCCACCATGGAGCACCCTCTGAGCGTTAGGCCCCCGCTCGCCACGTCGCAGGGTGGCACTTGACTCAAGATGCAAGGGTTAATTAATGTCGAGTGATGCGACGAAGAATGACGGTGAGTGCCCGTACCCAGCATGGGCAGGAGCTGCGAGAAGAGCTCCGCGAGGGCGTTGATGGGGGTGTCGAACGACTCCCAGTGTTCGCTGATGTCCTTGTGGTAGCGGCGCAAGTTGAATTTGAAACCAAAGTTTGAAAGCAGTCCATCCTGTTCCAGTTTCAAGCGCTTAGTTCCAGGCGGTTCCAACTTGGGTTTCGTAGGGTCAACCATCCTGTGCCGCCCTACCTTGTACTCCATGTTCTCTGCGTGCTCTATGGACGTCTGCAGGGAGGCGTCACGGGAAAGACTATCAGTCAGGCAGCAACACAGACTACGAGTAGAGAGAGAGACAGAGTGAGAAGCTGCCACGTGACTAATGAGGCTGGCGAACAGGCTGTTGCCCCGCCCCTCGTATAGATGCAGAGTGAGGAGACTGCAGACTGTGCGCTGACGTGAACTGTGGGTGAATCACCTCCTCGTTGAGGTCGAACACGGTCCAGAAGTCCTGGTCCTGGCTGGTGGCGTCCATGGCGGTGGGACCGTTCATCTTGATGTCCACCCGGCAGGGCCACCACGCACCAGTAGTGTACCGATACACACACCAATAGTCGCGCATAGTAAGAGCACTGAACTTCACACATAGGGACGGACTCAGTTATACGCTCGACACACACCAACGACGTCCTGTTGTTCGGTGTGTGTGCTACCACGCCGTGAAGAATGTGTGCGGTTGCGGTGCGAGCGAACAGTCAGATGTGGGGCCGGAGGTGGAGGCCGTACCATGAAGAACGAGTTGGGGCCCAGCATGAGGTGGATCAGCGTCGCGGCCTCTTCCCAGGGACCTTGTAAAGTGCGCTCGCCACGTCATAATTCGTCATTCAACTCAACAATCGAAGATCTGTAATGTGGTGGACGACGTGGCCAAAACAACTGCTCATTCGACTAGATGGTTTGGCCCTGCCTCATCGGGCGGGCGGTCGCGAACCACGAACGGACCCGACCCCTCGCCATCCCGCTCCTACAGACCAGGGCCGAGGACATACCGCTCGCCACGTCATCCATCGCATGGTGTACAACCAGTGCTGGCCACGTCGTCAGATGTCGTTTGACGCAGTAAAAGAGGGTTTCAGCTGGATGTCGTGGCGAGCGAGCGTTACCACGTATGCTTGCCACAACAGAGGATAGACGAGGGTTAACGACACGGCTGATGACACGGCGAGCGGAATTACCGAGTCCCACCTTCTCCGGCCCCCGCTTGATCATCATCTGCCGCATCACCTCCGCCAGGTGCGCCCACGTCGTAGGGACCACCAAATAATGCTCGCCGCGTCATACACTATACTTCAAGCCCTCGTTCAATGAGTCAAATAACATCTGACGCCGTTGGATTGAACGAACGACATGCTGCTGACGTGCCCTGCCACTTGGCCGCGCTCCCACCCTTGGACGACGCCGCGTTCCAGATGTCACCCCGCGCGGAGGGTGCCCACCCGACACCGTGCGCTCACCACGTCACCACATGGTAGCGCTTAATTCGAGACACCCAGAGTACTGGTGTACAGTGCGCTTGCCGCGTCATAGATTGGCGTTTCCGTTCAGAAAGAGAGCTCCAGGTACGTGCATCGGGGTTCGAGGAAACATCAGAGAGAAATAGGAAATACGTGCACTAATGACAGCTGGCAAAACACAGCTGGCAAAACACAGCCTGGCGGCGCTCGTGCGAATCACCGTGACGGGAAGGCGCATGACGCAGTAGAGCGTGTTGAAAACGCAGGATGATGCGGCGCGTGTACGGGTACTCTACGAACAAACAGTCAGGCGCCGCCCCTCACCGTGGGGAGGCACATGACGTAGTTGAGCATGTTGAAGACGCGCGTGTCGCTCTCCTTGCACCAGGGCCGGACAGATCTTGTACGCCACATCACATGATGGCATTCAAACCAAGAAATGTGCGTCAGATATGCGGTGGATGACGTGGCGATCAATATTAATATCTACCAGGCCGTAGGGACGGATTCAAAGTGCAAGGCTGCGGGCAGCAAGGGAGCAAGCACATGCCGCTGACAGCTGTGCGAGGCGGTGGGGCTGGATGACGTGGCGAGCAATGAGGTATGCCAGACCCTACCTTGGACTGCGTGGCCGCCGCGGTGGGGTCCTCGTCGAAGTGCCAGATGGGCTTCAGGTGGTCCTCAGACCAGGGCCGCGGATATCGTGAGCGCCACGTCAACGCACATAAGATTTGCTCAACGCGTCAACTGCAATACTAGTACACTATGAGCAAACAGTCAGGATCAGATGACTTGGCCCGTTCGACTAGCTCGGCCGTCGAGAAACATGGACAGCATCTCTGTGTATGGGAACACTGGTACACATTGCGTAGACAGTCTGGCAGGTTGATACTGGACCCGACCAGCTCGGCGTCGAGGAATGTGGACAGCATCTCGCCCTGCCGGCCGGCCGACCACGACGACACCTGCGGCGCATGAATCATCACGCAAACGTATGAGTACACAGCTGGGACGCGAAGCCGCATGCACACACAGCTGGTAAGCACATTACGTGGCGTGCACCGGTACACTATGTGGTGGGTGATGTGGCGAGCATTGGGGCAGTATGTGGAGGATGACGTACCACGCCCTTGAGGATGGCGCACTCGGCAGCGAGGGTCTCGTTGTCCGGGTCCAAGGGCCTTGTGAATGATATTGCTCGCCACCTCGAGTGGTTTCACGTAACTGAATAACGGAGGGTGAAGAAAGCGGTGAATGACGGGGAGGGGAGCAAGAGACAGGTTAATAATACTCGCCACGTCACGGGGTGTCTCATGACTGGAGGAACGAGGGTCTAGAATGTCGTGTCTGATGGATGACTTGGCGGGGCGTGTGATTGACTCGGCCTTGCCCGGTGCTCGAAGGTGCGGCAGTGCAGGTGCAGCACGCCGGCCACGAACTTGGCCTTCTCGTGCGCGGGGATGCACACGGAGGTCACCGCACTCACGAACGCGATGACGTGCTCGGGGTCTGCAGGTGCGGTATCGCATAGCGGGGGCGTCAGTGTTGGCGGCCATCAATAATGCGATGACGCGGTTACCACAAAAACACAGCTGGCCATCAATAATGCGATGACGCAGTTACCACAAATATACAGCTGGCAAACCGAATGAGACAACATATGTGGGCCGAGCACGGCGACGCGCTCGGGCTGGTACTAGTGTTTACCGAGCGCGAAAGGCGTCAGCGTTGGCTTCAGTGGATGCAAGCCATCACACAGCTGTGCATTTTTCTCGGAGAGGAGGGGGGGCGGGCTTACCTGAGCAGGGCGACCCGTCGGGCTCCGCGAGGGGTTCTGTTGCGGCGGCGGGGGAGGTGGCAGGCGCGTCAGTACCGCGGACTCGCGGCAACACGAAGCAGGTGCGTGATGGAGGCGGGCATCGGGAGGAGGGCGCGTATCGAGGTAACGCGCGCAGGTGGTTGCGGGCAGGCGCACCTTCTTCCTTGTCGGTCTCGCACTTGATCACCTTGGCGAGCAGGCTCTTGCTGACCCACGCCGCGGTGCTCTTGCACGTCAGCGTCAGGTTCGACATCGAATACGCACAGGGCCCGGCGCGGCGTCTCTCTTGCAGCTCAGCTCAGCGGACCATGGAGGTGTAGAGGTGTCAAGTTGGGCAGTTGGAGTGGTTCGAGAACACCTCCTGGGTACCCCATCATCACGGACACCCTGGCTGCGAGAAAAAAGACCACGACACTGCTGCGGTTTGAGTTACGCTGGAAAGGGAACGCTGTGTGAGGCCCCGCCTCGACTGTCATGTGGTTGACGATGACGATGCCGAGCTCGGTGGGCAGGTCCGTGAGCGACAGGTGCGACGCGCCCGCGGCGGCGGCGTCGCCGGCGGCAGCAGAGGAGGAAGAATTCTTGCAGATTTTGAAGTTAAGCTGAGAGGCGTTGAAACTACCGCGGCGGCGCTTGCACGTCTGCGACATTGAGCGCGTGGTCGGGCGCGTGGACATGGCGAGCGGCGGCTGCAGCGGCGGAGGGTATGGGGAGGGGCGCGATACTCGTTAATGACGTGGAGACCAGGCGCGCGCGGACGGCGACGCACGTGCACAACGAGCGAGAGGGGCTCCCTGGCTCGCACCTGAGGAGAGGTCGAGCGGGTGTCGAGGTGCCTGGGAGCGGGACGCGCGTGGACCCGAGCAGTGAAGCGGGGGAGTGGAGTGAGGGAGGTGGAGGGCGGATGAGTGAGGGTGGCGCGCGTGCTTTGCGGCGCTGCGAGAAGTAAGCGCCGCCTTGCGGGCTGGTGCGGTTAGAGCGGTGTAGTTGTTGAGCCGGGCGATATCAAAGTTAGCCGTTGGAAGCGGGACCCAAGGAATATAGGTGGAGTGGAGCGGGAGGTTGCGCGCTGCGGGCGTCGAGGTTGCTGGGAGCGGGGCGCGCGTGGACCCGAGGCGTGAAGCGGGAGGGTGGAGTGAGGGAGGCGGAGGGCGGCGCGCGTGCGTTTCGAAGTGTGCGCTGCGGAAGTGTGTTGTGTCGTTGTTGAGCTTTACTTGTCAGAAGTCAGCAGAGCTCCACTCCACCACACTGCACTGCTGTCCGACCATCTATTTGACTGTACTGGTAGACTGGCTGACCGGGCGACCAGTCAGATAGAACGTCTACGATGTTTTTTCATAGGTCAATAGGTCCTCTTGCTTTTAAGACCTCACAGAGCTAAAATAATTAGCTCTGTGAGGGGGTAAATCCGCCAAACTGGATCGGCCAAACTTGATCGGCCGATTTCTGCCGAACTGTTCGTCGTAAACCGTCGTGTCTTGAGTCAATTAAGGGTGCCTGGTGAAACTGGATCGGCCAAACTGGCTCCGCCGATCTGGCTCGGTGACAGGGGGTCGGCCATTCTTAAACCCAGTCTCCGCTTTGGAAATGGAGGGTCTGAAGGCCCTCATATGATTGGTCAAGAGCGTACCGGTATCCTCTCGCCCAATCATGTTAGGGCCTTCAGACCCTCCAGTTCCGAAAGCGGAGACTGGGTTTAAAAGCAAGAGGAATAGGTCGTCCGTCAGTTTCATCGAGGTGAAATGAGAAGTCGCTGTTTGAAACGGGCTCTCGCATCGAGTGGCTCTATCGTGCCGCGTGTCAACAAAAGAACAAAACAGCCGTGAACGCGCAACCGCGCGCCCTTCTCCTTCTCCCAAAATCTCCTCCGGACTTTTGAGTCTCAAACGGGTGCTCCAAAGTGCCACGGGGCGGGTGTATGGCCATCTCGAACTTTTCTGTTCCAGTTTTTCACTATGCTTTCCCTCGGAGTTGGCTCTATTCGTACCTCGGAGGGACCCACAGGGGCGTTCGCCATGTCCTTCGCCCGTCGCTCGTGTAGCCGCCACTTTCAAACGCGCGTGTGGAGCTTCCACGCGCACTTTACCCCGCCGCGTGCCCGTACAAGCACCACCACGAGTACCAAGCACAACTGCTCCGCGGCCTCCCCACCCGGCGCCGGCGCGCCCTTCGTCGACGAGCTTGCGACGCTGGGCCGGCTCCAGCGACCAGAACTCCTTCGACGGCCGGACTCTGCGTTCACTCGCCCCACGCGGCGAAGCCAGGTGGGGGCGGTGGGGACGGGGAGAGAGCGCCGCCAGCGCCGGCGTCGTCGCCGCCGTCGCTGGTCGCGGCGACGGCGACGCGGGGGCGGTGGGGTCGAGGGAGGGAGCGCCGCCAGCGCCGGATGCGACGAGGGGCTGGGGCCGGTGAACGGTGACGTGGAGAATTTTGCGGGGCTTGCGCTCGAAAATAGTCCAAAACACGAAGTAGAAAATAGAAGTAGCTCAAAGCGACGTAGCGCTGCCACCTGGCAACCATTTTGTAATACTGGACGCACAGAGCACGCTCACAATAGAGCTATTTCCCAGTCTCCCCC
>Ga0307489_10000786_pt1 | contig 20067 bp, 29 predicted proteins | sample SB12metaG_FD_202247 | JGI IMG/M metagenome (GOLD analysis project Ga0307489, IMG submission 202247) | Sea-ice brine microbial communities from Beaufort Sea near Barrow, Alaska, United States - SB 1.2 | ecosystem: Environmental > Aquatic > Marine > Coastal | place: USA: Alaska | collected...
CCTGACCTCAATTAACCCCTTGTCCACTGAAACGGACTCCATTTAAGCTGGAGCGGGAATCGTTTGGAGGGCCCTGGCACACGGGTTTCTTCAACCTGGCCGTGGGGGTTCCCGTGGGGGAGTGGGCGAGCGCAATGGACGCGAATGACGCCATAGAGGTGATGGCTGCCGAAGGCCGAGAACTCGAGTACCTTGAGTTCGTCGCCCTGGACGTTGAGGAGTACACGGGGCGGGTTCGTTACATGGGTGCCCCGCCGCCGCCACAGGAGGAAATCATGGTAAGGTTTGGCAGACATTGCTGACCACGTGATAGGATACCATATGACACACGAAACGAGGGTCCAAATGCGTTTGATGACGTGGCGAGCAATGTCTACTTGGCTCTAGTCGACGGAGGCTGAGTGGTACGTCGGTAAGCTGGCGGAGGCGAGGGAGGTGTTCGCGCAGCCGGAGCGGGACGCTGCGCGGAGGAAGGAGGCGCGGGCAGCAGCGAGGGCGGAGAAAAAGGCGGCGAGGGTGGTGATGGCGGCAACGGGGGCAGTAGCGGGGGCAGGGGCAGGGCCGTATTGGTGGGTAGAGAAGGCAGCTGCGGCAGCGGAGGCTAAGGCGGCAGGGACGGCGGCTAAGGCGGGGCTGACGACGGCAGCGGCGGGGGCGGCGAAACTCCAAAAAATGGCGGAGGCGGCAGGGGCTTCGTGGTTGGAGAAGGCGGCGGCGGCGGAGGCGGCGAACGCGATTTCAGCGGCGGCGGGGGCGGCAGCGGCGGTGGCGGCGGAAGCGGCGGCGGCGGCAGCTGCGGCGGCGGCGGACGCAGAGGCGGCGGCGGGGGCGGCGGCTGCACAGGCGGAGACGGCGACACAGGCGGCAGGAGCGGCTTGGGTTGAGAAGGGGGCGGCTGCGGCTGCGGCGGCCGCAGCGGCCGCGGCAACGACAGCGGCGGCGGCGGCTCAATATCACAGCAGCGAACGTACGCCTGCAATCCATCGCGTTCGGTCAGATCTACTCAAGCCAAAGTCCAACCGCAAAGTGACCCCAGTGCAGAAGCACATCGCATTGAGCCTCGACCATTTGGTCCACGCTATGGAACTGAATTAAACAAACACTCCTCGGACGGGAACATACTATAAAGTTGGACGGAAAATGTTCATGTGAGGGCATGATCTGAGGGACGGGAACATGTCATGAATCGAATTGAGAAGTGTGTATGCGAAGGTGTAGAAAGTGTGTTGTGTCGATACACTGCATGCCGCACGCGCTTCTGTACATGTGTATTATTTGAGCTATATCATCCTTTAGCCATTGTATCAGTAAACTATCGCAAGAAGCTATGCCGCTGGATACACTGGTTGTCGTACACGCTTCGTGGGATCAGTGACCTCAAAGGTTTCAGGTTGGGCTGAGGAGTGAACGAGCCTAAGGCCCTGGTGTGCACCGCGCTGTGGACTAAAGGCCGGAGCCGGGGACCAGTCGTGATTCACTGCCGGCACATCCGACCAATCGCGGCTCACCGCTATTTCACCCGACCAATCGCGGCCCACCGCTAGCTCACCCGACCAACCGCGGCTGACCTCCAGCTCTCTGGACCAATCGCGGTTCACATCACGCTCCTCCAGCTTTCGCGCGGCGTGAGCGGCAGCCGCCGCATTGCAAACACCGCGAGCTCCTCTCCGCCGCCAGGCAGGAGGGTCATGTACAACACGCACTCGGCCTGAGACCAAACGTGCCAGCATGATTTACCCTCAGGGTGAATGCTCATGCTTACAGGATGCTTACATATGACGCACGGAAGAGGGGGGGTGTGGGCAGGAGGGTCATTGAAACACGAGCTCTCGACCGAGATCGGAGCATGACATGACTTACAATGAGGGTGAATGCTCATACAGACGCGGGGACTTCGTTCGTCGGAGAATGACGTCGGTCGGGTGCTTGTTCCCAATACCCCCCCTGCCAGGGCCCAGACGCCGCAGCACTGCCAACATCCGGTGTTGCCGCATCGCTTTCTCTTTCCTCCTCGCCGCCCCCACTACCGCCGCGTCATGCCTCAACTTGTTCTTGATTCCACCACCGTCCGGTTCGCGGCGTCTGTAGCCCGCCTCTCTGTAGACTCCCACGTACTTGGCGTGCATATCCTCGCGAGTCATCAGAGCCTCGCCGCCGCTCCCTAAGTCCACCTCAACCTCATCGTCGCCGCTGTCCCCTCCGCCGTCGCGCCCGCCCACCCATCTCAATCCCGTCTCACTGCCTCCGTCACCCCCTCCTGGCTCTACCTCACCCTCGCCGCCACCTCCTCCCTCCGTATCACGGACGCCCTGTGCCCTCTTCACCCTCCTCGGTCCCGGCGCAGGGATGGTGGCCGCACACGCCGCCTCGCTCGTAAGCTGCGCGCCATACGGCTGTAGGGGCACCAGGAACTCCCCAAGGCGTAGTGGCGCAAGTTGACATTGAAAGCATGTTGTGAAAGAACTTGATCATATTTGAGTTTATTGGCTTAGCTCCAGGCGTTTTGAATATGAATTTCATCAGTTCAAACTGCACCACCCTGCCGAGGCCTGTCACGCCCACCCACTCGTAGCTGTCCACGTACGGGAGCAGGTTCACAGTGGGGTTGAAGAGGTGCTGCGGGGTTCGGCCGTTGAGCGCGAAGCAGTCCACCGCGTTGATCGACTTCAGAGGTCGCCCCGCGGCTTGGTACAGCTTGGCGAGGTACTCTGCGTACATGAGGGTGGCATGCGGACGGGTCACGATCTTCCGCTACATAGGGCCTGACGAATATTGCTTGCCACGTCGTCCAACACACTTTGAACCCTCGCTTCTTGAGTGTAATGGCACCCTTTGACGTTGGGAGCTGGCGGTTATCGCTCGCCACACGTCGTCCACCACACTTTGAACCCTCGTTTCTTGATATAAATGGCACCCTATGACGTGGCGAGCAATGTCCGCCAGGCCCTACCGCAGCTGCCGGGAGGTGATGCCGGGGTCCACTGTGGGGTCCACCAGATAAGCCCCTGACCCATCGTCCTCCGTGATGCGCATGAAGATCTGCCCTGTCTTGGACCGCAGCATCATGTGCCACGCGCCCAGGTGCCCCTCCTCGCTGCAGGGGCACAAGTTGAAATAGGATAACAAAGTTTGGAAGCGTTAAATCATAAGATAGCTTCAAACGCAGAAATCATAGACGCTTTTAACACGGATTTCGAACTTCCAACCTGCACGGCCTCACCTCGGTCCAGCTCGGGTTGCCCTCGTAGAACACGAAATGACGCAGCGGCACCGCCAGGTGGACCAAACAGAACGCGGCGATGAAACCCAGCATCAGCTTCTGACGAACGGAGTACCCACCCCAGCCCCCGTGAACACCCTCTCTATCACCCCCTGTGATGCCCTTCCCGCCACCGCCGATACTGCCGCCGCCGCTGTCACCGCCGCCGCTGCCGATAGCACCGCTGCCGCCGTCGCCGCCGCCGCTAGCACCGCCGCAGCTACCACCGCCACCACCGTCGCCGCTGCCGCTCCCGCTGCCCACCAATATCGGACTGCCCCCATACCCCGATAACTTCAACTTTGCGTAGTTCCCGCTCCCACGACCGCCACTCGCCCGGTCCACCCAGCGCCCGCCGTCATCCAACTGGCTTACCACAAACTCCTCCCCAGTGTGCAACCTCGCAGGAGGGTCTAACACAACGTGCACTCGAACCGAGATTATAGCACGACTTCCCATCAGGGCGAGTGCCCATGCAGACGTGCGGACACGATTCGTCGATTCAACGGGCGCAGGTAGGGTCATTGGCAACGAGCACTCGAACCGATATTAGAGCATGACTGAACTTCAGAGTGAATGCTCATACAGACGCGCGTTCGGTTTGTCGGAACATAATGTCGGTCGAGAGCTCGATCTCAATGACCCCCCTGCCTCGTGCCACACATGATGTTCGAGGCAATCTTGACCCGGTTGCACAGTTTCCGCAGGTCCCAGACATTGATGAAGAGCGCCAGCGAGCCCGTCATGCTGATGGGAAAGACCCCGATGTTGAACATGAACTTGTTCATGGCATTGAACGACAGCGCTCCCGGGAACCCGAGGCTGTACGCAGGGCCGAGTACTGACGCTTGCCACGTCACGCGAAGGAACATAACTCAACAACCGATGGAACATAACTGAATAACGCGTGTGAGGGATGACCGCTGTGAGGGATGACGTGGCGATCACCAGACACTACGCCACACCGCCCCATAGCTCATGTGTTGGATGATGTGGCGAGTACCAGTACACTACGACACATACCCTCGCAGGTACAGACGTTAGGGTCATTATGCTTCAAATGGCAGAGGGCGCAGGTTAATGCGCACCATGTGAAGCGCCTCGGGGCTGGATGAACGTTAGTAAACACAAAAGAATACCACCCCTGCCGGTACTTGGTCCACGGGTGCAGCAGCAGCGGCACGATGGTGGCGTCAAATGCAATCCCGCCCCAGGCGATCATCCACGGGTACCCGGGGATGTCGTATGGAAACCCCGAGCGGTGCTTGAACCACACTGTAGCCGCACAAGTTAAAATTGAAAGCAACAATTGAAAGCATCGCATCAAATTCAGATTCAAGCGCTGAAACTAAGCGGGTCAACCCGGGTCAACCTGCACCGCCCAACCACTCCACTGGGGGCTGCGCGTGAAGCATCCAGTCGTAGTTCAACTTCGCCACGGCTCCGAACGTGTACGGAATGCTGAACATGATCTGCCACAGGAGCAGGTGGGAGGGTTATTGGGAACAAGCACTCGAACCGAGATCGGAGTGTGCCTTTACTAAAGAAATGCATACTCATACATACACTCGGAGAAGGAGAAGGAGTAGGAGGAGGAGGAGGAGGAGGATAACGAGGCGGAGGAGGAGGAGGAGAAGCAGAATCAACGTCGGTCGAGTGCTCGTTCTCAATAACCCCCTGCCAGGTTGTGTCTCGGGATCTTGCGTGGCGGGGACTTGGGGTGTTTGCGATGGTATAGGAACGCGTTGATGGAGAGCGAGGAGTCCATGCACGTGAATGGCGCCAGGGCGAGCGCGTAGCAGAAGAGGATGTCTCGCAAAAGGGCCGGTAAGATGACGCTCGCCACGTCATAGGATGCCGTTAACTCAAGAGACGTTGGCGTATACTGTGTTGGATGTGTCGAGCAGGGCCTGGCGGATATTGCTCGCCACCCGATCGTGGTGCCATCTAATTCGTGAGACGTGGGCGGAAGGTGCATTGGATTGAGTAGCAGGCAATATCTCCTTACTCCCCTACAATGGTTGTTGTGGTTGGACTCGCACACGATGAAGATGTGAGCGAAGCACAAGAACAGCAACGAACAAGCCACCCGGGTGCCGATCCCGACGCCAATGTGTAGCAGCGCAAGTTGTAATTGAAGGCAAAACTTGAAAGCACTCTGTAACATTCCAGTTTCAAGCGCTTAGCTCCAGGCACTTTCAACACAGGTTTCATCGGCGCGACCTGCAGCGTCTTACCAATGAACAGCGGCAGCACGGTGAGGCCGTACGTCTCCACCGCGCCCAGCCACGGCGGGGGCGGCGGGACCCACCCGAACATGGGGTACGGCAGCGTGAGGGCGTGGCTGTAAAACACGTCGGCGGCGTGGTTCCACTTGCACCCCTGCAGCCACAGGCAGTAGGCGAACGCTATGCGGAACGCACTCAGCGTGATGCCGTCCGACAGGGCCCAACACGAGACACGACCAGTTGAGGTCTAGAGGGTAGTGGAGCCCGAGGCATCTGCACGCTTAACTTTAGCTCGTTGTGGTGCGTACACGACCTAGTGGAGTGGGTGGTTCCCCAACACCTGTCAGCTCAACTTGAGCAAACTTCGCGTTTTACAGGTGGGGGCGAAGAATACTCGCTACTGAAAGTGGTCTCAGGGTAACGATGTGGTGAGGTGAGTGGGGCCCGAGTCGTTTGTTAGCTCGACTTGAGCATTTTCTCGATGCTCAAACGACCAAGTGACGTGAGTGGTTCCAGTGTCCCCTGTCAGCTCAACTTGAGCATCTTCGCGGTATAAACAAGTGGGGTGCAGAATAACTGCAAGTGGTTTCAGGGGAGCAACTGCAGCTGTGATGGCTGGCGGTTGAGCTGAAAAGGAGGGCGCCGTGTCAGGCGGTGCCGTGCCGTCGACGGGGGCTAGCAGCCGCCGCGCGACGCCGTGCAACCTGTCGTTCCATCCCAACCGTACCCCGCGCTTCTTGCCATCTGCATCGTCTCTCCCCGGCTTCGCGGTTGTGCCGTCTTCGACGAAACCGAAGGAGGAGCCGAAGCCACGCATGGGGTCGGCGCCGGCGCCGCCGCCCTCGGTGTCCGCCGGCGACGCCGCGCGCGACCGCAGGTAGGAGGCCGTCATGACGTCTCGGCGTGCGCGGTGAGGTGTAGAGCGGCTTGTGCTGGGGGCGGCAGTTCCGAGGCGGCGAGCGGGGTGCCGTCATCGTCGTCAGCGTCATCGTCAAAATCCGAGCTTCGATACCAACCTCCGGCCAGCTGTCAACCCCAGCAGCCGTCGCACATCAGATGCCCACACACCGACGCGCCCCCGCTCCTGCGGCACACGCGTGTCCTCCCACCCACTTCCCCCCCTCCCCCGCATCGCACCACACCCTGATCCATCCCTCACCCACGGCGGCCACCATGGACGGCCACGAGGACTCGCCGCTGCTCGGCCGCGTCGTAGCCGAGCTGCCCGAGATCTTTCTCCACGAGATTCTCCCTCTGCTGGTTGGGCCTGGCGGATCTTGTTGCTCGCCACGTCACAGGATGCCATTCAACTCAAGAGACGAGGGTCCAGAGTGCGTTGAATGACGTGCCGGGTGAAAGTCGCCAGGCCCTCGTTGATGTTCCCCGCGGATCGCGCATTCGTCGGGCAAGTGTCGCACGGCTGCAGGGTAGGGCCTGGCGGATATTGCTCGCCACAGTCATAATAGGGGCCATCTAATTCAACGAGACGTGAGTTCAAAGTTCGTTGAATCACGTGGCGAGCAGTATCCGCCAGGCCCTACTGGAGGGAGGCGGTGATGGGTTCCGACCTCCCGTGCGCGGGGACCAGGGTGGGCATGCGGGAGATGAACCCCGCGGACCGCACCCGGCTGGCTCGGGCGGTACGGTCGGGAGATCGAGAGTTGAGACTGGAAGTCGACTTTGGTTTCCAGAACTCCCGACTTCATTCGCTTGGGTACGTGGTGTCCTCCGACGTGCCTCGAGCGGGCGGTGTTGTCCGGCTCGAGCTGAAGGAATTTTGCACGTCCGCCCGGCGGCTGGCGTGGGCCAAGGCCAGCGGTTGCCGGTGGGGCAAGTGGACGTGTGCATTCGCCGCAGGGGCCGGGAGCCTGGATGCGCTGAGGTGGGCGCGGGAGCACGGTTGTTCGTGGGGCCAGGATACATGTTCATACGCTGCTTACGGCGGACACGTGGAGGCGCTGAAGTGGGCGCGGGCGCACGGCCGCCGGTTGGACGAGGACACGTGTTATTGCGCTGCTCTGGGCGGGAGCCTGGAGGTGTTGAGGTGGGCGCGTGAGCAGGGCTGCCCGTGGGATGAGGAAACCTGCGGGGCGGCTGCTGGGGGTGGGCACCTGGAGGTGTTGAAGTGGGCGCGGGAGCACCACTGCCCGTGGGGTCCGGCGACATGTGAACGTTCCGCCAGGAACGGTCACCTAGAGGTGCTGATGTGGGCGCGGGAGCGCCACTGCCTTTGGGATGCGACCACATGTCAGGCAGCCGCTCGGGGCGGGCACCTGGCGGTGTTGCAGTGGGCGCGGGAGCACGACTGCAGGTGGAACCAGACAACATGTGAGCACGCCGCAAAGGGCGGACACCTGGAGACTTTGCGTTGGGCGCGGGAGCACGACTGCCCGTGGAATGTGTGGACGTGTCAGCAAGCGGCGGAGGGCGGCCACTTGGAGGTGCTGCAGTGGGCTCGGGCGAACGACTGCCCGTGGGATAAGACGATATGTGAGCGAGCCGCAGCAAGCGGACACCTGGAGGTGCTGAAGTGGGCGCGGGAGCACGGGTGCCCATGGGATGTGCGGACATGGATCATTGCGGCGCATCGGGGCCACGCACATGTGTTGCGGTGGCTGCAAGCTAACGGGTGCCCGGGTGCCGCACTCGGACCACTCTGACTCAGAGTAATCGGATTGGCCTCATTAGATGTTTCACACACGATGCATAAGGACGATACACGATGCAGCTTAACTCCGTCATTGACTGTTGACAAACTGACAGCGCCATACGAGTACACATCTAGCTAGCACTTGCACTCTACGTGTTATGTTAGCTTAAGGACATGTCAATGGATTACATCATACACATTTTCCATAAGCGACACGGGCAACTGGGTATAGAGGTGGCGCGGCCGCGTGCCCGGACACGAACAAAGCAAAACGAGCAGAGTTTCATTTGCAGATGTGATTCCGCCGAGTTCATCGGACAGGGGCTGTTATATTACAAGCTTGCCGGAAGTGACTTGATATCATTTGATGTGTCATATGCATATTGCGTGTATCCAGGCTCCATGAATCGTATTCAACCGTGAGATGGGTTGCCGGTGCTCTTCAGCATATTCGTCGGCATGGGGTTGAGGGTTTAGGGCGGCCTCAGAGTCATGTTGCACGTTGCCGGGTTATATTACTCGTGATATGTCATGATGTAGTGTGTGGCCAGGTTATATGTCTCTGCAGTCTTATATCGTGACGTGGCGTGCTTCTGGTTCTATGACACGAGCCCAGGTGTCATCATGCGGCGCGTTGCCAGGGTCTATGGCATATGGCGCGTCCTCGCATTCGCTCTACCCCTCGGATTCGCTCTACCCCTCGGATTCGTCGTTGTAGTCTTTCACGTTCTCGCTCGGCGCCGGGCCAGGTGCCAGTCCTGCTGCCAGGGACTTACACTCGTCCACTTCTCTGCTCAACCGGAGCCATTTTTGTCGCTGAAATCACTCAGTGTACCCTGTAATGAGTGCTCAAGTTGAGCCGAACAGGGACACGTTGGGAGGTGTCGGCTGAGTGACAAGGTATGATCTGGTCATCATGTCCACAAGATGACAAGGTGACAGTATCAATATGGAAGATGACCTTGATATGTCAGTATCGATGTGGAAGATGACAGTATCGATATGGCAGATGTCCTTTAAATTACAGTGTCGTTGTGGAAGATGACAGTGTCGATATGGAAGATGACCTCACTATGTCAGTATCGATATGGGAGATGACGGTATTCATATGGGATATCCAGTCGCTCTGCTCGACACTTGTTCGTTGTTCCCTCTGCTGAGGCTCATGGGGGTTAAGGCGAAAGCTGCATGGTGCCTCTTATAACGCGCAGAAGCGGACTCGTGTTTGCAGTTGATCGTAATGGAATCACACTCGTGAGTATTGCAGCTCAACTGCATGCTATTTCGTCCCTGCAACTTCACCTAACGACACTCAGTGCCTGCGTTCACTCGATGTTAGGTTGAGTTGAGCTGAAAGTTGTTCGAGTCTACGATACGACCCTACCAGGCATGACCTCTGGCCATACTGGGCTGGCGGCGTAGGCGTCGGTGGTGACGCCGGGGTTTGCGGCGGCGGCCGAGGCGGCGGTGCCAGGGGTGTCCGCGGTGGCATCGGGGGCGGCGGGGTCGGTCACGGCGGATGTGCGGAGGTGCGGCGTGGGGTGTGCGGGCGCAGTTGTATGCTCTTCACGGCGGAGCAGATGCGGGGAGGGTCCGGCGAGGAGCCGCCGCGCTCCAGGGGTGGAGTAGTAGAGGGAGTCCAGGCCGCGCTCTTGCGTTCCGGCCCCTCCTCCTCCTCCTCCCGCTCCTCCTCCGTCGCCTCCGCTACCGCCTCCGCCCTCTTCTGAGACGTGTGCACAGCTGCCCCAGACGAGCAGCAACAACAACACTGTAGAGGCGGCAGCGGCGGCGGCGGGGGATGCAACGGGGGCGCGGGGGCGGGGAATGGCGCTGAACGAGCGAGTGTGTCATTCGCGCGGAATTGCAGGATATCCGATACGGCGGTCGGGGATGTGCGGCGTGCGGCGTGTGGGGGTGCCAGCGTAGTTGCGTTGATGCTTTTCAAGGCGGCCTCTCGTCAGGTCGTTGTGTTAGTCCTCGTCAGCCAAACATCAGCAATCATCGATGCATCCAAGGGTGATAGGCACTCACCCCGCCACGGAACCATCATAACCCACCGCACGCGCCTCCCCCCGCGCGCAGTCGCGTCTGGCTGCCGCCTCCACAGCTCCCACCGCGTGCCCTTTCGTCCGTTGTGTCCGAGCCATGGAGTGGGGGGCTGCCGACGTCCACCTTGACGCGGCGCTGAACCCCGCGCTCCTGGAGATGGAGGCGTCGGAGCTCGACACGCTGCTCCGGATGGGGGGAAGTGGGGACGCAGAGGCAGCTCACGCCGTGGCGGCGGCGGTGGCTCGCCACCTCGCGGTGACAATCCCCGCGGTCGTGGACATCGTGATGCGCATACTTGCGCGGTGGAGGCGCATTATCGCGCGTTGGCGGACGCTCGTGGCGGAGCGGAAGGGGGTGTTGCTGCCCCGCCTGGTGGAGGAGCTTTCTGACCTCTTCGTTGAGGAGGTGCTACGGCGGCTGGACCCCGTTGACCGCACCATGCTCGCGCAGGTTGGGCGGCCGTGGCTTGCGGCGGTGCTGGCCTCAAGGCTACCGCGGTTGCCTAAGGGAGTGTTGGTGCGGCTTCGGCTCAGGGAGTTCTGCACTTCCGCCGAGCGGCTGGCTTGGGCGAGAGCTAACGGGTGCTCGTGGGGGGATACGTGCGTGAATACTAACCGTATCCGTAACGGGCGGATTAACGCTTGCGCACTTGCCGCGTCGGGCGGGCACCTGGGGGCGCTTCGATGGGCGCGGGAGCACGGCTGTCCGTGGAACGAGGACACGTGTGAATGCGCCGCTGAGGGCGGGCACCTGGAGGTGCTGAAGTGGGCGCACCAGCACGGCTGCCCGTGGAATGGGCTGAACGTTGCACGGTGCTGCTCGGGGCGGGCACGTGGACGTGCTGCGGTGGGCGTGGAGGCACTGCCCGAGGTACGGTGGGGAGCTGCGTCACTGGGCCGCCAATAGCGGGCACCGGAACGTCCGGCAGTGGGCGCGGGAGCAACACTCGCGGGAGCTAGGCTACCCTTGGAACGCGTGGACGTGTGCACTAGTGGCCGCGTGGTGGTTTGCTGCTCGAAGTGGGCGCCTAGTGCTGGAGGTGCTGAGTGGCAAGGGTGTGGATCAAAACTTTTTTGGGGTATTGCTTGATTTTGATTCTTAACTTGCTCCTATCGATTGATGTTGATGGTGCCATTTTTTTCCGAATTTGATTGATATTGATCTAGTAAAATCTTAAAATCAATCGATTCCGAATCGATTGTCGCCCTGCCTGAACAACACTGACATTTGCCCAAAATCGACGTTGAAACCATCCCACATTTTCCAACATTGTCCAAAATCGACCAATCAGGGTTTAGGGACTGTCGCCCTCCCTCACAAAGCACCGATACTTGCCCAAAAGCGACGTCAACATCGACCCGGATTGCCCAAAATTGTCCAAAATCGACCAAACTTACCCAAAATTGCCTCGCGAAGCATGAACGCCAAGTATCGATTGTATGATGCACCCATTGATGGGATTGTGCAATTTTGCTGGGAGTATCGATCGATGTTGATACCTGCTCGTTTTTGCGGCTGCCATTGATTGATGTTGATTACTTGATTAAAGCACTGATTATCGATGATATTTGATTAATCAGACTTTGATCCACACCCTTGCTGAGTGGGCGCCTGGTGCTGGAGGTGTTGCATTGGTTGAGGGAGGGATGGGAAGACATGTGGATCAAATTTGAGGTCGCATGCACGTTCGTGCTGGTTGGACGTTGGACGACTCGGAGGTGAGCCCAGAACTCAGGTGCTCAGCCACTGTCTCATAATAAGCCTCACGTCTTGAGCTGAACCTTACCTGTGACGTGGCAAGCATGATCCGCCGGGACGTACCTCACGTCGGGAGCTCGGCCGCACACCCCGCTCCTCCGCTGTCGCGCGAGCCACCGAGGTAGCAACGCATCCGGATCCCAGGCGTGGCGGTGTCGGGTCGCGGTGGACGAACGCGTCCAACCCCCAGCAGACTGACGTGGCGGGGCACATGAATCACGTGAGATGAAGACATTTCTTTACAAAACCTATTAGAGCTGCATAAATTTGGAAAGAAGTGAAATATTGAGCAGCCGCGGAGTGGCCGGCTGCTACTTGAGGTCGGGGACCGCAACGTCGTCTACTTTCTTCATCGTAATGGCAAAAATCATTTCACCGCTGCGGATACTTTGCATTACGTCCTGCGCCCTATTAGGCAGGAGCCCGGTTTTCACCTCCTCTACTTGCGAATGTGCCACACGTCGCCTTGTGCCCGCCCGTAGTCCAGTCCTGTTTCTGGCACGCGTCGCCGCAATACCGGGCGGTCTTGCACTGCGGGCAAACCTTGAAGTCCTTCAGTTGGCCTACAACCTCGCACCCATCGTTGAAGCAATAATGACCCCCCTTCAGCGCCGCTCTTCGATACACGTCGAGCTTTTGGACTGGATCATGACCCCCCTTTCGCAACCAATGCACCACGCCGGACAATACATCCGAGGGGACGTCGTGACCCTCCATGATCCCGGCCGACGAGGCGACCCCAGCCGCCTCCACCACGTGCCCAACGTCGCGGGCGTAGGGCATGTCTAGGTACATGCGAGTGGCAACTATTACGCACGAGTCGGTGTCGCCGTTCTCGGCGGCCTTGCGCAACCACCGCATCACCATCTGCTTGCTTCGCGTGACGCCGCGCCCTAGGGCCTGGCCGATAATGTTCGCACGTCTTGTGATGCTATTCAACTCAAGAAAGGAGGGGTACAATGCGGCAAGCATTATCTGCCAGGCCCTACCGCGCCCGAGAGCGTACATGTGGCTGAGGTTTTTCGCTGCGTCCCCGACGCCAGCGTTTGCCGCCCGCCGGTACCATCCCGCCGCCGCCGCGGAGTCTGGCGCCGCCACGCCATTTCCATCTTCGAGAAGGCGCCCGAGCTTCAACATCGCTTGCGGCAACCCGGCCTCGGCGCCCATGGTGTACCACTCCACGGCTTGCTCACATTCTCCCCTCGCGCAGTAAATCGTTCCCAACCACTGCATAGCGTACGCGTGCCCTTGCCCCGCCGCCTTCTCCAGAAGCGCCAAGCCCTCCTCCGCCTAGTGCCTGGTATGTTAGCTAAGTAAGTTGATTACGTAAGTAAGTGATCTGACGTGATAGTAACTCGTCCGAGTACTTACTTGCCAAGTAATTACTTATGACTCACAGACCAGGTATCCATACTATGGTTGGCAGTTGGCACCGGCAAAATTCATATTTTGGTGGGCAGTTGCCGCCATCGACGCGGTCTGCTGCGCGGTGGGAAACTTAAAAGTGCCAGCCCAACCTGCGCCTTTGGCGACCCGCCGGCCGCGCCCCATGGTCCCGCGTCATCCGCACGCGCTTCCATAATTAGAACATAGCCATGGCTGAACTGCGCCGCCCTGTCACCCGCGACAGCCTTCTGCTTCAAATTCTCGGCTCCCAGCGACTCATACAGCGCCAAGGGTTCTGCTGCTTGAGTGGTCCAGTCGCCGCCCGGGTCCACGTTTAAGTCTGCGAGAGCGGCGGCAGCCCCCGCGAAAGCCCTCGCGGCTCCCGCGACCGCCCCGGCTCCCGCGGCTCCCGCCCTGGCCGGCGCGCGCTTGGCGGCATCGCGCTCGGCTCTGCGTCGCTCCTGCCGGGAAGGCAGGTTGATTCACCGCCGCGAGGAGGAGGGCAACAACGGCGTGGTAAGCCGTCCGGGTTTCACGCACCCACCCTACGCTTCACGTCAACGGCGTCGGGGTGGGCCACACGCGGAGGGCCACGCACACGTTGGGGACTCCGTCAAAGAGGGCAATGTGGTCGGTGAGGCTGAAATAGGGTTCGCGTTCTGGCGGAATAACGACATATTTATGCGCATATCCGGTGGGGGGTCAAGCATCAAGCATCCATCAGCGTTGGCCTCGCCCCCCCACCGATCGGCTCGGCCGCGAGCGTTTTTTTTTGGGGCGCGGCGGTCATCCAACGCACTCTACACCCTCGACTTTTGAGTCAAATGGCACCTTATGACGTGGTAAGCAATACCTGTCCGGCCCCAGGCCCCAAATCGGGAGCGTGGCCGCATACCCCCTGACGCTCCGCCGTCGCGCGAACCACCGAGGTAGCAACGCATCCGGATTCTGGGAGTGACGGAGTCGGAGCTGCCGCGGACGTGCGCTTCCAAACCGCCACCACACGTGGCGAGGCAAAGTGTTCATGCGAGAGGAAAAAATGTCGATACAAAAGACTACGGTCAGATTGTGATGATAGAGCTTGCATACATTTGGAAAGAAACTACGCACAGCCGCGGAACCGCCGGCCGACACTCAAGGTCGGGGTCCGCGTCATCGCCGACTTATTCACCGTGATGGCAATCCATTTTGCCGCAGCTACTGCTATGCAACACGTTCAGCGCCCTACTGAGAGGGCGCGCTGTTTTTACATAATTTACCTTTATTCACCTGTGCCACACGTCACCTTGTGCCCGCCCGTCGTCCAGTCATGTGCCTGGCATGCGTCGCCGCAGTACCGTGCGGTCTTGCATTGCGGGCAAACCTTGAAGTCCTTCAGATGCCCCACAACCTCGCATCCGACGTTTTCGCAGTAATTATATCCCTCCAGCGCCACTCTACGATACGCATCGAGCTTTTCGACCGGATTGATACCGCCTGTCCGCAACCAATATACCACGCTGGTCAACACATCCGAGGGGACGTCGTGACCCTCCATGATCCCGGCCGACGAGGCGACCCCAGCCGCCTCCACCACGTGGCCAACCTCGCGGGCGTAGGGCATGTCTAAGTACATGCGAGCTGCGATTTGTAAGCACGAGTCGGTGTCGCCGTTCTCGGCGGCCTTGCGAGTCCACCTCATCGCCATCTGCTTGCTTCGCGTGACGCCGCGCCCTAGGGCCTGGCACATATTGCTCGCCTCGTCTTGTGATGCTATTCACCTCAAGAAACGAGAATCTAAAATGTCAGAAAGATGAGGCAAGCTGTATCTACCAAGCCCTGCCTCGCCCGAGAGTGTACATGGCGGCGAGGGTGTCCGCCGCAGCTCCGGAACCAGCGTCTGCTGCCCGCCTGTACCAGTCCGCCGCCGCCGTGTGGTCCGGCAGTGCCACGCCCTTCCCCCGGTGGAGCAGGCACCCGAGGTTGTACATCGCTTTCGGCAACCCGGCCTCAGCGCCTTTGGTGTACCATTCCGCGGCTTGCTCGTGCTCCTCTCTCGAACAGTAACAGTGTCCCAGCCAGTACATAGCGTACGCGTGCCCTTGCCCCGCCGCCTTCTCCAGAAGCGCCATGCTCTCCTCCGATTAGGGTTGGCACCCGCAAACTAGACAAGTCATTTGATGGGCAGGTGACCGTCGACGCATCTCGGTCTGGTGAGCGGCGGAGAGGTTCAAAGTGCCAACCCTACCTGTGCCTTTGGCGATCTGCCGACCACGTCCGAAAAGCCCGCGTCGTCCGTAGACGCTTCGGTGAGTAAAACACAGCCCTGACTGAACTGCGCCTCCCTGTCGCCCGCGACAGCCTTCTGCTTCAACATCTCGGCCCCAAGTGATTGATATAGCGCGATGGGGTCTTCTTCTTGAGTGGTCCAGTCGCCGCCCGGGTCAACGTTTAAGTTGGCGAGAGCAGAGGCAGCCCCCGCGGCTCCCGCGGCTCCCACGGCTGCCCCGCCCCCCGCGGCTCCTACCCTGGTCGGCGCGCGCTTTGCGGCATCGCGCTCCGCTCTGCGTCGTTCCTGGCGAGAGGGCATTCTGGCGGAATGTTGAGCCACCCGCACCCGCACCCGAGAAGAACAACGGCGTGCGTCACCCGCACCCCCAAGCTTCGCTTCGACAGATGACGACGGACGGTTCGACACGCTGAGGACCAAGAACGCGTTGGGGAGTCCGTGAGTGAGGAGGGCCTATCACAAGACTCAAGCAGGCAGGGGACAGCACCGCGCGCGCGCGAGGCGCGCGTCAGTGATTTCAGATTGTGTGGTTTGGTGAGCGTGATAATGGCTGATGGGAGCGCAGGCCACAGACTTACAGACGCTCACTTCGCGCGCATCTGCAGCTCGACGCGTACAGCCCACATCGTCGCGGCGTGGCGCCCTCTCGCCGAGGACGCGCCAAGGACCGAGCTCACTGCCGCGGGCGAGCTTGTGCCGCTCCTGTTGCTCGCCGGACCGGACGTCGCCAGGAAAATCCCAGATATATTTCTCACTTCTGGCGTTGACATAAAGTTGAGGACGATGGCGGGCGGCGGGCGAGGGTGGCCGCTGGAGAGGGAGGTGAGCGGACACACAGGCGCCGTGAGTGCGTGCGCGTGGAGTCCCGACGGCACCTGGCTGGCCTCCGCGTCGGCAAAGGGGATGGTGATCGTGTCGGACGCCAACACCGGGCGTGAGGTTTTCAAGCTGGGGCCGATGCACGACGAAGATGGTCCAGTATTCGTGAGCTCGTGTGCGTGGAGTCCCGACGGCACGCGGCTCGCCACCGCGTCGTGGGACGGAAATGTACGCGTGTGGGATGTCAGCGGCAGCACAGCCCGCGGCCGCGTGCTGGAGGGGCATTCCGAAGACGAGGTGAACTGCTGCGCGTGGAGCCCTGATGGTAGATGGCTCGCATCCTCATCGGACGACAGCACGGTGCGCGTGTGGAACACCAACACATGGCTCGAGGTGGCCAGGCTGGCGGCAGGGGCTTACACTCGTCCACTGTTCAGCTCAATTTGAGCGCTTTGTATGAGAAAGGGGTTGCGCGTAGCGGTTGTGCAGCCCGTGTTAAGGGGGTGTTAGGGGGTTTTTGGGGGGTTCAGGGTGTCTTCTTGTGACAGACACGGCTCAAATTGAGCTGAGAAGTGGACGAGTGTAAGCCCCTGGCTGGCGGGGCACGACGGCCGCGTAAGCTGCTGCGCGTGGAGCCCCGATAGCAGACGGATCGCCTCCTCGTCGAGCGACAAGACGCTGCGAGTATGGTGCCTCGCCCACGTCGGATGGCGCGAGCAGGCCACACTAGAGGGGCACACTGACATGGTGAACTGGTGCGCATGGAGCCCTGACGGCGCATATCTCGCCTCCGCCTCCGACGACTTCACGGTGCGCGTGTGGGAGACCAACAACTGGCGCGAGAAAGCTACGCTGGAGGAGGAGGATGACAATGGCGTGTTCTCGTGTGAGTGGAGCCCCTACGGCAGGGGCTTACACTCGGTCCTAATTCAGCTTAACTTGAGCTCTTCTGTCCACCGTATATAATAAACCCGACTTAGCTCATGAATGTGTCATGGAGTTGCTCAAGTTGAGCTCTAACCTGAACGAGTGTAAGCCCCTGCCCGACGGCACCCAGATCGCCTCCGCGCTGAGTGACGAGACGGTGTGTGTGTGGGATGTCAACACCGGTCTAACCGGGCGCGAGGCAGGGGCTTACACTCGTTCGCTTCTCAGCTCAACTTGAGCGTTTTTTATGGGATAGGGGGTGCGCGTAGGGGTTGTGTAGCCCGTGTCAAGGGGGTGTTTAGGGTGTGTGTAGGGTGTTTTTGTGTGTCAGACACGGCTCAAGTCGAGCTTAAAATGAACGAGTGTAAGCCCCTGGCGCGAGGTGGCCATCCTGCAAGGCACACTCGCGCTGCGTGGAGCCCTGACGGCTCGAGACTCGCCTCCGCGTGGGGGGGGCTTATGGTGGGAGTTTGGTTGGCGCCGGGCGTGACGGTGACGCCGCCACCCATGCTATCAGACGACCAAGCCGACGACGCGAGCGTCCTCGACTCGTCCCTGGAGACGGTCGTGGCTCAGGTCAGGCGGTGGGGGACGGAGTCGGCGGCGGCGGCGGGGCGGTCGGCAGGGGGTTACACTCGTTCCCATTTCAGCCCAACTTGAGCTCCTCTGTCCACCGTATGACCCATCCCAACTCATGAATGTGTCCTGGAGTTGCTCAAGTTGAGCTCTAACGTGAACGAGTGTAAGCCCCTGGCGGTCGGCTCGCGAAGCCGCCGCTGCCAACACGCGCGCCGACGTGGCCGACACGCGCGCACTGCGGCTGGCGGGAGACCCGGAGGCACTGAAGGGGTGCTCTCTCGCGGAGCTTCGCCAGCTGTCGGAGGACGTGGAGCGCGCCGGGCCCCTCGTCAGGTAGGTCCTAAATCATAGTGCCTGGTCTGTAACCTTGTATTAGTACTTCGTACGAGTTGATGTTGCGGTGAAAAGCGGTGAAGTGGCGGTGAACCTACAAGTACAGTTGCAGTTTAGTGATCTGGCCAAAAGTCAAATGCGTCATGGTCATTTGGCCAAACGTCAAACGGTACCAGATGAAATTCTGTACTACGAACATACCAGGCACAGCTGCGGATATTACTATTCCCTTGCCACGCCACAGGAAACCGTTTACGTCAATTCACGAGGTTTCAACATGCGTTGCATGGGATGATATGGCGAGCTCTGTCTGCGTGGATCCTATAGTGAGGGACTCGCTGACCCGCGCCGCCGCCGCCGAAAGCGCCGAGGTAGGGCGGTGCAGGTTGACCCTATCAAACCCACGTTGAAAGCGCCTGGGACTCAGCATGTTGAAACTAGAAGTGTGATGGACCGCTATCAAACTTTGCTTTCAAATTCAACGTGCGCCGCTACACCGAGGACGCCGCCGCGTGCAACATCTGCCACGAGCGCCGCAAAGACACGGCGCTGAACTGCGGGTCAGTGCAAGCCCCTGAACCTGAAATGTATCCAGGGTACTGTACACCAAATGGCGGTTGCCAATTATTGAGTAATAGACGGTCCAATCGCCATAAATTGCCATTGTATGGCAAATTTGACCGTCTATTTACTCGAGTCTTCCGGTTCGAAGGGCGTTGACCGCCATTTGGTGTACCCTGGAAACCTGCGAAGATCGTGCACGGTCGTTCACAAGTGTTTCCTCTCCTTCAATTTGTTTCTCTCCTTCTCTCTCTTTCACCCTCCTTCCCTGGATCATCACAGTTGAGTTTTGGGCGCTCAGATCCTGGCGCTTTCAATGTGGGTTTCATTGGGTCAACCTGGACCGCTGTGCCTTGCCGCCGTGTTCCCTCCCCGTCCCTCTCCATCTATCTCCTTCATTTGTGTTTCCTCTCCTTCTCTCTCCTATCCTGCGTTTTGACATGTGTTTGCTTCTTGCAGGCACCTGTATTGCGGAGGCTGCGCGGACAAAGTGGATTCGTGCCCGGAGTGCCGGATTGTAATAAGAAAGCGCCGCCGCGTCTTCTACTAGTGCCTAGTCTGTGAGCGCTAGTAAGTGAATTAAGTAATCAACCCGGTCACGATGACGTCTGTGCGTGCGACTCCGTCGCGAAGCGAGAAACGGGTAGCGGTAAATGAGTGGTTGGTGGTGGGGGTGGTTGATTCGATGCTAAAATAAGGTTATTACATGAGTGATGTTGTCGTTGCGATTCAGGCAGTGCGGAATCCTCCTTCCCGCCACCACAACTCAGACAACGAAACACTGACACACACAGCTAAAGCTGAGGCACTCATGAACCGCCGCTTGTGATGACGGCGACGAGGCGGTCGAGGGAGTACTGGTCCAGCACCGCGTCGATGGCGCCCAGCATGTGCTTCACGTTGGACCCCTTGAACTTGTGCCAGTCCACGAAGAAGTCCTTGATGATGCCGTGGTGTAGCGGCGCAAGTTAAAATGAAAGCAACGCTTAGAAGCGGTTCATCATACTTCAGCTTCAAGCGCGGAAACCAAGCGCGGTCAACCCGGGTCAACCTGCACCATCCTGCCGTGGATGTAGTCCAGCTGCCGCGGCTGCTCCTTCACCTCCGCCGTCATGTACCGCCGCACGATGAAACTGAAAGCAAAACTTGAAAGCAGTTCATCACATTTTAGTTTCCAGCGCTGAATCCATGCGGTTTCAATTCGAGTTTCATCGGTCCAACTTGCACCGCCGTACCGTGATGCGGTCCG
>Ga0307489_10000787_pt1 | contig 20066 bp, 36 predicted proteins | sample SB12metaG_FD_202247 | JGI IMG/M metagenome (GOLD analysis project Ga0307489, IMG submission 202247) | Sea-ice brine microbial communities from Beaufort Sea near Barrow, Alaska, United States - SB 1.2 | ecosystem: Environmental > Aquatic > Marine > Coastal | place: USA: Alaska | collected...
GCTTCACGGCGCGCCGTGGTGGCGGCGGCCAACGGAGCCGCGTTGTCACCCTCCGCCTGCGTGAGCGCGTCATCAATCTCTTTGCGGCGGCGCGCCGCGGCCTCGCGCTGCGCCGGGGACATCATCTGCTCGCGCCTTTTCGCCGACGCCACCACCGCCGCCGACCTTGCCGCTGCCGCCGCCGTCGCCGCCGCCACGCTCATCGCCCCCTCAGCCCCACCCCGGGCCCCGCCACCCCCGCCGCCCCCGCCGCCGCCGGGACCTGCGTCGCTCGTGAGGTCGAAAAAATCACCGGTGCGCTTCGCAGAATCCGCCCTCTTCTTAGTGACAGATACAAAGTGCTCGCCACGTCACATGATGCAAATCAACTCATTATCGCCCCCTTATCATAGGTTTCTTAACTTTGGAACATTTTTGCCACCTTGATTTTGCTTCAGCATGGATCATTATGGACATTTTGCCGTTGGTCTGCTTGAGTAGGGTCGTAAATTAAGCAGATGACGTGGCGATAAGAATTGGTGGAGCCTACCTCTCCTTGAGGATCTCGTCCAGGCCCTTCTCGGCCATGACCTCGATGTCGTCTTCCTCCTCCGCCGCGCCGGCCCCGGCCCCGCCGCCGGCGCCGCCCGCCACCCCCGCCACGTTGCGCGCCGCCGCCGCCGCCGCCGGCGGCAGCCCCTGCCACGACCGCGTCATGGCGTGCACCGCGCACCAGGGTCATTCACAACAAGCACTCGACCGAGATCGGAGCACGGCTTACCTCCAGAGTGAATGCTCATACAGACGCCGCACGGACACAGTTCGTGGTGGCCAACCAACCTATGCGCATATACACACGTCCCTGTTTCGGTTTATCGTCGATTCAATGTCGGTGGAGTGCTTGTTCTAAACCAGGGTTAGGGTTTAGGAATTCTAAACCCTGCTATTTGAACCCTAAACCCTAAACCCTAAACCCTAAACCCTACCTTGCGCTCGAGGTCGCCCCAGTCAAAGCCGCTGCCCCGGGCGGAGGTCACCGCGAACTGGTTGTTGATGAGGTTGGCGATGACATCTGATAGGGCCTGGCAGATAATGCTCGTCACGTCATGCGATGCCAACTCAATCAAGAACTGAGGGTCTAAAATGTGAAGAATGACGCGGCAGGCATTATCTGCCAGGCCCGACTCATCTGCGGTGTAGACACAAAATCGTCGTCCTCGTTGTCGCCGTGCCCCTCGCTCTAGGGCCTCGCAGACATTGCTCGCCACGTCACAGGATGCCATTTTAATCCAGAAACGAGGGTCTGAATGAGGGTCGGTGAGGTTGCGGGCAACATCTGGCAGACCCTACCAAGGCCATGGCCTGCTTGGTGTTGGCCTCGCCCGTGGACTGCAGGCCGATGACCACGGCCAGCCCCTCCACCTCCGTCGCGCGCGTCGCCATCGCCGCCACCTGCGGCACCGCGCTACAGGGTCATTCACAACAAGCACTGGGAGCGAGATTGGATCATCATGGCTTACCTTCAGGGTGAATGCGATGCTCATACAGACGCGCGGAGGAGGAGGAGGAGGGGATTTAATGTCGGTCGAGTGCTTGTGTACAATAACCCCCATGCCTTGGCGTTCAACAGCATCTGCCGGAAGAACCGCTGATGCGCAGACCAGAACTGCGCCCAGCGCACGGCGCCGCCCATCTTGCAGTGTGCCGCCATGCGCCCCACCTCGCTCTCCTGGAACACGCGGTATAGCATCTGCCAGAACTCGCACGACCGGTCGTACATGACGCGCAGCTCGTCGCTGAGCGGGCAGTTGCAGGTCTCGAACTCCGCGCCGGCGTAGCTGAGCGTGCGGCTCATGTACGCCCCGGTGGCCTTGAGTCCCAGCGCGAACATCTCCAAGGCGTAGCGCCTCAAGTTGAAATTGAGAGCAAATTTTGATGGCGGTTCATCATACTTAAGCCTCGAGCGCGGAAACCAAGGGCGGTAAACCCCGGGTCGACCCGGGGTCAAGCTGCACCGCCTTACCATGGCGCCCATGCCGGCACCCTCCAGCGTGTGCAGCAGCGCCGGCATGGAGCCGTGCTGTAGCGCCGCAAGTTGAATTTGATAGCGAAACTTGAAAGCGTTTATCACGTGTTGGTTTCAAGCGGTAATACCAGGCGGTTTCAACAAGGGTTTGAACCTGCACCGCCTGACCGTGGCCGAAGGAGCCGAGGCGCGTCATGTAGGCCAGGTTCTTGGGTTCCGAGGCGCCGGTGGCGCTGCAGTACATGACGCGCGCGGTGGGCAGCGCGTCCTGCAGGGCCACCACCGCCATCGCCGTCTTCGTCGGCTGCCCCGCCGTACAGGAGAGTCATTGAGAGCAAGCACTCGTGCCTGGTCTGTGAGCCGTAACTATTTACTTGGCTGGTCAGTGGTTGGACGACTTATTAACTCGTCAGATCACTCACTTACTTACTCAACTTGCTCAGCTAACAGACCAGGCACTCTACCGAGATAGGAGCATGACTTACTGTGCGCGTGCATGCTCAAACATGCGCGGTGTGAAGGAGGAGGAGATTCAACGTCGGTCGAGTTCTTGTTCTCAATGACCCCCCCGCCTCGTTGATGAGGTTCTTGGCCTTGTGGCACTCGTCGAGGATGATGAGTGCGCCGTGCGGGTCCGCCGCCAGCCAGTCGCGCAGCTGCTCCAGCCGCGACCCAGGGGGCAGGGGCGCACACTCCTCTACTTCTCTGCTCAGCCTGAGCCGTTTTTGTCACTCAAGCCACCAATCGTATCCAAACAGAAGTGATCAGATTAAGCCGAATAATGGACGAGTGTAAGCCCCTGCCGGGCGTGATGCACTGCGCCGCCGCCGACGCCGCCGCGCGCCCCGCCGCCGCCGCCTTCTCCGCCTTGCCCTCCGCGCCGCCGCCGCCCGGGTTCTTAAAATTGATCTTTTTCTTCTCGACCTCCACCTTGCCGCTGCCCATGACCAGCAGGCTGTACGTGCAGAACATCACGCCCTCCGGGTACTTGGCCGACAGCGGGCCCTTGGGCAGCTGCCCGCTCTCCTTGGGGTAGACCGGGATGTCCGGCGCCAGCCCCAGCTCGCGCAAGTCGCGCTCTGCGTCGAACTTCATGTAGGGGCTCAATTTTTGAAATTGAAAGCAAAGTTTAGACGCAGTTTATCACATCATAGTTCCAAGCGCTGGAACCAAGGGCGGTCAACCGGGGGTCGACCTGGGGTCAGCCTGTAGCTCCCTGCCTTGAGGTCGTTACTGACGGAGATCCACAGCACGCGGCGGCCCCCACAGCGGTGGTGCTCGTAGATGAGGCCCGCCGCCTGCCGCCCCTTGCCCACGCCGGCGCCGTCGCCCAGGAAGAACCCCGCGCGGTGCCGCCACTCAGGGCCGGGCATCTTCTGCTCGCTACGTCATAGGATGCCATTTCACTACACGCACGAGGGTTCAGCATGCGATTCGATGACACGGCGGGCGATATCTGGCGGGCCCTGCCCCGAGTCGAGCGTGACGTTGTGGCGCTGGCACGCGTAGATGACCGTCTCGATCTGGAGGCTGGACAGCGCGCCGCTGCCCACGGCGTCCTGCAGGTGGTGCTGGTACGTGGGCAGCGGCGGGTCCGTGCGCGCCAGTGTCGTGGTCTCCACGATGGGGTCCGGGTGCGGTCGCCCATCCTCCAACCAGGGTCGCGCACCGCACGCACACGCGCGTTGGTCAGTTGACACACTCCCTGTGCCTGTGTTGTTAAACTGACACGACGTATTATAGAATTATACAGCTGTCCAATGTGTGCACCCTCTATGTTGTTCAATGGGCACGACGGATTACACAGCTGTCCATGGTGTGCACCCTCTGCGTTACTCAATGGACACGACGTATGTACAGCTGTCCAATGTGTGCACCCTGTTGATTCCCTGCCTTAACGTGGCGCGGCTGGTACACGGCGTACAGCTCGGCGGCCGCCTCCAGGTTGGCGTCGTCGTTCGCCGCGGCGTTGATGGCCGACCGGCCCATGCCCGCGCCGTCGCCGTCCTTTTCCTCCTTAGCCGCCGCGGCGGCGGCAGCCTTAGCTGCGGCAGTCTTCGCGGCGGCTGCGGCATTGACAGCAGCGGCCGCGGCAGCGGCAGCGGGGTTAGCACCCATGGCTCTCGCTCGGGCGTCAGCCACCGACTTATCGTACCTCACCTTCGCCTCGGCGACGCGTGCCGCTTGTTGCCGTGCCGCTTGTGCCACGGCCGCATGTAAGGCCAGGGAGGAGGACGTGGCGAGTGTCTACGGGTGCACTGGTAAGCTACGAAGGAGTCAACAGTCAGGAACGAGTGGCAGGCGCTGGCCAGGGAGGAGGATGCGGAGAGGGAGAATGGGTCACCGAAACATGTGACCAAGAGTGGCCGAGTGGCCAGGCCAGGGGGGAGGCCCTGCCCGCCGCTTGCCTTGCACGCGCATCCTGCGCGCCCTTGGAGTTGGGGTTCTGCGCCTTCTGATGGTGGTATCCGCCGCGGTACGCCATCCTCCGCGCGCGATCGGTTGGGGCCTGGGGGGTGCCGAAGTTGGTTGAGAGATTGTACAAACCTGCACCCTTGGACTGCGAGGCGTTCACGCAGCCTTCGCTCGCGGCGCGGCCGATGCCGGTCGCGTATGGACGCGACGCCGATGCCGGTCGCGTTCGACGCTTTGCGCACGTGTGTGGTTTGCCGCGCTCGCCGCGAAGTGTCCGGCAGCCATGGGGTTGCTGGCACTTGCCTCGGAACAGGCGCGCCTTTTCAAAATGCAATGAACCCTAAACCCCAAATAAACCCTAAACTACCACTACCCCAGGCGGTTGACAGGGACACCCGCACGTCTGCATCCTCCACTCGTCGGCACACTTGCGGCCCCGCGGTACGCCTACAAGCCGTCATGCAACAAGGACTGGCGCGGCATGGCGTGGTCGTGCCACGCGCGCTGAGGCTCCGCGTAGCGTCCACCGCCCCGCCGCCCGCCGCTCGCCACCACCCCACCCACCATCGGCAAAACAACAGCAGAATGACGTCGATGCTCCCTCGCGCGCTCGTCGCCTCCGCGCGCCTGGGCTCCCGAGGCCGGCTTGGCGTCGCGCGGCGCATCTGCAGCAGCAGCGGCGACACCGGCAGCAACGGAACCAGCGGCAGCGGCGACACCGTCAGCAACGAAACCAGCGGCGGCGAAAGCGGCGGCGAAGGCAGGGGCGAATGGCACGGTCGGTGGGCTCAACGTGCGTCCGTGGCGTCGGGTCTCGTGGACGAGTGGCACACCATCCGCGAGAACGAGAGGCCCGGCGCCGACGAGCGGCAAGCCGCCTCCGAACTGCCCCGAACCGAAGGCAGCAGTCGGGACTCCAACAGCGCCGCCACCGCCACCGCCCCCGTCGCCTCGGTGAGCGACGCACCCGAGGCCCAGGCCGGCGACGCCGTGGCCTGCCCCAACGACGCCCTCACTGTGGACGGCCAAGTGAAGGCGCCGCACGTGGACGGGCCGCAGCGGGCGAAGGCGAAGGCGCCGCACTTCGACGGCCGGGATGGGGGGAAGGCGCCGCACGTGGACGGCCGGCGGCAGTTTACGGTAGGGCCTGCCAACGAAATTGATACCGCTATCGCTGTTGCTCCCCAAGTCATAGGATGCCGTTACCTCAAGACACAATGGGTCAACACAGCACTTCATGACGAGCAGGAGCGAAGGCCAGGCACATTTTGCTCCCCCCCGCATAGGATACCGTATGCCACTCAAGAAACGAAGCTCACTATGCGTGTCGATGACGCGGCGGGCGGTGTGTGCTCGCCCCTGGTTGACGGACATGCCCTCCGGGTATGCGACCGACCCGGCCGAGCCCGTGGTGCGTGCGGTGTCGGACGCCGCTGTGGAGGAGTTCCGCGCGCGGCTGGCCGGGCAGCTGGTGCTGGCGCCGCTCACCAAGGGGGGGAACCTGCCGTTTCGGTAGGGCTTGACAGATGTTGCTCGCACACCATCGGGTACCCACCATCAGGTACCCACCATTGGGTACCCTCATTCAACACATTTCGACCCTCATTTCTTGAGCTTGATGCCATCCTATGACGCGGCAAGCAATATCTGCGAGGCCCTACATTCCGGCGCCTGTGCGCGGACTTCGGGTGCGCCGTAACTGTCAGCGAGATGACCTTCGCGCGATTCCTCCTCAAGGGAAACCCCGTGGAGAGGGCGCGGCTGCGGCGGCACCCGTCCGAGAAGCTCTTCGGGGTGCAGATCGCGACGAACCAGATCCAGGAGGGTGTGAATGCCGGGCGCATGGCGGCCGACGCCGGCGCCGACTTCCTGGACCTCAACTGCGGCTGCCCCATCCACGAGACCTGGAAGCGCGGCCTCGGCGCCGCGCTACTCAAAAAGCCGGCAGGGCCTTACACTCCTCCACTTTTTCAGCTCAATATAAGCACCCTCTGTGGGATGGCGTCAGTCTGTCAGTATCAGAAACAGCTCGGTTGAGCTGAAAATTTGACCATTGTCTCGTTCATTTTTTCAGCTCAATATAAGCACGTTCTGTGGGATTTGCTGGGTGGCGGCAGTCTGTCAGTGACAGAAACGGCTCGGTTGAGCTGGAACGTGGACGAGTTTAAGGCCCTGGAAGGCGCCCAAGCTGGAGCGGCTGGTGCGCGGGATCGTGGAGGGGGTGCCGCTGCCGGTGACGGTGAAGATCCGGCTGGGCGCGGGCAGCTCGGAGGCGCCGGCGTGGGCGCTGGCCGAGGCGGTGGAGCGCGCGGGCGCCGCGGCGGTCGTCATCCACGGCCGCACCAAGGAGCAGCGCTACACCCGCGCCGCCAACTGGGAGCTCATCGGCGGCAGGGGGCGCCACACTCCTCCACTTCTCATCTCAGCCTGAGCCATCTGTGCTTCTGAAACTCCCTGAAACAAAAAGGCCGACGTACCCCACAAAAAGCGCTCACGTCATGCCGGAAAGTGGAAAAGTGCGAGGCCCTGCTTCGCGGCATCGTGCGCGAGCGCAACATCCCGGTGGTGGGCAACGGCGACATCCTGACGTGGCATGGGGGTTATTGAGAATAAGCACACGACCGACGTTGAACCTCCTCCTGCTCCCCCGTGTACTCCGTGCGTCTGTATGATCATTCATCCTGAAGGTAAGCCATGCTCCGATCTCGGCCGAGTGCATGTTCTCAATTGGTGGACCCTCCTATGTGGTACGAGCACAAGCAGCGGCTGGAGCTGTCGGGAGCCTCCGCCGCCATGGTGGGGCGCGGCGCGCTGATCAAGCCGTGGATATTCCAGGAGGTGGCGCAGGGCGCCGGCTGGGAGCCCACAGCGGAGGAGCGCGTCGAGGTCTACCTGCGCCTCGCCGCCTACTTCAAGGTAAGCGCCAAGCCAATCACGCTCGCCATGTCGTCGTCCCCACGGTTTGAGCCCTCGTTATTGAGGTGAATGACATCCTATGACGTGGCGAGCTCGCCACGTCATCCATCACGTTGTTCACCCTCGTTTCTTGTATTGAACGACATCCAATGATGTGACGAGCAGTATTTATGACGGCTGGCCCTGCTTCAAGGAGTACTTCAGGGACGACGCGCTGGGTTTCAAGCGTTACATGGAGTTCATGCCGTGGCACTTTGGGTTCTTTTGTCGGTACCGGCAGGGGCTTACCCTCGTCCACTTTGCAGCTAAACCTGAGCCGTTTTTGTCACTGAAACTCACTGCAACCACCAAGCATACTCACACGAAGGGCTTGAGGTGAGCCGGAAATGTAGACGAGTGTAAGGCCCTGGGTACCGGCCGCTGCCGGAGAGCGTGTACGGGGCCATGGCGGCGGAGCACCCCCTGCTTCAGACGCGGACAGGCATCGTGTCCGATGCGGAGTTCGCCCAGTCGGCGAACGGCGCCGGGGACCTGAGCCCGCTCGAGCGCCTGCTGCGGAGCGAGAACGAGGTAGGGCATGGCAGTCATTGCTCGCCGCGTCATAGGACGCCATGTAACTCGAGAAACCACGGTTTAAGTGTCCATGACGAGGCGCTACATATCTGCCGGGCTATGTTTTGAGGAGGCGCACGCGGCGATCAGCGTGGAGCTGTGGGAGGCGGCGGGGGAGCTGGGGGTGGCGGTGGCGGGGCTGGAGAAGATGGCGGTAGAGAGCCTGGATGGGTGGGAGGCGGAGGCGGAAAGCCGCAGAAGCAGCGAGCGGGGATCGGGGGAAGGGTCGGTGGCGACATTCCATGGCGCCGACGCCATCCGCGGGTGATGTGAACGGGCGGCTGCTCCTCCGTGACGTTGTTTCAAACCGACGTTCATCGGGACCCAACACATTGACGTGCCACATCGCGAGTATTAAACCAACCCCATCCACCGGAACTGGAACTAGTCTGGCAAACCTGAGTTACGCTATAGGCAAATTTAGTAGTTTTTAATGCTAAGTTTATGGCTAGCCTGACCGGTACTAATCCACCCTGCCCTCATTTCACCCCCCACACGCCACACCCTCTCTACCACCCCTGCTAAGTTTATGACTACGCTTTTCGCAGCCCTGACGCCTCCCGCCCCCCCACCTCGGTGCCCCCACCGCCCGCGGCTTTCGCCTTCTGTTTGTGTTTGCTCCCCGCTTTCCCATCCACGACATCGCCGCCCTGCTCTGCGTTCCCCGCTTTGCAGGGGCTTGCACTCGTCCAACTTTCAGCTCAGCCTGAGCTGTGTTCGTCACTGACAGACTGACGCCACCCAGCGTGTCCCAGAGAAACCGCTTACTTTGAGCTGAAAAGTGGACGAGTGTAAGCCCCTGCCGCTTTGCCCTTCATGAGCGTCCCCCACGCCGCAGCGACCCCGCCGCTGTGGGTGCCCACCCAGGATAGAAAGGCGACGTCGAGGATGGAGGCGGCGTTCACGAACATGAGCTGGTGCCGCACCGGCATCACCGCGAAGTTGAAGGTCTGCACCGGCAGCCAAAACACACTCTCCACCGCAAAAGAGGGTCCTGCACCAGCCCCTTCTCAGCTTAGCTTGGACATAGATTCAAGATACCCATACAACGTGCGGATAAGTTTGAGTGGTTTCATGGACGAAACCACAGCCACCACAGCTGTGACCGCTGGTGTACTTTGAGCAAACAATGAGGAGGTCCTACCGCAAAGCTGCTCCAGAAGTCCTGCCGTAGCGCGCTCGACACCGCGCGCCGCACGTCGCCGAGCAGCAAGGCCATTGAGGACGAGCACTCGGCCGAGATCGGAACACGATTAACCTTGAATTTGAAACCTCATACAGTCGCGCGGAGGAGGAGGAGGAAAGTTGACGTTGGTAAAGTGCTCGTTATCACCAACCCCCCTTGCCTCCGCAGCCTCCTCCGCCTCCTCCGCCACCGCCGCCGCCACCGCCGCCGCCCAGCACGACGCCAGAGGCACCTTCTTTCGCGTCGCTTTTGGCGCACACCACTTTCACGGCGCTGTTCCATGCCAGGAACGCCGCTAAGTGTGCCGGGCCCAGCACCAGGGCCTCACATCAGTTATTTTCACTTCTCTTTGGCTCTGAGCTGCTGATCCCTGCACCCACTCGACTTATTCCACTCGTCGTGAACCTTTCAGTTGCTCAAGTGCCAGCCGGAAAAGGAACTTATGTGAAACTGCTTGAGTCATCCCACGTATGATATACCTCAAAGTTGCTCAGGTGGCAGCTGAAATAAGTAAGCTTGAAGTGTACTGAGGTAAGGCCTCGCCAAACAGGCACATGTCGATGAGCACCTTGGCGGCCACCATGGACGCGCCGCCGCCGGGCAGCAGCCGCGCCGCCGCCGCGTCCAGACCGTGGTACCACACGTGCCCCACCGGGCCCGGTACGCAGCGTCCATCCCACTCAAACCTAAGCTGTCATGTGTCAACTCACCTCAAATTGCCATACCGTGGCTTCCTTTGGTATCCCCCTAGGCGGAGGCGACCGCACAATGAGACCACCGGCGGGGGGTCAAGCGTATTCCGGCTCGACGTACGAGCGTTAGCAGGGAGTGACAGAGCGTCACGGTCGTCGACCTCGCGCTGCCACCTCCTCTGGGCCTACAGGACGATAAATTCTGCGAGTTTCGGCGGAACTGCAGGGAGCAGGTGGCGGGTGGCGGGAGACGGGGGAGCGGGCGGGCCTTACCAGGAATACGCCGCCGTACGAGGCGTTGATGACCGTGCGCCGCACGTCCATTCCCCCGCCGGCGCCCCCGCCGCGGTCCCCGGGGCCGCCCCCGCGCTGCTCCAGGCGCTGCGAGAGCAGGTCGCCAATGGCCCACAGCGCGGCACTCTGCACTGCGGGCTTCCGCAACGTAGGGGCTGACGCAACGCAGGTATGCCAGCTTGGGGTCGAAGAGCAAGCGCAGCGACGAACCGCGACTTGGCGCGCTCGGGAACCAGCACCAGCACGCATCCCGCCCAGCCTCCATGAGCTTGGCCCATCCGCATCTGTTTTGGCTGAAGAGTCACTCGAGGTGAAACGGCTCGCCGGTGTGCTGCTGAGTTGCTAACATGTTCGCCGCGTCTCGAACGCATTTGTAACCCTTGGTTCCTGAGTTAAACTCCATCCTATGACGAGGCGAGCAACCTTCAGGCCCCGGCCCTACCCCAACGATTTCAGCCCGGTTAGCATCGCAGCGCGCCGAGCTTTGTTCGCGGCGCCTGCGCCCGCTAGCGCCCCCCCCCGCGGCGGCGGCGGCGGCGGCGAGCCAGCGAGCGAGGACATGAGGTCGGGTTGTCGGGCCGCGGCGAGTGGCGGCGTCTACGTCTCCAACCTCCCGCGGCTGTGTCCGTGCCGAGAAAGTGACCCTTGACACGGCACCTTGAAGAGACACGACGCGACAGCTTGACACGTGGCAAGAAATGGATAGGGGCGGAGGGTTTAGGGTTACAACCCTAAACGGGATCTGGACGAATATCCGGAGATCGACGGGCAGGGACCATTCCCTCAAAGCACGCACTGCGTACTTACCGCCCCCGCAGAGGACGCGACAGTGGCGCTACCGCATCCGGGCGTTGAATTGCGTGAGGCAGGGTTTCTGCGCATTCCCTCGCGCCACGTCGGTGAAAGCGGAGGGCGGAGGAATAAAGACGTCAGAGAGGATCTGACTCAGCCTCAGTGACTGCCAACTGGTTGCAGGATAACCGCCGTCGCTCGTGCCAACACTGGGCGCGCACCGCGTCGGAGGCGGCCACTTGCAGCCCACGAGGTTCGGCTTCGGGCTCGGCTAGTCGGCGGCTACGCGACGCGCGCGGCGAGACTACGGGAAGGATGGCGACGCCACTGGTGGTCGGCGTGGGCATCGCGGCCACGGCCATGTCGGCCCGCGCCGTGCTCCTGGCCTACGAGGCGTGGAAGGTCGCGCCGCCCACGCTGCGCCAATTCTACCATGGCGGCTTTGAGCCCACCATGTCGCGGCGAGAAGCGGGCCTAATCCTTGGAGTCCGGGAGAGCGCGGTGAAAGACAAGGTGATGGCCGCGCACCGCAAGGTGATGGGTAGGGCCTGGCAAATGTTGCTCGCCACGTCATAGGATGCCGTTCAAGTCAATAAACGAGGGTTCACACACGTGTTGATGAGCAATATCTGCCAGGCTGGGCAGATGTGCTCGCCACGTCACAGGGTGCCGCTCAACTCTATAAACGAAGAGTCAAAGTGCGTTGGATGACGTGGCGGGCAATATCTGTTTGTCCCTATGTATGGTGGCGAACCACCCGGATGCGGGCGGGTCGGACTTCCTGGCGGCCAAGATCAACGAGGCGAAGGACAAGCTGCTGGGGAAGGGCACCAAGGGGTTCTGATGGCCGAGGACAGGCTCCTGGGGAAGGGCGGCGCCCAAGGGGTTCATGTGAAGACCGAGGGCAAGCTGCTGGGGAAGGGCAGCGCTAAGGGGTGCCGGTGAAACACTGCCGCGGAGGGCCTTTCACTATTTTTTTTTTCAGCTCAGTTAGCTTAACTTGAACACTAGAGTGACCTCTCAAGGTTTCTGGACATAAACTGGCTCAAGTTGAGCTGGAAAGGGCTGCATGGGGTGTGGGTGTTGTCGGTGGCGTGCTTTTGGCGGTGTTGATGGTGATGCGGGAGTTGGCGGTGTTGGCCGTGACGCGGCTCGCCGAGGTACTTGGCTGACTGTGACTGACGTGGCGGGAAGGACTGACTTGATTGGATGACTGTAGTCGCCAAATGCATGACAGGACGCTGACGAGTGTTTCGTAGTCTGCAAGCTTCTGCAATTTTAGAATAGGAATGCAATTAAACGCACAGCGTACCATACTGGTAGCCCTGATCGCCTTGGGCTGGTGTGGTATGAGCTGTATGATGCCCCTTCACCCCCTCGACCCCCCGGCTCGCGCCCAATGGCCGCCGGAGCTCCCACGCACTCCCCCGCGTGTCATGACATGGTAATAATAATGAGAATGATCGATTACAACAGCGACAATATCGGAACAAATAATGGTGGCGACAAGCCAAGCGACCCAAGTGCGAGCGCGAGCAAGGAATAGAGGTGTTTGCATTGGACAAGCACGCGCCGCCCACGGAGAAGCACTTCGGGGAATTAGACGGCGCATGCAATTCAGACGGCGTTTACAATTCGACGGCGTTTGCAATCAGAGGGGCACGTCGGTGCAGAAGCCGGAGTGCGCGCAGCGGATGCAGCCGGCCTGGCCCTCGCAGTCGGCGGCGGCGGTGCACGCGGGTCCCTTGACCCCGGGGCAGCACATGGTGCCGCCGTCGCACGGCGGCGGCGCGGGGCCGGGGCCCGGGCCGGGATGGGGGCCGGGCACGGCGCCGCCGCACGGGGTCTGCGCCGGGCTGAGCACCTTGATGTAGCGGCGCAAGTTAAACTTGTAAGCAAATTCCGAAAGCGGTTCATCATATTATAGTTTCAAGCGCTTAGTTCCAGGCGGTATCAACTTGGGTTTGATAGGGTCAACCTGCACCACCCTACCTTGACGGCGGCGCAGGCGTGCAGCTCCGCGCAGCTGTTGTCGTAGTGGCTGTCCCGCACTCCCGTGCTATAGTGGCACAAATTGAATTTAAAAGCAAATTTTAAAAAGCGGTTTGTCATATTTCAGATTTAAGAGCTTAATTCCAGGCGCTTTCAACACAGGTTTTATCGGTTCAACCTGCACCGCCCTACCGTGCACGGGCAGTCGGTCTGCGCCCTGGGCCCCGCCGGGTCCCCCGCCGTGCCCGCGCCCTGCGAGTAGCACGTCAGCACCGATACCAGGCTGCACGACGCTGTGCACCCCAGTGCCACGCGCTTCGCGCCGCCGAACATCGCCTCAAAGCAGGGGCACACAACAACAAAAACACGGTGCATCGAACTGGTCAACGGCATGAATTGGGTGAGATAAACGGTGGCTCAATTTGAGTGAGTGAGTGAGTGAGTGAGCGAGCGTCTGGGAAGCCTGAGTGGCACTGCCTGGTGACAACCCCTGAGCCCTAAATTCTGAACCCAAAACTCTAAACTCTAAACCCTGAGTGGCGTGACAGCCACTGTGAGTGCAGACCTTGCCTGCAGGTCCTGGAGGGGCACGGCGTCCCCCTGCGCGGCGAGGAGCGCGTCCGGCGTGCCCGCCTTGGCGGCGATGTCGAACATGGCGGCGTAGTACCCCGCCTGGTCCAGCCCCTTGGCAGGGGCTTACACTCGTCCACTTCTCAGCTCAACGTAAGCACAATTCGTGGGATACGTCGGGTGCATGATTTTCCCCCAGTCTATTAGGCAGGGGGACACGGGGAGGTGTGACCAAAACGGCTTAGGCTGAGCTGAAAAGTGGACGAGTGTAAGCCCCTGCCCCTGCGCCGCGCCCGACGCGTCCGCCCACGCCGCGCAGCGCCCGTGCTTGGGCCACTCGTGCGCGCCCAGCCCGTCCGAGTACCACGCCGGTGCCAGGGTCTCGTACTCCGCGCCGGCGGGGAGCAGCGAGGCATCATACTCCCACGGCGCCGAGGTGGGCCATCAGGTAGGGCCGTACCAGACATTGGGAGGAACACGTCGTAGGATGCCGTTTACCTGGAGAAGGGAGGGTTCGAAATGCGGTGGATGTCGTGGCGGGCGGGCAATGTCTGGCAGGCCGTACCACCAGGGGGGCTGCGTGCAGTCCTGGGGCCAGAAGCAGGAGCCGGCGGGGGCGGCGGCCCCGGTGATCAGGGCTTCGCGCAGCGCGCGCCGGTGCGCCAGCGCCACGGCGGCGTCAGCGGCGGCGGCGGCGGCGGCGGCCACGGGGGTGGAGTAGGACGGCCACATGCCATGCAGCGTCAGCGCCGGCACCGTGGCGTAGGGCCTGGCAGATTTTGCTCGCCGCGTCATAGAGTGCCGTTTAAAAAAAAAATCGCAGGTTCAAAATGGGTTGAAAGACGTGGCGGGCAATATCTGCTACGGCCGTACCATGGTTTTGATGTGGCACTCCTGCTTGTGGCACATGCGGGTGCCGGAGGAGGCGCAGAAGCCGGGGGTCCACGACCGCGCCAGCTCCCACAGGTCGAACGCCACGCGCCACGGGCTTACACGACTCCACTTTTCACCTCAACGTAAGCGCTTTCAGTGGGATAGGGGGTGCGTTTGGGAGTTGTCTGGGGGATCTTTAAGAGGTGTCACGGGGTAGGTATTAGGGGGTGTGTAGGGTGTATATTGTGTCAGAAACGGCTCAGGTTGAGCTGAAAAGTGGACGAGTGTTAGCCCCTGCCACGCGCCCCTTGATGGGGTCCTCGCACCCCGAGTGGGACTCCTCCCCCGCGTCTGGGCACGACGGGTCCGCCGCCGCCGCCGCGGGCACCGCGGGCACCGGGGCGCCGGGGACGGGCGCTGCGGCCGGGGCGCCAGGATGCGCGGCGCTGGCGTTGGAGGCAGCGGCGGCCTGCGGGGTTGGAGAGGAACACGGCAGGGGCGCGACCAGATCTGTGAGCATCGCGACGCCCACGATCCCGACCGCGAGAGGCTGCGAGTAACGGGGCGGAACGAGACGGTCCGCTCACACGACAGGCTGATGACACGTGGAGCCCGACAGGGAGCGAGGATGCGAGGTGTGCTCGCGAGGGTTGTCGACGTGCTAGCTGACGTATCAAGTAATCAAAAGCCACGCGAGTTTGAATGTTTATTTGGAATAACCAAAAGACGCCTGCTTCGGGTCGGGGCGGGCGTGAACGCACCAGCAGGGTCAAGGGGGGAACCGGACGCCGCGGATGGGAGAATAACACCATGATTGTGCTCCCGAAATGACAAGGCTGCGAGGTGTGCTCGCGCTCGCGACGGTTGGGGATGTGTGGCGACGAGAATATAATTGCCAAAACAGCAGAGTTTTGAATGTTCTGTTTGGAATAACAAACAGGCGCGTCCTTTGGTTTGGGGACGGGGCGGGGGCGGGACAGAGGTGGACGCACCAGCAGGATCAGGAGCGCGGCGCCGAGCTGCTGAAGGCGCGCCATGGCTTGAGAGTCGGTGGGTGTAGTGTCGTGCGCGCAGAGGTGTGAGGCCAACCAGAAAGATACTCTTGCTGACGCGGATTCCCGCGGGAAAGTTGGAATCAAAATGCCCATACATCTGAAGGCGCGGATGAGATTCTGATGACTGGTGAGCGATTCTCGGACGTCAGGTCGGCTCCTTTTGCGCGAACCCTTCCCCCAGCGCCGCCGCACGTGTGGACACTCACATCACGCCACTCGCGCATTCACCTCCAGCGCACTCACCGCACGTTCAATCCTTCTCGCGGCGTGCTTCGCGCGGGACAGGGGACACCAACCCAACAGCCAGAGGGGGTTTTTGGCTTTTCGCACTCGGCACTCTGCCGCGAGGTTGCAGTGGTCTGGATGGCGGCGAAGATGGTGTGCCCCGGCGAGCGGCTGCGGTTCGCGGAGGAGTTCGCGGCGGGCGCGGGGACGTACGTGAGGGACATGCACGTGGTCGCGGCGGTGGTGGGCGAGGCGCGCGTCACGGCGGCGGCGGAGGGCGCGGCGGAGCGGCGCCCCCTGGTAGAGGTGGTGCGCGGCGGCGGCGGCGGCGGGGGGGGGGGCGGGCAGGTGGGCGGGTCGCTGATCCCGGCGGTGGGCGACGTGGTGTTCGCGCGCATCACGCGCATCAACCCGCGGCTGTGCAACGCCGACATCGTGTGCGTCAACGGCAAGGCGGTGGAGGACAAGTTCGCGGGGGTAAGGCCCCGGCTCGGCTAACTGACACTCGGCAAACTCTCAAATGGCCAACCGCGTTGCAGTGGAGGGGCAGGGTCCCGCTGGTCGGCGGCGGTCCCACCACAACGACAGCTCGCCGCGCACCCAGCCGGCCGAAAGCGCGATGGCTGATGCGGGTATGAGCCCCACTCGCACGACGGGCGAGTGACTGCTGACGATGCTGACTGGGCTTGCGCCAAACTCCATAAAAGCTCGGGTTTACAATGTGGCGGGTGACGTGGCGAGCGCCCGTACACCATGTGGCGGACGACGTGGCGAGCACCGGTACACCATGTGGTGAATGATGTCGCGAGCACCGGTACCCTGTAGCAGGATGGGCCTTGTGAGCAGTTAGACGACACTGAATGGGGTCGCGCAGGAATCTCACGAGGCCCTGCACACGGGTGATCCGCTCGCAGGACGTGCGGCTAACGGAGGCAGACAAGGTGGGGCGCTGCGGGTTCACCCCATGTTGACCCCATGCTGACCGCGCCTGGGTTCTGCGCTTGCAGCTGAATTACGATGAGCAATTTCAAACGTTGCGTTCGTATGCAAATTGCGGCGCTACATCAAGGTGGACATCTATGACTGCTTTCTGCCCAGCGACGTAGTGCGCGCCAAGGTCATCTCCTTGGGCGACACCAGGCAGGGATCGGCCGCGCCTGCCCGACCATATCGATGACCTTGACGCCGCCTCCCCTCACTGCTGGCACATACTGCCACTTACACACTCGCCGCATCCTCTTCCCTGGCCGGACGCGGCGTCCGCTTCCCCCCCCCAGCTCAACTTCCAGCTGTCACATCCGGGGCAGTGCAGTGATCCTCCAGACCCACCCTGCAGGGTGCCGGTTTCATCTCATAAGCACGGGGAGTGTATCTCATAAGCCCGGGGAGTGTCTTCCCGAAGGCTGCTACGATCTGGCCCCTAAACGCATTGGCAGATGTCCCCACCTGACATTTAGTGCTATGTATGCCTGGAAGATGGTGCCAGTGAAGCCATCACTTTGACTGGTGCCTGGCCGCGTGCGGGGCCCGCGCCACTCGTTCCCGCGATGTTTGCTCATATGTACACGTGTAGGGGTGCGCGGCCCTGGCGGTGGGAGCTACTACCTGTCCACAGCGGAGAACGAGCTGGGCGTGGTGCAGGCCAAGGTGGGGGGGTGCTGCTCCATACCCGCGTTGCGTTGACACCGCCGGGTATCAGTCTTTCTAGTTTTTGTACCAACGTTGTTCCAGCCCCAAGGCGCTTACATGGTGATCATTATCTACCCCCCTCCGCCATTCCAAGCGGGCACACCCTCAGGGTCTGTCAGGATTTGGGAACCCAAAGTATGAGGCAACTGCTTCCAAGTGGTGCTTTGAATTCCAAGTTGCAGCCCTATGGCTGGAGCCCATTCACGGGCGAGGCGATGGTGCCGGTGTCGTGGCAGGAGATGATGTGCCCCTCCACGCAGCAGCGCCAGAAGAGGAAAGTTGCCAAGGTCGTCTGACCGCGCCGCGCCGCGCACCTTTAGCAGAAAGAGAGACGCTTTTAGGAGGCACCAGGCTTTCGCCCTGGCCCCCGCGCGACAGACCCATAGGAACTTGTTTAGGAGCTCGAAACGCTAGTTTGTTTTGTATTCATGATATGCATATTCATCATTCCGGATGCAGCAATCTTTCAGTTTTCAGCAATATTCTTGCACTCGTGTTTTCGTTTACCAGTACGGTCATGCAGTGGATCCTCTCAATCCTCATTTTCTTGCTAATTTGCGTTTTCGTCTATGTAGTGGTTCCTCTCAATCCTCATCTTCTGGTTACTTTGCGTTTTCGTCTACCATAGTTCCTCTCATTGCTCGTCATCCAACTCAACCTCCGAGTCATCCTCCGACGTTCTCATTCTCTTCGTCATCCAACTCCACCTCCTCATCATGCTCCATCTCCTCATCCGACTCATCGTCGTACTCATACACCGCGTGCTCCAGCGCATCCCTCGCCGCGTCGGGGCACCCGTTCTGCCGCGCCCACTTCAGCACCTCCCAGTGCCGCCCTGCAGCGGCGAGTTCAGTCGTCTCCTCATCCCACGGGCATCCGTGCGCCCGCGCAAACTTCAGCACCTCCAGGTGCCCGCCCGCCGCGGCGAGGTTACAGACTTCCCATGCAGCCCACGGGCACCCGTGCGCCCGCGCCCACTGCAGCACCTCCAGGTACCCGCCCGCAGCGGCCTGGCGACACACCCATGCGTTCCACGGGCAGCCGTGCGCCCGCGCCCACTGCAACGTCTCAATGTGCCCGCCCCCAGCGGCGGCGTGACACGTGCTCGCAGTCCACGGGCAGTCGTGCTCCCGCGCCCACTTCAACACCTCCAGGTGCCCGCCCGCTGCCGCGCACATACACGTCATGTCATTCCACGAGCAGTTGTGCTCCCGCGCCCACTTCAGCGCCTCCAGGTGCCCGCCCCTGGCAGCTCTTTCACACACCCACTTCTCCCATCTAACCACGAAGAAGCCGTTGGCCATGGCCCAAGCCAGCAGCTCGAGGGACCCGAAAAAGTCCACGGCCCTGAGCGGCCTCCACGGACGCTGCGTGGTGCACCCCGCGCGCGGGAGGTCGGGGGCGCGCACCACCGCCGCCTGGCACGCGCTGTCAACCCGCCCGAATAGCGCGCGGGCCGTGGGGGTCAGGCGCCGCAACACCCCTTCCTCAAAGTAGAGCCTCGCGGATATTGCTCGCCACGTCATCTACCGCATGTGAACCCTTGTTTCTTTATTGAAACGGCAACCCATGGCGTGACGAGCAATGTATGCCAGGCCCTCGTGGGTGAAATGCGTTAGACGACGTGACGAGCAGTATCTGGCGGGCGTTACCATGAAGACGGTGGGGTAGTCCTGTACGAGTTTGAGCAGCGGGGGCCGCGCGGAGCAACCGCCCTCGTGCGCTGCCCGGCGGGAGGGTCATTCAGAACAAGCCTCCGAGCCGAGATTGGAGCATGACTTACCCTCGGGGTGGTCATGCAGACGCCCGGAGAAGGAGGAGGAGATTCATCGCCGGTCGAATGTTGGTTTTCTCTCTCACGACCCACTCTGCCAGGGTGCCCCGCCAGGGTGCCCCGCGTGGTGGGCGCGGCGCAGTGGCGGCAGGTGGCGGGCAGCAGCGCGATGGCCTGCTCCGCCACCAGGCAGCGGGCCAGCACCGCAGGCAGTTCGCACGCGCAGCAGCACTTCGGCGTGACGTTCTGGTTCGCCGCGTGCATTCGCAGCTTGGCCAGGCACGAGCCGCCCCTCGACCCCCCGCCGCCCGCCCACCGCTCGCCCCCTGCCTCGGCGCACAGGATGTGGCCGTTGGGACACTGCTCAACACGCCCCCGGGATTAGGGCCCGACGGATATTGCTCGCCGCGTCAGAGGACGCCGTTCAAGTCAAGAAACGAGGGTTGAGAGTGCGTTGGCTGACGTGGGTGGCAACATCTACCTGGCCCTACGCGGGGGACGTCGAGGCAGACGTAGCACACGAGGTGGTCGGTGTCGACGGGGTGCTGCCGCGCCGCCAGGTGCCCCTCGCGGTGCCCCGCGCGGAACCCGGCACCGTAGGCCTCCGTCACGGCGTCATCGGCCACCGGTGCCTCCGCCCCCGAAGCCGCCGCCGCCTCCGCCGCCGCCGCCGCTGCTGCCGCCTCCGCCGCCGCCGCCGCCGCCAGCACGTCCTCCTGCATTCCGCTGCGCTCGGCGAACGGCGTCTCCGGCAGCCGCGCCCATTGCCGCAGGCACTGCTCCAGCCACCGGTGCGACACGATCCACTGCGTAGGGCCTGGCAGATGTTGCTCACTGCGTCATCTCGCGTACTTCGAACCCTCGTACCTTGCATCGAACGCCAGCCTACAAGGTGAGGAGTAACCTCTGCCAGGCCCTACCACTGATCGCCCTTCTGCGCCGCCTGCACCCACTTGCGGCCGCTGAACTCCAAGCA
>Ga0307489_10000789_pt1 | contig 20058 bp, 35 predicted proteins | sample SB12metaG_FD_202247 | JGI IMG/M metagenome (GOLD analysis project Ga0307489, IMG submission 202247) | Sea-ice brine microbial communities from Beaufort Sea near Barrow, Alaska, United States - SB 1.2 | ecosystem: Environmental > Aquatic > Marine > Coastal | place: USA: Alaska | collected...
CCCTTGAGTGCACCGGTACACGATGAGCAAACAGTCAGGCCTTGTCGCCCCTTGGGTGCACCGGTACACGATGAGCAAACAGTCAGGCCTGCCGTCCCATGTGTAGGGTTTAGGGTTTCCCCATGTTTAAGGTGTATCCGAGTGGAGGGTTTGTCCGGGTGTAGGGTGTCTCAGCTTCAGGCTGCGCCGAACACCCCCAGCGGGGGCCTCTCGGGAGGAGGGAGAGGAGGGCCCCGCATGAGTATAACCATACGGCAGTCCAAATGGCCTGATTTGTATGGCGCAAGGACAGCACACTGGTATCGACCCTCCATTTCGTCCCATCGCCGACCGGATTCGGCAGCGTGAAAGAAGTTTCCACACTTGGGACCGGCCGACCAGAGCGCCATTTTTTTACGACACAGGGGTCTGAGTCCCGTAGAAACCCCCCATTATGTCATCTTTCACGGAGGTGCTGCAGAATGCTCGCCGCCCCCAGCAAAAACAAATTGGGGTTTACGAAGTCGAACTGTGCCCACTGCACGTGGAAGGAACGCGAGTTATCAGCTCGTTTCTGACGCTTCTCGACCGCGACCGTCCCTCTCTCTATCCCTGGGCAGATCCGGTGGGGGTCAAACGTGGATGGCGCGGAGCGCGTGGTCAGGACACCCCCACCGGATCTGCGCATACACTTCCTCTCTCGACCAATCACAGGCCGGCATTTGTCGTTATCCATCCGGTTGCCGCCTCCGCGTTTTGCGTTTGACGGCCACGCCACGCATTGTGCGGTCTTATCTCACCGCACCCATCTCACTCGACCCCCTTCCGCCGACCTCGTAAATATGATGTCTCTTACCGCAACCCCCGTTGTCATGACGCGCGTGACTGCGCCGCGCCGCGCCGCGCGCAAGACCGTGACCACCACCGCAACCGCGGCCGCGGGCAGCTCAAACTCCGTTCGATCCACCGCCGTGGCGGGCGCGGTGGCTCTGGTCATCTCCGCGCAGCCCGCGCTCGCGGCCGCGGACATGGCCGGCATCTTCGCCGTCCCCGCGCCGAACGAGGTGCGCGCACGCGTGTGTCCTCATCTTCACGTCCCGCCCGAGCAAGGATCGCGGCGTCTCGCAAAGCCAGACACCACAAAATGGGAGGAGGTTCACTGCGGCCAGCAAACCCAACCTAAAAACCTTCCAAGGACCCTCCACGTCTCCTCCGCTGTGCTACGCTGAGCGTCCGCCGAAGGCCGGAGCCAAGCATCTCGTGCTCGAATTGAAGTTAGGAGCAGTGTTCCAACCGTCCCTCCAGGACTGGTGGACGTCCACGCTCCACCATTCAGAGAACCTGGTTCCTCAGTTCGTCCACTACTTCACTCTCAAGAGAACCCTGCCCTGTCCCGATGCTGACCCCAGCGTGCTCCCTCCCCCCTCGTCCTCCTCCTCCGCGTCAACCCCAGATCGCGATGGTGGCGGTCACGGAAGGGCGCGGGAAGGGCATCGGCGAAGACTACGGTAACTACAACGGTATGGGCGAACGATCCCTCACCTTGACACCACACAAAAAAAAAAATCTGGAGTAAAGTCAGCGGCACCCCCGCTGTAAATTTCAGATTTAGGATCCTAGGTCGATGGGATGGGATGTAACTGCACAAGGAACTCCATGTTCTGGTGTGCGGCGGCGGAGGGGAGGGCGAGGGATGACCAGGGAAGGTTCCAGGGAAGGGGGTTACCGGCCATGGCGGAGGATGCGGCGCTGTGTACGGGTACACTGATACACCATGAGTATTCAGTCACGCGGAGATGAAATTGGAGTTTGACCTTACCCGGCGGCAACGACAACGCGAGCGCGGATCAGAAGGCGTCGGCGAAGGCGATGGCCAAGGCGGAGTTCCAGGAGTTCCTGAACAAGAAGGGTCTCGCCGCTGAGTTCGCGTGAGTCAACGTCCCGGCCCCGCTACTGCCCTACCCCTGCCTTGCCTCCTGCCCCGGCCCCCTTGGCTCGCCGCTGCTGCCGTTGCTGCCACCGCGGCCGCTGCTGCCGAATGCTGCCGCTGCCACCGTTGTTGCGGCCGCTGTTGTTGCCGCCGCCGCCCTTGCTAGTGCTTTTGCTGCTGTCGCCCCTGGTGGTGGTGGTGGTGGTGGTGGTGGCGGTGATGGTGGTCGTGGTGTACGGTGTACGGTGTGCTGGTTTACCATGCTGCTTCGGATACCGCCCAATCAGTTGCCCCCATCGCCACCCACCGGAGGCATCGCATGGTCCCGCCGCCGTTGCCGGTGCTGGTGCGACGGCGTGGAGTTTGGGTCGTTTGGCCGGGCGTGGTGTTCAAGATTGGGTCGTTCGGCCGGGCTTATGCCAGACCTAACGTCCTGTTGCAACGACCCAACTCAACTCGAGCCTCCCATAGCCACGCACTAACGCCCGGTTGCACCACCCCAACCCGCCCCTCCCTCCCCCTCCCTCACATCACCTCGCCCCACCTCCCCTCACATCCACTCCTTCTCCCTCCTCCCCTCGCCTCCCCTCACCTCACCCCACCTCACCTCCCCTCACGCACTAACGCCCAGTTGCCACGTCCCCACATGCCCCTTCCCGCGCAGTGGCCCGGCGAAGAAGAACCTGTCCTCCGGCGCGGGGTTCTCCCTGCCCTCCCTGCCCTCCCTCCCCAACAACCCCTTCGGCGGTAGGGCCTCACAAATGATGCTCGCCACGTCATGTGATTCCATTTAACTCAAAAAACGAGGGTCTACAATGTGGATGACATTTGACTCAAGAGATGAGGGTCTACAATGTGGATGACATTTGACTCAAGAAACGAGGGTCTACAATGTGGATGATGACGTTGCAGGCATTATCTGTCAGGCCCGATTCGACGGCGGCGCCAAGGAAGCTGCGCCGGCCGCCAAGGGCGCCGCGGCCCCCGCCAGCACCTACTCCGAGGGCTCGAGCATCCTCATCCCCGCCCTCCTGGCACGGGGGTTATTGAGGACAAGCACTCCGCCGACTTTGAACCTCCTCCCCCTCCTCCCACTTCTCCTGCCTCCTCCTCCTCCTCTTCCTGCCCTTCCTCCTCCTGCCTCATCCTCCTCCTCCTGTCTCTTCCTCCTCCTGCCTCCTCCTCCTCCTCCTCCTCCTCCTCCTGTTCCTCCTGCAGCCTCCTCCTCCTACTCCTCCTCCTCCTCCTCCTCCTCCCTCCTCCTCCTCCTCCGTGTACTCCACGCGTCCGCGTGAGCATTCACCCTGAAAGGTAAACCATGCTGATGATGGTTTGGCTGCTTAATCTCAATGACCCTGCGGCCTGGTGCTGTTCTCACCCCTGCTCATCGTCGCCGCCATCTCCCTCCAGACCCTCATCCGCGTCGTGCCTCAGGCAAGGGAGATCCGTGTACTCCTCCTTCCGTATCGTCCTCCTCTGTATCCTCCTTCTCGGTCCCCTCCCCCTCTTCCTCCTCCTCCAGGATATTGATAACAAGCACGCAACCCGCGTTGAATCAACGGACTGAGACCGCGTGTCCTCGTGAGCATTCAAGCATTCACCCTGAAGGTAAGTCATGCTCCGATCTCGATTCGAAGTTCGTGTGTTTTTTTCGATGATCCTGCTGAGCTTTGACCCTGAAGTTGAGTCATGCTCTGATCGCGGTTCGAGTGCTTGTTCTCAACGACCCTGCTCCCAGGCTGCGGGGGGCAAGGACTTCTTCCCCAAGGATAACATCCCCTTCTAAGCAGTGCGGATCGGGAGTGGTGTGTACCAGGTACACTACAGTGAGCGTGGTGTGAGACGTGTATACTGGGTACACTGGTCTGGTGTGTACCGGGTACACTATGGTGCAAATGTCGGTGTGCTGCACAGTGTGGAGCTCGAGCGGCGAGGAAACGGAGTAACGAGTGGCGTTATGTATAGTTCCCAAAACGTGTGTACCGGTGCACTACTGGTAGTGTGCACGGGAGACATACAGGGGAGCGCGGTGGGTATTATATGGTACACCTGTAAGTTACGGTGACAATTAATATACCGCAGGGGAGCTTCGAAAGCTCTGAGTCTTCAGTAGCCTCGGCGTAGATCGGAGCCTCGGCGTACTGAAATGTGAATGACTGTTTTTCTGTCACTGATTCACGCTCACGTTCGTTGAGCGAGATGCCGTCCGGGCGCAGCGTGTGCACGAGCTTCTTTTGTTGAAATGTTTAATACTTTTAGCCATTCGATAATTTTGCAAGCGAAGGCTGCGGCAGTTGTTTTTTCTCACTCAGCAATAACAATAGCAGCTGGACTAGCAGTTTCTCATCGAGCCTTGCATGTTCACTACAGCACTCTCATGGTGAGCGTTAATCAACCCCATTCCCCATTTACAATCAACACAATCAGCCTATTATACACAGCGGCGGGGCCGCCAACCTCAAAGCAAGACCCCTTAAGACTCCCTCAACTACCCCCTCGACAATCCCCTCGACAACCCCTCTCTACCGCATCCGGCGGGTAGACAGGGGATGCACACTTACTCCCTCCTCTCCGGCTTATTATGCACATACTCCCTCCTCTCCGGCCTGACACGGCGTCCTGACTGTTGCTCATAGTGTACCTCACGCGCAGTCACAGCTGCTGACTGTTTGCTCATAGTGTACCTCTACGTGGAGTTACTGGCGAGCACAGTCTTCAGCTGCTTCTGCGTCGCCGCCAACTGCGACCGCGCCGTCTCCCAGGGCCGAGTATATCCATATGACTGTTTGCTCATAGTGTACCGGTGTACTCGTACCGGACTGTTTGCTCATAGTGTACCGGTGTACCCGTACTCGACTGATTGCTCCTAGTCGACCGGTGTACCCGTACTCACTCGGGCATCGCATCCCCCTGAGGCCGAGTAATTGCTCCTGACTGTTTGTTCATAATGTACCAGTATACCCATACACACTCCCCGCATCCTACAGGCTGAGTAAATCCACCCGCCTGTTTGTTCACAGTGTACTGGTGTACGCATACACCCGCGACACAGGATGTGATACTTCTCAAGACAAAAGGTGTGTCAAGAAAAATAACGTCCCACATATGATGGATGACGTGGCGGGCATTCTTTACTTCGCCTTACCTCCTCCACCATAGCCTTGAGCCAGGGCCTACCAACTCGTATCCCTTAAGCTCAGCCTGACTGATTCCTCATACACGTAGGTACCACCGAACCAATGCACCAATGTACGAAATGCCAACGGGGGCCAGGGCGAAAGCCTGGTGCCTCCTTATACAACGGAAGCGTGTCTCTAGAATTTAGTTGTTAGGGTTTAGAATTAGGGGGTGCCCCCTTATACTACAGCGGAGGCGTGTCTCTAGGATTTAGTCGTTAGGGTTTAGGGTTCGGGGTTAGGTTTTAGGTTTTAGGGATTAGGATTTAGGTACCAGTATGACGTGGGTGAGGCCCGACCTTGAGCGCCTGGATATCATCGGCGCCGCCCTCTCCGGTGCTCACATTACTGTCATCAACGGAGTCGTCGCCATCAGCACCACCCTCTGTCTTGACCGCTACCATCGCCGTGTCGCCCTCCTCCTTTGTGTAGCGGCGCAAGTTGAATTTAAAAGTCAACGCGTTTAATCATAGTTTAGCTTTGAGCCCTGAAACCAAGCGCGGTCAACCCGGGGTCCACCTGGGGTCAATCAGGGGAGAACCTGGGGTCAACCTGCACCTTTGCCGTAGTTACCATGGCGGTCTTCGCCGTCGTTAACTCCGCGGTCGCCGCCGCTGCTGCAGTCCCCGCCGCCGCCGCCGTCGCCGCAGCCGCCGCCGCTGCCGCTGCTTAGGGCCAGGTAAATTAGTTTCTCGCCATGTCATAGGAGGCTCATGTACTGAAGAAAGAGGGTCTAATGTGTTGAACGATGGTCTAATGTGTTGTGGATGCCGTGGCGAGTACCAAGTATACAACAGACAAACAGCCAGGGAGAGAGCGTGGGCAGGCCAGGCAACAGGACACGGCGAATGTGTACGGGTACACCGGTACACTGGTACGCTGTGAGCAAACAATCAGGGAGCCCTGCCGCCGCCGTGGTGCGCGCGGCCGCGTTGGCGGCCGCCATGCGCGCCGCCGCGCTCCCGGCGTTGGCCGCCGCGACGCCGATCGGGTCAAGCGGCTTCGCCTCATGGCAGGGCCTGGCAGACAGTGTGAACGACGTCATTGGATGCCATTTGACTCACCAGATGAGGGGCCAAAATGCGTTGGATATCGTGGTGATAGTGTTCACCCTGAACCCGTAAACCCAAAACCCTAAACCCTGGCATTGGATGCCATTTGACTCACTAGATGACGGGACAACATGCGTTGGATGACGTGGTGGACAATGAATGGATTCTAGGTCCTGCCTTGTGGCTCGCGTCGAAGAACGCCTTCACAGTCTCAATTGCCACCGGGCACGGCTCCTGCTCCGCAGCGGGCCCTGGCCGCATCGCACCCAGCGTCGTCTTGCTAGCCGCCCATTGACAGGGCCCGGTACCTATTGCTCGCCACGTCATAGGACGACTTGTGCATCATCATTGATGTGGCAGACACCCGTTGGTACACCATGCTACGAATGACACGGTGAGCAACGGTACAATGTGTGATGAATAGTGTGTGTTGACAGTGACGAGTACCGGTACATATGTGGTGGATGATGTGGCGAGCACCCGGTAAGGTATGCGGTGGATGACATGGCGTGCACCGGTACAGGATGCAGGTGCCCCCTACCTCCAGGCGCTGCTGGATGGATGCGGGAGGCGGCGCGACCTTCACGTCCTCCTCACCGTCCATCGTGGCATCCTCCCCCCCGTCGCCGCCGCCGCCGCTACCGCCCGGCATCGAACCGTCAAACTCTGCATCCCCTCCCTCCGGCGAGGGCCAGGTAAATTACGCTCTCGCCATGTCATAAGAGGCTCAACAACTGAGGAAACGAGGGTCTAATATGTTGTGGATGACGTGGCGAATACCGGTACACTACGTGTTGGATAAATCGGCGAGCACCGGTACTCCATGTGGTGGATGACGTGACGAGCACCGGTACACTATGTGGTGGATGACGGGGCGAGCACCGGTAAGACCATGTATCGGATGATGTAGCGAGCACCGGCGCACTGTGTGTTATGGCCCCACCCCCGCCGCCGCCGCCTCCGCCTGCTGCTGTTCCAACTTCAGCTGCCGGGTCGCCACGTGGTGCTCGGCCAGCACGTCGGCGTATTCCGACAGGTCGAAGTTGGTCACCGCCTCGAACCAGGGCCCCAGGTGGACAAGCAAAGATGAGTGTGCATGCCAGAGAGGATCATGCGGCGAGCAGCACCAGTATGCGACTTAATCCGCTACACAGTGTGTTTTCAAAGTGTAGGTGACAGCGGAACATTTAATCTTCGGAACATTAATCCGCGGAATAAACAATCTGCGGAACATTGACCCGCGGAACATTTCATCTGCGGAACATTAATCCGGATACGAGTGAGGCGAGTGTGTCGCGCCGATTAGGCCCCGCCTCGAAGCCCTTCTGGCGCACCGCCTCCGTGTCATACGCCACCGCCGCCTCGGGCCCGGCAGACATTGCTCGCCACGTCATCCAACACATTTTGAACCGTCGTGACTTGAGTTGAATGGCATCCTATGAATGTGGCGAGGTGACCGTAGGATTGCTCGCCACGACATCCAACACATGTTGAACCCTCTTGGAATGAGTTAAACGTCATCCTATGGCATGGCGCGCAATAGCTGGCAGGCCCTACCGCCGCCTCCTCCTCCGTATCGTACAGCCCCAGGTACCTGTACTTCTTGCCCACCATCTGCCCGATGCGCGCCTCCCACCAGGGCCTGGACACCAGTTCCGTTCATCCCTTTTCAGCTCAGCTTGAACATCGTGGAGGTGTCACGTGGGGTCACTGTCAGTCATTTAATGAACAAGACAGCACATGTTGAGCACAGTGCGGGAACCAATTGGCATAGTGCGGGAACAGTTCAGCTAGTACGGGATGGGTTCGTCACAGTGCGTGAACGGTTAGGCACAGTGCAGGAACAGAGAGAAAAATATAACGAGTTGAGGGCCTTGCCTCCCACCGCCCCTTTTGGTGCCGGGTCACGCCCCGGTATTTGCTGGAACCCGGTGTGTAGGGCCGTGATAACGCACAAGGAAAGTGAAACACTGATGACTAAAAACACAACAACGAAGGAACACATGCGTAGCATTCCCGTACACTGGCAAGGCACAGTGTTGGTGCTCGCCACGTCAAACCCTTGATAACGAGGCGAATCTCCTCCTATGCACGGAACGGTTGCGCGGAACGGTTGTGCGGAACGGTTGCGCGGAACGGTTGCGCGGAACGATTGCGCGTATCAGTTGCGCGAAACGGTTGCGCGGAACGATTGCGCGGAACGATTGCGCGTAACAATTGCGCGGAACGGTGGCGCGGAACGGTTGCGCGGAACGGTTGCTCGGAACGGTTGCGCGGAACGGTTGCGCGGAACCGCAGGGTGTGGAATGATGTATGGAACATATAACGTCGAGCCTAGGTTCCGACCCTGCCTTTACGAAGCCTTTGCTCTGGCGCCGCAAGCTCAGAACCAGCTCCTCCTTCCCGATCTGGTCCAACGCCGCCAGCTCCTGCCGGTAGTTGTTCATGTCGAAGTTGGTCACCGCCTCGATGTAGCGGCGCAATTTGAATTTGAAAGCAACATTTGAAAGCGTTTTCTCGTATTTTAGTTTCGGGCGCTTAGTTCCAGGCGCTTTCAACACGGGTTTCATCGGTTTAACCTGCACCGCCCTACCTCGTCGCCGCGGCACTTGATGGCGGCCACGTCGTATGCCAGGGCCTCACACGCCGTTCCACTTCCAGCTCAACATAAGCATCTCCGTTGTACTCGTCTGGCAGAATTGGTGGTAGGGCTGACATTGAGGTGAACTGGCTCACTACCAGGCACCAGTCAGGCCCTATCGCAAACATGCTTCACCCTACGGGTGGCCTGTAAAAATAATAAATTCATGCCACATTGCGTGATTGAGGGGAGGACCGGCGTGAATTGAGCCGTCACGGCGAAGCCATGTAAGGCCATGCCGTACGCCAGCGCTGCTTGCTCCTCCGAGTCGAATCCCCCCAGGTAAACCTGCTTGCCCTCCTCCCAGATGTGCGCCCCCGAGTAGGGCCAGGTGAATCATCATGCACTCCTTGTCATAGGATGGCATGTAACGCATGCCAAGCCGCAGTAGCTCATTCACTTCGGGTATACAATGAGGTCGATGACGTGGCAAGCAGTGTCTAATCTGACCCACATCCACAGCGCCCGGTGCGGCAGTGATGCTTAATACCACGGTACTTGGACATGCACCAGTACACTGTGTGGTGGATGACGTGGCGAGCACCGGTGTACTATGTGTACATCCTCACCTCCCAGCGCCCGGTGCGGCAGTGGTGAGTGACGCCCCTGAACTTGGACGTGCTGCGGACGCCCCGCTTCTCGCCGCCGCCGCTGCCGCCGGTGCGCCGCCGCTTTGTGTCGCGCACCTCGTCGCTGCCGCCGCGTAGCAGGGCCTTTCACCAGCTCTATAGTCGGCTCGGCTTGAGCTTCCTGAGATAGCACCAGGGGACTACTACAGGATGGTGTAGTTTGATGGTCAAAAAGGCTCAAGTGGTTTGAGAAACATAACGGCTCAAATCGACCTGAACAACTGAACAACTGAGAGCTGAAAAACCAGAAGGCAAAAGGCAAAAAACATATTAGGGAACAGGTGAATATCTGTGTGACCCTGCCGGTCAACCCGCTGCTGCCCCCTGAGCTGGCACCCGCGCCCGCCCGTGCCCGCGGGTTAGCCAAGCCCCGCGGCGCCGGCATTCACGGTCTCACCCGAATATTGCTTTCAACTCTGAGCTGATTTTGTATCGAACATATGCAGTGCCTGAGGGATAAATGATAGGCGGGTTGTCGAGGCATCCTAGTTAGCAGAGCCGTCATCACTTAAACTCAGTATCGGAGGGACTAATCCCTCTGATCTCCTCGAAACCGAGGGTCTAATTACTCAAGGATCGCGACCCAGTCGGTCTGCCGGTTACTTGTTCGGTGGGATTTGCTTTGCACGGTTCTGATTGGTCGACGGACTTCGATACCACAACATCAATACCAAACCCGACACGAAGTTTAAGCCTGCGTGTCCCCTTGAAACCCCTTGAGTTGTCATACTTAATACCTCCAAGTTATACTCATGTGCCGAGCGGAAATGATACTGGGGCAAGGCCATGCCGTCATGGCTGCCATAGCTGCCACGTGGAGCTGCTGCTGCAGAGGTGGAGGGGGGCCGCGGTACCCGCCCCCGCCTCCGCCCCCCCCACCGCCCCCGTATTGATGCTGCTGCTGCTGCTGGGGTCGGTCAATCAGTCCGGGCCACGTCAAAGGACATCATTACAGTCAATGTTATTGGGGGAAGTATATCACAAATCGGTCGAATAGTCAAGCAGGAGCGTGCCGTCGGTCGTTATCAAGAGGGAGCTGTGAAGCCAATCGCTCCCTTCTACTTGTGCGCAATAGAGGATTATTTGAAATGTGGTGGATGAAGTGGCGGGCATCATTGTCTGATCTCACCTGCTGCAGATACTGCTGCTGCTGCTGCTGCTGCTGCGGTGGCTGGTTTTGGTGGATAAACTGCTGCTGCTGCTGTTGTTGCTGTTGCTGCTGGTTGTTGTGATGCTGCTGCTGCTGTTGGTTGTGTTGGTTGTACTGATTGTACTGCTGCTGCTGCTGGTTCTGGAGCTGCTGCTGGAGCTGGTTCTGTTGGTGGTATAACCGGACCGAATTCAGGATGGGAATGTCCCCCCCGCCCCCGCCCCCCCCGCCGCCGCCGCCGTGGGGTCCGCCCCTGCTGGCATGGCCTTGCCTCAATAGTTTGAGATATGAGCTGATAAAGTCAAGTTGTTGCGATTTACACGCAATTTTGAGGTATGAGGTGGGATAAACCAAGTGGTTTGAGAGACAAATGGCTCGAAGTGCAAGCTGAAGAAAATACTCAAACACGTGAGGCCCTGCCCGCCGGACGTGTCCGAGTAGTGATGCCCAGGGCTGTTAATGTTAATGTTGCCGTTGTGCATGCCGTAGTCCCCCCTGCGCCCGCCGCCGCCGCCGCCGCCGCCGCCGCCGCCGTTGCCTCCACCATCGCTGCCGCCGCCGCCGCGTCCACCGCCGCCGCCGCCCCCGCCGCCCCGGTTGGCCATGAGGAACTCATCGAATGCGAAGCCGAAGTGGTCGTCGCCGTCGCCGCCACCGCCGCCGCCGTGAAGCGACGCTGCGAGGTCCTTACACTAGGGCCGGGCATATATCACCCGCCGCGTCGTACGATGGCATTCAACGCAAGAAACGACTGCTCAGATGCGTTGGATGATCTGGCGAGCAATATCTGCCATTCCCTACCTTGCAGAACGAACCGTCATTCAAGAGGCTGTCGACCACCGACATACGCCCGCCGCCACCGCCGCCGATGCGCAGTGTCGGATGCACTTGGTATCCAGTCTCTGCTTAACTAAAAGCCAGGCAGTGAGCTGGGAGCTGAAGTGGTCGAGTGGTTGCGAGTGGAGAGACAAAACGAAACAAACGCCTCGAGAGTAACTGCAAAGGGAACTGCGTTGTGGGCCTTGGCCCTGCCGCCGCCGGCTGCGAAGTTGAACGGGGCGTCGTCGCGCGTCTGCCCGCTTGAGTGACTGCCGTTCTCCTGATGCACCTTCGCGCTGGGCCTCACCCTCGCACTCAGCTTCCAACTCAGTAACACACGTGGGGAACGGAACCGCCAGGAAGCCATATTCGAGGCCGAGGCGTTATTCAAGTTTGATGAAAGGTGGGAGCGACCCTCACGCGGCGGCGCCACCCGCCACCGCCGCCAGCGGCCGTAGTTACAGAGGCGACGTTGAAAGGGTGAAGTGTGGATCCCCGCCTCGGTCATGTCGGTCGCGCTCCGGTGGTCAAACGTCTTTACCCCGTTGACCCCGTTGACCCCGTTGATGAAACCTTGCCCCTGTCCTTGCTGGTTTCTGATCCCCAGGCCGATATCCACAGGCCCCACGCCGCCCGTGACGCCCCCGCCCATTGCCTGCATCATCTCCACGGACGAGAACCCGAGGCCGCCGGGCCCGTCGCCGCCCAGGGACCGGTGCACTATGAGCAAACAGTCAGGGAACGAAGTGAGTGGTGGCCAGGCCAGGGAGGAGGACGCGGCGAGTGTGCTATCAGGCAACGCCTCGGGTACTCGGGTACACTTCTTGTTACTCTTTGAGCACGCAGTCAGGGAACGAGTGATAAAGCCCTGCCGCCGCCACCACCGCCGCTACGCAGCTATAAGCAAACAGTCAGGGAACGAGTGCGGTCAGGCCAGGGAGGAGGATTCGGCGAGTGTGAACGCCTCGGGTCGTCAGGTACACTGGCACGCTTTGAGCAAGCAGTCAGGGAACGAATGACCGCGCCCTGCCGCCTCCTCCTCCGCCGCCGCCGCCGCCGCCGCCGCCGCCGCCACCGCCAAGCATGCCCAGGTCGACGCCAGGCGTCGAAACCCGGCGGGGGATTCCACCCTCAAGGAAGTCACCGTCGCACATATCGAACGCAAAGGACGCGAGAGCTGCCTCGAAGTCCATACCAATACGCAGGGGCTTACACAGTCGTCCACTTTTCGGCTTGACGTCAGCACTTTTTGGGAGTCAGGTGCCCATTATAGGGGGGTCAGGTGCCCATTATAGGGGGTACCGGTGTTCATTATAGGGGGTCATGAGCCCGATATGGGGAGTCCGTTGATGGATTTCTGTGACAAAAACGTCTCAGGGTGAACTGAGAAGTGGAGGGTTGGAAGCTCCCTGCCCTCGGTAATTTCGTCACCAGCGGGGTCGTCCGAAACGGTGGAGCGTTCCGCCTCGGTGACGTCCAGGGAGCCGAGCGCCGCGGAGATGCCGCTGCTGCCGCGCGCGACCATGCCGCCACTGCCGCCACCGCCGGGCAGCCGCTCCCGAGCCATCCTGTGGCTGTCCCTCGGCGCCGCGGCGGCAGCGGCGGTTGTGGAGGTGGTGGAGGAGGTGGGGGCCTCGGGGCCGGCGGGTGTTCGACCGAGGCGGTGACGGCGGCGGCGGCGGGCGCGGCGGCGGCGGCTTCGGCGGCGGAGGCGGCGGTGACACAGAAGGTGGAGGAGTCGGAGGTGGCCGCGGCGGCGGAGGCGGCGGACGGCTCCGAGGCGGCGGCGGACAGGTTCCGTCCGGGGTTTTACGAGGCGGCGAGGGGAAGGAGCGAAGGAGGCGGCAGCGGGAAGGGGGCAGTGGTGGACTCCGTCGGTCGCAGGAGCGGGGAGGAGGCGGTGGGGACAGAGGCGGAGTTGAGGGCGGCGGCGGCGGCGACGGCGGCGGACTCGGAGGGGGCGGCGGGCCGACGAGGGACGTCCCGGGTGGGCTGGGGTCGCGTCGTCGACGGCGCGTCGCTCCCACGTTGTGGCGCCTCGCTCGCGACAAACTTCGGACAAACACGTCAAACACAAACTTCTGGCACTTCCACCTCGGGCCTCGGGGCTGCTCAGGTGCGGAGAGTTAATCAGTCGACTGGTTCGTATGGTATTCAAAGGCGCGGACTATCGATAATTCCGACATGAACCGTCTCGGCTCGGTGCTCGGGTCGCGTCAGTGTCCATCAGTCTCTCGGTCTATTGAACCTCCGAACTTCGATCTCTCGAGGCGCGAAGTCGAGGCGAGCCGGCGAGAATCGAAACGACTGGTTTGATCGCCCGAAGCAGGCTTCGTGATTCACGAGGAAGATGACAAGGATCTCAGCCAATCACATCTCAGTAAACTGACTTAGAGCTATTGACATGAGAGCGGACTTTCTCACGTAAACTTGGTCTCGAGATTATTTCTTGACCAGTCAAATGGGGGCCTTCAGCGAAGCGAAGATGAGGAGACAAGGCTCATTGATTTTTTTGAGGAGGGGAGTGCCGACTGGTCTCCTGATGAACTGATTGAGGTGCCGCTTGGGCTTGGTCTGGCTGGTGCCTCGGCCCGTGGCCTGCCTTCCCTTGTGAGCGAACGAGCAGGGGGTCACTGGACGAGAGCTCCCTGAGTCCCAGCCTAGCTAGCTACGGTGTAGCACGCCACGCTGCTAGCTGGCAAGCTTGAATGAAGGTCATCAGGCAAGCAGAATCTGTTTGCACGGGGGGCAAGGCGATGCCTGATTAGCGGCTGCCTTCTCGCACACGCTGAGGCGTCGCTTTCAGTCTCTCTCGCAGGGACCAGGGCGAAAGCCTGGTGCCTTGTTATCAACGCGGACGTCTCTCGCTCGCACGGTGCCTCCCAAGGTCAGAGTCTGGTGCCTCCCGATACATTTTCGCGGAAGCTTTTACCTCTTTCTCTCTCAGGCAAGCGAAAAGTGAGTGCCATGTCACAGATATCATATCAAAGACCACAACCTGAACCAATACACCGCGTGGGCCTGACAATCGGCCCGGGCTGTGCTACTGTAAGAGCCTGGCAGTGTCGAGCACGTCGTACAGTCGGCGGTTACAGGTGCACGATGCGATCGCCGGGTTTCATACCTCAGGTGCGCTCCGAAAGTTAACATGCGGCGCTTAGACGACACCATTCGCGTTGGCGTCGTCGCCGACAGTCGAGACAGTCGGCAGTGCCGGAAGGCAGAGGGGCATAAGGGAGAGGGAATGCAGGAGAGCGTTATCACGGTTGCCACCAGTGAGCCGGGCGCAACGGTGCACCGGTATGACACCAGTTGACAGCGAGTTCCCGCCCCGCGCTTGATGTCTCGTTTGCGCCAAACTGCTATGGTGTTTATTACACGCTGCTACAGCCAAGCGCCCCCCCCCGTTAGACTAAACCAGCACCAGCACTTAGATGATGCCGATCTTGTTGGCCACGTCGAGCGCGTCGTAGTCCGCGGTGAGGCGCACGTACGCCGCTCAGCAGGGTCGAGCTGATACAGTCCCTTGACCAGCTTAACTTGGAGCGTCTTCGAAGTGTCAAGTGGGTATCAAGCGAGGATCAAGTGGGTATCAGGCGAGGATCGAGTGGGTATTATTGGGTATCAAGTGGGTATCAAGGGGTCAAGTGGGTATCAAGGGGTATCAAGTGGGTATCAAAGGGTGCCACATAGGGATCAAGTTGACACAATCCCTTGGCCCGCTCAGATTCAGCGTTTCCGAGGTGTCAAGTGGGGATCAAACAGAGATGATATGGGTATCGAGTGGAGTCGACGACCAGGCCCGAGGAGGATGCAGCGAGTGTGCACGGGAACGGTGGTACACCCTGAGCAAGCATTCAGGGGGGGACAGGGCAGGGAGGGGGATGCGGCGAGTGTGTACAGGATACAGGAACACCTGTACACTTCAAGCAAACAATCAGGGTACAGGGTACCGCCCTGCCTTCTTGGCGCCGTCCGGGCGGATGAGGGTGTTGACCTTGGCGCACTGGATGTCGTACATACGCTTCACGGCATCCTTGATCTGCTTCTTGTCACACCTGCTCCGGGGGGGGGAGCGGGGGAGAGTCGAGAGGTTAGCAGTCGAAAACTGCGATGGACTTGACTGGACTGGAATCGACCGTCCCTCAGCTCCGCGCTTTGACTTAATGCGACGCCGCTCACACCCTGTTCACGTAGTCACGATGTGCAAACCAATGCAACCCAATGCCACTCGCCTGACCCGACTCCAGTGCACCGCCAAATCTCCCAAATCCGGGTTCACAATCCGTGACAGCCCACGCGCATCGCCTGACCCGACAGCGTGGTCGCAACGCCTGCCCTGACGGCCCGGTCCAACAATCCCCAAGCCCTCAATCCGTTCCAGCCGTATGCTCCGCATTCGCAACTGGAGCACAAGTGCGGAGCAGCCCTGTTAGAGCGTCCACCTGGCTCGCCCCCCATCCCACTGCACCACATAACGCCACCCCCGCCCCCGCCCCTTGTGCTCGCGCCCTCTCCGAGCGCAGCACCGCCCCCCGCTTCCGTGTGGTCACGGTCACTTCAGTCCACCCAGGCAAGGGCGGACAGAAGCGACCGAAACACAAACCAGCGGGGGCGGGGGTTGTATATATTAGTGCCCGGCGCCGTCAACTCACCGAGCGTCGACAATGAAGACCAGGGTGTTGTTGTCCTCGATCTTCTTCATGGCCGACTCGGTGGTCAGCGGGTACTTCAGGATCTGCGCACAGGGTCAACACGGAGAGGGACGAGCGGGGCGCTGTGAGTTATGGGTTGAAAGGTACACCACCGAGCACCGAGTGCCGAGACTCTTGGGTGCTGCCAAACTGCCACCCGCGGAATCTCAATCTCACGTCATCAAACTCGATGCCACTACCGCACACATCGGACCCAGCACAGACCATCGACAGCAAGCAGGCGCTAGTAAGCATCGCACCACACGCGGTAGCTCCCACGGGTTCCCTAACCGGTGCAGCTCTTTTCCAGACCAGTCCGCAGTCCGCGACCGCACCGGTGCCCAATCCTATTTCCCCAGCCATCTCCCGCAGCAATGCACGATGCACGTGTTGGGGGGCAGCCGGAGATTTCCCTCTCACTCCCCCCCGCCGCCCCGGTACGCCTCTCCTGACGCTCGTCCTGCACACCCCCTGCTCCAAACGCATGCACCAGCACCAGCCAGTCTTTCCACACAGGGCATCTACAAACCCTAAAAGTATTCTCTGTAACCAACAAGCGCGTCTTCGGAAAGCGCTCCCCTGGCCGGCGCGCGCGCTCACCTGGAACTGGTCGAGCTTGCACATAGGCGGGACCGACACGCGGGGGTACTTGGGCGCGCGGGCAGCCTTGAAGGTCTTCGGCCTATGAGTAGAGCCAGAGAGGTAGAGGTTCCGTCAGCTCTCAAGTCCATGCGAATGTAAAGCGCAGGCGAGAGCGAGCCGGGAAGCGTCGGTTTTTGGGGACGTCGGGGACTCGCCTGTGGAAAGTGGGCGAGAAGCGCTTCTTCAGCAGCTTTTGCTTGCCGCTCCCCTTGGAGACGGCCTTGGCCGCCTTGGCAGCCTTCGCCTTCGCGTCATCTGTAACGACACACGGGTAAGGGGAGATGAGCGGGACGTTAGCAAAGAGATTGTTTTGAGAGAAATAGTTTGGTTTCTGGTCCATCGCCGGAGAGGGTGGAAGGTTGGCCGCGTGCGCGGTATACGCCGGCACCGGTGTCCCCGCGAGGTGACAATACGTGCAGGAGGTACAGGAGGTACGTACGAACCAAACCCGCCGTGCACTCGGGTTTGGGGTGAAGCGGGCGAAGCGCAGCGCTGGGTACCCGGCGCCGCGCGCGACGCCCGGCGCGAAGCCGGAAAACGTAAAATTGTCGTTAGGTCTCGGCCTGATCAGTGCGCGTGCGTGGTCTACACCAAGGGTCCGCCAGAGCCCTCGGGGCACTCACCCTTCGCGGTTTGCGGAGCCATCTTGACACAACGCGTCTTGACGAGGCGAGGTGCGGTGTTGAAAGGGCCCTCCAGTTCCCGATGCGCGAGACTCTCGTCGCGGCATCGCACGCGGGGCCGCAAAAGCACCTGCAAACACTTGCGAGCGCTCAACGCTATCACACGGAATTGTTCTTTGGTCAGGGAATTTGGGTGAATCGGAATTACACGATTGGGTGATTACCCTGCAGCCCGGTGAAATAAATTGGGTGGTGGCGCGGTGATGGGACTCTGAAACGCCCAATTACGACTCTTTCATGAAATCCTACCCAAATCAGCAACCAGCGTGCCGGTAGTCGCATTTACAACCAAGTTCTCCGCATCCGAGAACTAGCATTTGCTGACGAGTGCGGCGCGGCGCGTGAGCGCACAATTCCCTGCGTGAGGAGCGCGCGTGGCACTGTAAGACGCTGTGTATAGTCAACGGGCCGAACCGCGCGCCTGTTGCCCGCAACACGCCCCGCCGCGCCCCTTGCTGCCCTCGTTCCTGCGACTTGAAACCGAAAGTTTCTCGTTTCGAGTGAACGCGTACGCGGTGCAGACTCGACGAGATAGCGACACCTCATCTGCTGAGGCCTACGCGACGCTTTCCCGCGTGTCTCGTTCGTTCAACACGCGATGCCGCCGCCCAATGCGCCGCCATCAGCGATCGGCGATACGCGTGATCCCGCGCCGCCGCCGCAGCCGCCGCCCGCGTCCAATGGCGTGGCCTTAAGCTACGTTGTGAAGGAGGGCGAGAGTGACGACTCGCCGTTCGGGCTACCGCTTCAGAACCGAGGCATGCCCTTGAGGTACGATGCGGGGCTCGGGCCTCGGGGGACGGGAGTGGGGGCGGGGGCGGATCAGGCGGGCGACGTGCGCGCGAGGGACGTTACATTGCCGCCGGTGGTGGTGGCGAGGCGAGGCGCCGGTGCCGGCGCGGGCGGCCGGGTCGAGGGGGGTGACGCGGGGCATGTAAATGCGAGTGTCGACTCTACGGCACCCCCCGCGGCGGTTTCGGATGGCAGCCCGGGCGACACTGGTGGTACTGGCACCGAGGCCGCCGGCGCGGGTGCGAGTTCCGCTGGCAAAGCCGGCGGCGTTGGAGGCGGCGACGGCGCTGGCAGCGGCGGCGGAGGCGCTGGCGGCGACGGCGGCGGCGACAGCAGCGGCGGCATCTCAGGCGCCTCAGCTGGCGCGGCGTCAGTGGACTCTGAGGCCCACGGCTACTGGCGCGACGCCGCCGCCGCCGCGGCTCGCGCGTTCGCGGACGGCCGACGGGAGAGCGCGGCGGTTGGGCCTTGCGGCTATTACTGCCCACGTCATAGATTGCCACTGAACTCCATAGACAAGGGCTCAAAGTGTGTGGGACGACGTGATGAACAATATCCACCAGGCTTACGCATATTGCTGGCCACGTCTTAGAGTGCCACTGAAGTCAAGAGACGTGGGCTCAGAGTGCGGTGGACGACTTGGCGAGCAATGTCTAGATATTGCTGGCCATGTGATAGAGTGCCACTCAACTCAAGAGACGAGGGTTCAAAGTGCGTTGGACGTTGGACGACGAGGCGAGCAATGCAATATACACAAGGCCCTACGCACAGGACCTGGAGCAAATGTCGCAGGACTGGTCCAAGAGCTTCGTGTCCATGACCCGGCGCGGCGGCGACCCAACCAAAACAAAAAATAGAGCCTTCCCCGCTTCCTCCTCGTCCGGCGCTGAGCTTGGTAGCGGAGGCGGCGGAGGCGGCGATGGCGGCGGGGACATTGATTCCCTCAATGAGCATACTGTCAAGGGCGGCGGCCGTGGAGACGAAGACGACGCAGGCGCAGGCGGCGAGGGAGGCGAAGCTGGAGCGAGGTGCGGCAACCTACCCCGCCGCCGCGACGTTCCCGCTCGCGTCAAAGCGCCCAGTCGGGAAAGCGTCGAGCTCGGGGGTGGGAGTTTCGCGCGCTCGGCGGGCACCAACCTGAGCGCGATCGCCGGCAAGGTGGCTGAGGCTGCGGCGGCAGGGGCTTACCCTCGCCCATTTCTCAGCTCAACTCGAGTCGTTCTTGTCACTGAGATAAACTGAATCATCCCGACACATCCCCCAAAATGTGCTCACTTCAAGCCGAAAAGTGGACGAGTGTAAGCCCCTGTGTGGCGGTGGTGGGGCAGGCCGCCGGCGAGAAGCTGGCGGAGGCCGCGGCTATGGTGGGGCAGGCAGCGGGCGCGAAACTTGAGGAGGCTCAGGTCGCGGGGGGTGAGCTGGTCAACAACTTGAAGCACAGAGAGTCTTCCTTTCAGCATGGGCGGCGCGAGGTGAAAAGGCAGCAGCAGCAGCATGGTGCACTGGGTATGCAACCCGTTCTGACTCTTCAAGAGCAGCAGGACAGTGCCCTGGTGCATTCCCAACAGAAGAAACAACAGCAGCAACAGCAGCAGCAGCAAAAGCGTCAGAAGCAGCAGCAGCAGCATCAATTGAAGCAGGAGCAGCAGGAGCAGCAGGACCGCGTGCGGATGGAGCGCGCGCGGATCGAGCAGCACTGGCTCGCGGTGGAGACGGAGGCGCAGCAGCAGGCGGCTCAGGCGGAGCAGGCGGAGCAGGAGGAGCAGCAGCGACAGCGGGAGCAGCAGGCATGGCCTTCCACTAGTACTAAGTATCATTTCCCCTTTCAGCTCAATTCCCAGCCGTCACTGCTGCGATTCTGTCCCTGAATA